>Ga0316207_10004143_pt1 | contig 12832 bp, 14 predicted proteins | sample 6weekpyrite_MG_FD_204943 | JGI IMG/M metagenome (GOLD analysis project Ga0316207, IMG submission 204943) | Microbial mat bacterial communities from mineral coupon in-situ incubated in ocean water Damariscotta River, Maine, United States -... | ecosystem: Environmental > Aquatic > Marine >... | reverse complement strand
CTAAGCATCATCCGGTACGTACAAGATTACTACAACGTTTAATCGCATTAGGTTTAAGTCCGGTGCTGGCTAAAAAACTATGTGAGAAAGTGGATGACACAAAAGAATTTGATGCAATATGGCGACATGCATTAGGTGTATTGTCACACGAGTTACCGATTGCTGATAAAGGTATTTTGAAAACAGGTGGTGTGATGGCCCTTGTGGGCCCAACAGGTGTTGGCAAAACAACAACAATTGCGAAGCTCGCAGCTCGTTATGTTTTAGAGCATGGTAAGGAAAGCGTTGGTTTAATTACAACAGATAATTTTCGAGTGGCTGCGCATGAACAACTAAGAAGTTATGCCCGCATTCTTGGTGTACCACTTCGTGTTGCAACAGATAAAGATGAGTTAAATGATGCGTTATATGATTTGCGTAATAAGAAACTGGTTTTAATTGATACGGCCGGTGTTAGTTTGCATGATTCTCAACTACGTGAGCAACTCGATTTATTAAATAGTGGAGCAAAAACAATTCATATGTTTTTAGCATTGGCTGCTAATACTCAGCGTAGTGTATTAAATGATGTGGTAACAACATTTAAGCAATCGAAATTAGATGGTTGTATTCTGACTAAGATAGATGAAACTACAAGCCTTGGTGGTGCGGTTTCAATCGCCATTGAACATGAGCTTCCAATCTCGTACTACTGTGATGGGCAAAAGGTACCTGATGATATTCATGTTGCACGTGCACACAATCTGGTCAGTAAAAGCGTTGCCATTATGCAAAGAATTACAATGTCAGCACAACAGGATCTTGCTAAAGGTTTGTCAGATCAATCGATGAACTTAACTGTTAATGGGATGGTAGCGCATGCTCATGGCTGAGGCTCACAATATCCATCAGATGTCTGGAATTCAAAAAATGCAAAAGCCTCATCCAGTGCGTGTTATTACCGTTACAAGTGGTAAAGGTGGCGTTGGTAAAACGAATGTTTCAGCTAACCTCGCTATTTCATTAGCAAACCAGGGTAAAAAAGTTTTGATAATGGATGCCGATCTTGGTCTGGGAAACATTGATGTTTTATTAGGATTGCACCCAAAAGATACACTTGAAAGTGTTATTCGAGGTGAAAGATCATTAGATGAAGTCATGGTAGATGGACCGGGTGGAATCAAAGTTATACCTGCGGCATCAGGTATAAAAAACATGGCTGAACTAAGCGCCAATGAGCACGCAGGCATTATTCAGGCTTTTAGTCAGATTCATCAGGATATCGATGTACTTATTATCGATACAGCAGCGGGTATTGCAGACAGCGTTGTTAGTTTTGCATGTGCAGCCCAGGAAGTACTCGTGGTTGTTTGTGATGAACCAGCATCGATTACAGATGCTTACGCTTTGATTAAGTTATTGCATAAAGAATATGGCTTATTCCGTTTTAGAATTTTAGCGAACATGGTTAAGAGTGTTCAGGCAGGCCGGGAAGTTTACGATAAGCTGGTAAAAGTTACCGATCGTTTTCTTGATGTGGCTTTAGAATTTACAGGTGCGATTCCATATGATGAATCAGTCCTTAAATCGATTAGGAAACAACGTGCAGTGGTAGAAGCTTTTCCACGTAGTCAAGCCGCTACTGCATATAAACGAATTGCAGAAAAAACTATTAGATGGCCTATACCTAAAACAGCTAGTGGCCATTTGGAATTTTTTGTAGAAAGATTAATTCAGGGTAATACTTTAAATGCGGGGATAATCTCATGAATGGATTAGCAATGTATGCAGCCACACAACCAGCAGTAAAATCAGATGATCTGGTTGAACAACATGCTTCTTTGGTTAAAAGGATAGGGTGTCATTTAATTAATCGTTTGCCGGCTAGTGTTCAGTTGGAAGATTTAATTCAGGCTGGGATGATTGGTTTATTAGAAGCATCACGTAACTATGATGAAGGTCAAGGTGCAAGTTTTGAAACTTATGCAGGCATTCGTATTCGTGGTTCGATGTTAGATGAGATTAGAAAAAACGACTGGGCACCACGTTCGGTACATCGTAAAGCGCGGGAAGTGGCTGCTGCTGTACGGGATATTGAAAATGAACATGGTCGTGATGCGCGTGATACAGAAATTGCAAAAACACTCGATATGTCAATCGAAGAGTATTACAAAATTCTTCAAGACAACAGTTACCACAAAATCCTGAGTTTTGAAGACATGGGTACAGGCGAAGATTCGATGCTGGATAATGTCAGCAATTGCGACCCAAGTATTCTGGATGGCTTGCAACGTGAAGATGTACGTAGAATTGTATCCGGTGCAATTGCTGGTTTGCCTGAACGTGAACGTTTAGTAATGGCTCTTTATTATGACGAAGAACTAAATTTACGTGAAATTGGTGCTGTGATGGGTGTGAGTGAATCCCGGGTTAGCCAGATTCACAGTCAGGCAGTGATTCGCTTGCAGGCCCGTATGTCGAACCGTGGGCCGGAAGAAAAACTGTAAATTATTTGCAAAATATTGATATATCAAAACTGTATAGTAAATAATCAATTTCAAAATTAGATTGTCCGGCTAATGCCGACAAGATTCGCTAATCGTTTGAAAAATATAATAATATCTGTCTATAAGCGTCAATAGTCTTCGTCAGGTACTAAGCGATACAAATTTTTTCCTGGCTTCGCTTTTATCATATAAAGCACTACTCAAATTAAAAAAACTTTTGTTTTTTACCTATAAATTTCTTCATTCTCCTTAAGTTATCCTCGATAGTGGCCGATAAAGCTAACGAATCTTATTGAAATTAATGTTTTTTTTTCAATAAATTGAAACACATGTAGTTAAGTATTTTTACATAGCTCTTATGGAGGGAAGCTGTGGCAATTGACAAGAAAATGAAGATATTAATTGTTGATGATTTTTCAACAATGCGTCGTATTATCAAAAATTTACTTCGTGATTTGGGTTTTACTAACACGGAAGAAGCCGATGATGGCACGACAGCCTTGCCAATGTTACAAACAGGAAAGTTTGATTTTCTGGTAACGGATTGGAATATGCCGGGTATGCAGGGTATTGACTTGCTTAAAAATGTTCGGGCTGATGAAAAGTTATCATCCATGCCGGTTCTAATGGTAACGGCAGAACAAAAAAGGGAGCAAATTGTTGAGGCAGCTCAGGCAGGTGTGAACGGTTACATCGTTAAGCCGTTTACTGCCCAAACGCTTAAGGAAAAGCTTGATAAAATTTTTGAACGCATTGATGGGTAGGTCGAATGGACGATCATAATGAGTTGCTTTCGGACAAAGGTATTCAAATCGTAAAAGATTTACTTGCTGCTGTTGAAACTGGTGAGCTGGCCAAAGCACAGGAATATGTGGATGAGTTGGCAGAAATACGTGAAAGCGAACTGTATCAAGAAATTGGTAAGTTAACGCGAGAATTACATGAATCAATTAACACCTTTGGTTGTGATGAACGCTTAACAGATCTGGCTGAAGATGAAATTCCAGATGCAAGGCAACGTTTGGCGCATGTTATAACGATGACGGATGAAGCTGCAAATAACACTTTAACTGCAGTTGAGGAATCTATGCCACTTTGTGACAAGGTTTTAAGTGCTACACGAGATTTAGAAAGTGGTTGGAAGAAATTTTCAAATCGTGAGTTAACGATTACTGAATTTAAAGAGCTTAACACGGATTTAAAGAAATACTTTGAGAACAATACGAATTCGGCAACCAAAATAAATGAACATTTAAATAATGTATTAATGGCTCAGGGTTTTCAGGATTTAACCAGTCAGATAATAAAACGTGTTATTTCACTGGTTGAAGAAGTTGAAACCAGCATGGTTAATATTATTCAACTTGCTGGCTCAAAATCATCAAAAGAAGCAAAGCCTGACTCTAAAGACAGTAGTAACTTAGATGGTCCGGTTGTACCCGGGCTGGAGGCTAATAGTACTGTATCAGGACAAGATGAAGTAGACGATTTACTGTCAAGTTTAGGATTTTAAGGAATAGTATTGTGGATGACGAACTACTAGAAGACTTTTTAATTGAAGCGGGTGAAATTCTAGAAAGACTAAATGAAGAATTAGTTGAATTAGAAAACTCACCGGATGATATGGAATTATTGAATTCCATCTTTCGTGGTTTTCATACAATAAAAGGTGGAGCAGGTTTTCTTGCAATAGAACCAATGGTAGCGGTATGTCACCGTTCAGAAGATGTTTTTAACATGGTACGCAACGGTGAGCGTTCAGTTAATTCGGTTTTAATGGATACCATACTGCCCGTTTTAGACGTACTAAATGATCAGTTTGAAGCATTAAGAGGTGGAACGGAACTGGATGATGTTGATCCAGCTTTACTGAATGCATTAGAAGGGATACTTAAAGGAGAGGCTGTCGAAACAGCAGAACCTGAAGCAGATGCAGCAACAGAAGAAGTTGCTGCGGTTGAGCCTGAATCAGAACCTGTCGCTAATACAGAACAACCTCAGGCAAGTGATGCTGATACCTTAGTGGGTGGCGAAGATATTACCGATGATGAGTTTAATGTATTACTCGATGCTTTAGACGGTAAAAGCCCAGAAGAAGAACCAGCAACAACAACTGCAGCGGCTGATGACGATGATGATTTATTTGGTATGGATGACGATGATGATGCAGTTGAATCAGATGAAATTAGTGAAGATGAATTTGAAGCATTACTAGATCAAATTCATGGTTCAGGCACAATAGATACAACATCAATTGATGGAGCAGAAAAACCTGCTGAAGCAGAAAGTACAGCGGAACAAAAACAGGAAACTGTAGAAGCACCAAAGGCTGAAGATAAACCAGCTGAACCGGAAACTGATGAAATATCAGATGATGAGTTTGAATCACTTTTAGATGATTTACATGGCACAGGAAAGATCGATACAGCAAAAGTTGCGTCCCAGAATAGTTCAGATAAACCTGTAGAGAAGCCTGCAGAAAAACCTAAGCAAGCGCCTGCCGCATCAACACCTGCTGCAGCTAAAAATGAACAGCCAGCTGAAAAAGCCTCTTCAGATAAACCTGCTGCACCTGCACCTGCACCTGCAACTAAGAAGGAAGCTGCACCTAAACCTAAACCTGCTGCAGCAAAAGAACCGGCTAAACCTGCAGCTGAAACATCAGTACGTGTTGATACTGCACGCTTAGATGAAATTATGAATATGGTTGGCGAGTTAGTACTTGTACGTAATCGTTTAACACGTCTGGGTGCAAGTGTAGGTGGTGAAGAGATGTCGAAAGCTGTAGCTAACCTGGATTTGGTTACTGCAGATCTGCAACTGTCTGTTATGAAAACACGGATGCAACCTATTAAGAAAGTGTTTGGCCGTTTCCCACGGGTTGTTCGTGATCTTGCGCGTAGTTTGAAAAAAGAAATTCGTCTCGAAATGATGGGTGAAGATACCGATCTGGATAAAAATCTTGTTGAAGCACTTGCCGATCCACTTGTGCACCTTGTACGTAACTCCGTTGATCACGGTATTGAGATGCCTGATGATCGTGAAAAAGCAGGTAAAGAAAGACAAGGTACAGTAATTTTATCTGCTTCTCAGGAAGGTGATCACATTCTTTTATCTATAGAGGATGATGGTAAAGGCATGGATGCTGATGTCTTACGTAATATTGCAGTTGAACGTGGTATGTTCGATGCGGATGCAGCTGCTCGTATTGACGACCATGAAGCATATAACCTGATTTTTGAAGCAGGTTTTTCTACCAAGAAAGAAATCTCAGATATTTCCGGTCGTGGCGTTGGTATGGATGTGGTTAAAACAAGTATCACGCAATTGAACGGTTCGGTTGAAGTTCACTCTCAACTTGGAAAAGGAAGCCGCCTGGAAATTAAAGTTCCATTAACGTTGGCTATTATGTCTACATTAATGGTTCGTTTAGGCGAACAAATGTTTGCGCTTCCACTGGTTAATGTTAATGAAATATTCCATCTTGATTTATCGAAGACAAATATTATGGATGGTCAGCTTGTTACTATTGTAAGAGAAAGAACATTACCACTGTTTTATTTAAAACACTGGCTGGTAAAAGATGCAATGCATGATGAGCTGCCAGAAGATGGACATGTTGTTGTCGTCACTGTTGGAACACAAAAGGTTTGTTTCCTTGTTGACGAACTTATCGGTCAGGAAGAAGTAGTGATTAAACCACTTGGTGCACTGTTACAAGGTTTGTCTGGACTTGCTGGTGCAACGATAACGGGTGATGGTGGTATTGCGATTATCCTGGATGTGCCGGGTTTAATGAAACGCTATGTTTAATTATTTTACTGCATAAACCTGGCCATTTAGGTTGTATGCGTTATGGATAGTCGAATGGTGAGGATACTAAATGGCAATTCGTGTTTTAATTGTAGATGATTCAGGCTTTTTTAGACGGCGTGTAAAAGAGATTTTAGAATCGGATCAAATGCTGGAGGTCATTGGTCTGGCTGAAAATGGTGAGCAAGCCATTGAGCAAGCCAAAAAACTAAAGCCTGACGTAGTGACTATGGATATTGAAATGCCGGTCATGGACGGCATTACTGCAACACGTAAAATAATGCAGTCAGCTCCACTTCCTATTATCATGTTCTCTTCTTTAACAACAGACGGCGCGAAAGCAACGCTGGATGCACTTGATGCCGGTGCGGTGGATTTTCTTCCTAAGCGTTTTGAAGATATATCAAAAGATAAAGAAGAAGCTAAACAGCTTCTTTGTCAGCGTGTAAAAGAAGTCTCGAGAAAACCCCGTGCAGTTACCACACATAAACCGAGAGCGGGCGCACCTTCAGCAACAAGTACTACTTCTAAAGCAAGTGTGGCAACGAGCAGACCGGTTGTAAGCAGAGTTAAAGAGAATACATCAAGCAAAATTAAATTACTGGCTATAGGGACATCAACAGGTGGTCCAGTTGCTTTACAAAAAGTGTTAATGGAATTGCCACAAAATTTTCCTGTGCCAATTATCGTTGTGCAACATATGCCGGGTAGTTTTACCGGTGCATTTTCAGAACGCTTAAACCAACAATGTAAGGTTACAGTTAAAGAGGCTGAATCAGGTGATAAGCTACAAGCAGGCACAGTCTATATTGCTCCTGGTGGTAAACAAATGTTAATTGAAAAGGTTGCGGGAGCTTTAACAATAAAAATTGTGGATGAAATGGAGAATCAAACCTATAAACCGTCAGTTGATGTCACATTTGATTCGATAAACAAAGTTTCACCAACAAATACACTTGCAGTTATTTTAACAGGAATGGGTGCTGATGGTTGTAAAGGAGCAAGCTCATTGCATAAATCAGGTTCAATCGTATGGGCTCAGGATGAGGCCAGTTGTGTGGTTTATGGTATGCCCGCTGCAGTTGTTGATGCTGGCATTGCTGAAAAAGTAATGGATATAAACAGTATTGGTAAGAACATCGTTAAGCGGGTATAAGATGGATTTTTTAAGCTTAATAGGATTAATTGTTGGTGTTAGCGCCATATTGGTTGGCCAATACCTGGAAGGTGGTACCATTTCAACATTGGTGAATGGTCCTGCTATGCTGATTGTGCTCGGTGGTACGTTAGGTGCTGTTATGTTGCAATCACCTTTTATTATTTTCATGCGTTCAGTTCGAATGTCGACATGGATTTTCGTTGCACCTAAACCGAATATGGAACAAACAATCGATAAGATTGTTTCATGGAGCAATATAGCGCGTAAAGAGGGCTTGCTTGGTTTAGAAAATATAGAAGAACAGGAAAAAAATCTATTTGCAAGAAAAGGTCTGCAGCTTTTAATTGATGGTAGTGAACCTGAAAATATACGTTCAATTCTTGATGTGGAGATAGAAACAAAAGAACGTCTGGATTTACAGGCAGCTAAAATATTTGAAAGCATGGGAGGCTATAGTCCAACCATCGGTATTATTGGTGCTGTATTAGGTTTGATTCAGGTCATGGGTAATTTATCAGATCCAAGTAAATTAGGTAGTGGTATTGCGGTTGCTTTTGTTGCAACAATTTATGGTGTTGGTGCGGCAAATTTATTATTTATTCCAATTGCCAACAAATTAAAAACACTGGTGTCACAGCAGGTTCAATATCAGGACATGATAGTTGAAGGTATGGTTTCTATCGCCGAGGGAGACAATCCACGTAACATCGAAACCAAGTTGTTAGGTTATCTTTTATAACATCGATTGAGATATGTTATGCGACGTAAAAAAACACATCAAGAGGAAGATAACCTGGAACGTTGGCTTGTTTCATATGCGGACTTTATAACTTTACTATTTGCATTTTTTGTTGTGATGTATTCAATGTCTTCTGTTAATGAAGGTAAGTATCGTGTGTTATCCGATACCATGGTGGCCGCATTTAACACACCACCAAAATCACCAGAGCCGATTCAGCTGGGTAAGGAACGCAAGACATTAATAAAAGAGGATAAGGTTGTTCAGAATATTAAACCTATTGATATTCTAAAAAAAGAAAAAAACATTGAAAACAAAGAAATGTTACAAATATCCAGCAGGATCAAGGAATCTCTGAAGCCGCTGATTAATCAGGGGCTTGTGAATGTAAACCATAATAAGTTGTGGGTAGAAGTCGAGTTAAATAATAGTTTGTTATTTGATATTGGTAGTGCTGATCTTGAAGAGGAATCACTTTCGGTTATAAGAAAGCTGTCAAAAATGCTGGCACCATTACCTAACCATATTGATGTTGAGGGACATACGGATAATGTTCCTATAAAAAACGAGATTTATCCTACCAATTGGGAGTTATCAGCTGCGCGTTCAGCAAGCCTTGTTCGGGCATTGAGTAAGCGAGGTATTAAACCAAGCCGATTAACAGCAATTGGTTATGGTGAATACAGGCCTAAAACAAGTAATAAAACATATCAGGGGCGACAAACAAATCGTCGTGTTGCTGTCGTTATACTGGCTGACAAAAATGCCAGAAGGATGACAGCGATTGAGGGGAAGAAGTAATGTTGCGAGTTATAACGTGAAAGTATGGGCAGTTGCTAACCAGAAAGGTGGTGTAGCAAAAACAACAACGGTGGTTACCCTGGCAGGGCATCTTGCCAGGCAGGGATTACGCTGTCTACTGATTGATCTTGACCCACATGGATCATTGACATCTTATTTTAAACAGGACCCTGATGAGTTAGATAAAAGTGCTTATAATTTATTTCAGATGGTTCATTTGTCATCAAATAATGAAATTAAAGAATTAATCCTGAACTCTGAAGTGGATGGTATTGATTTTATTCCGGCTTCTATTTCGATGGCGACGCTAGACCGTCAACTTGGATCACAGGAAGGAAAAGGTCTGGTTATAAAAACTGTTGTCGAACTTATGTCTAATGACTATGACTATGTATTAATTGATTGTCCTCCAGTATTAGGTGTTCTAATGGTAAATGCATTAGCTGCTTGTAACCATGTCATTGTGCCTGTACAAACAGAATTTCTGGCACTAAAAGGTCTGGAAAGAATGCACCATACATTAAATATGATAGTAAAGGCACGGCATCATGATGTTTCCTTTACTATTATTCCTGTCATGTTTGATCGTAGAACGCGTGCATCCATAGAAAGTTTACGTGCCTTACGTGAAAAATATTCTAAGGAGTTATGGCAAAGTGTTATTCCGGTTGATACTGCTTTTCGCATGGCAAGTCAGAAAGGTTTGCCGTTATCAATAATGACACCTTCATCAAGAGGGGCCAAAGCTTATGCAGAGCTTCTGGAAGAGTTAATTAATCCAAATAAACAGCCAGATTTAAGGTTGGTGAATAATGAGTAACGATAATAATACTGTTGTTGACTCAAAAGTCGCCTTATCATTGTTTCTTGATTCTTTGTTGAAGGAAACAGAAATACAGGAAGAGGTTGTTACTGAAGAACCCGTTGTTAAAGAAGCAACTGTTAGTCTGGTTGAAGTTGAGCTGCCAGAGGTTAAACAAGAAGTTGAGGTTAAAGTCGATACTACTGTGCCTGTTGAGGTTGAACAGGAAGTTGTAACTGAGACTATTGTTGAGCCGGAAGTTGTTGTTGAAACAAAAGTTGCGGTTGAGCCTGAAACACAGTTATCAGCAGCCGAAGAGGAAGTTGAACCTGAAACAGATGAACCTTTCCAGGTTTTATTATTTAAAGTGGCGGGTTTAACCCTGGCAGTACGTCTGGTTGAGTTAAACGGGGTATTAGATTGGGATGAATCAGCTCTAACCGAAATGCCGGGGCATTCCCAGTTTTACCTCGGGGTTTATCAATATCTGGGTAAAAGCATTCCTGTCATCGATACTGCCCGACTGGTGTTTCCTGCAGATAAACTTATTTCACTTTCTGCCGATAAACCTTATGAGCGGGTGAAACGCATTGTGTTAATCGATGATAGTAAATGGGGTTTAGCTTGTGATGAGATAGCCGAAGTCATTGAATTAACTCATGAATCGGTAAAGTGGCGACAGAATCGCAGTAAGCACAAATGGATGGCAGGTACGGTAATTGATCATATGTGTGCGTTAGTCGATGCCTCTGGTTTTGCGGAAATGCTTGAAGACGGGACACATAATCGTAAATAGATGATACAGCTAAGCCATTGATTTAATTGATATTTGGCGAGATTTGGCATGGATTATGCTTTAACTATATAAAATTGTTTAAATCGACGGATTTTTGACGATTTTATTGATAAATGAGGATATAAAAGATGAATCAGGTTGCAGAAAAGGCAAATGACGAAATTGTTCAGTGGGTAACATTTCGCCTGGATAATGAAAAATATGGCATTCGTGTTATGCAGGTTCAGGAAGTCTTACGTATGACGGAGATTGCGCCGGTACCGGGTGCACCAGACTTTGTTCTGGGGATTATTAATTTACGCGGTAATGTTGTGACAGTTATCGACTCACGTAAACGATTTGGTTTATCCGAAGCAGATGCAGATGATTCAACACGTATCGTGATTATCGAAGCAGATAATCATGTCGTAGGTATATTGGTTGACAGTGTTGCTGAAGTTGTTGATTTAAGTACGTCAGAAATTGATGCAGCTCCGAATGTTGGCAACGATGATAGCTCTAAATATATCCAGGGTGTATCAAGTAAAGATAAAGAATTATTGATACTGGTTGATGTAAATAAACTTTTAAGTGATGAAGAATGGGAAGAAGTTGAGGCATTATAAACGCAACTTCAACTAATGGTTTAAAAATGGCGGAGATAGGCACAACATCATCTACAACATGGCCTGTAAACAGAGTTGTGCCATCGACAACCGATGCCCGGAATTCATCAAAGCGACAATCAAAGAAACAAAGTAAAAATAATCAACCGGAAGACGCTTTAGAAAAGCAGGATGAAAATCCTAAAAAGAAACCACCTGATAGCAACCTTAATTTTCACATTGATGAGTATGCATAAATGAATAATCTGGAAGCAATTTTTACTGGTATTGATGCAACGGCATTACCAGTTTATGTTTTAATTGGTAGTATGCTGTTTTTATGTGTGACGACAATACTGCTGCTTCGTATGTCTATGAAGTTGAAAAAAGAATATGCACAGGTCAAATCAATGCGCGAAGATTTAAAAGCATTTTCAGTTGCAGCGATTGGTGTGGGTAAACGTGTACTTCAATTAGAACGTCGCCAGCGTGATGTTTCCCAACAAGTTCAGCAACAACAACCTGAGAAAGTGGTTACTTACGTTGAACCTGCAAACCAGACATATGATGAAGCTGCGTATATGGCAAAGCAGGGACAAAATGTTGAGTCCATTATGCATCGTTGCGGCTTAAGTCACTCTGAGGCTGAACTTATCTACCTGATGAATCGCCTTGAAAAAGCAAGCTAGACTTTAGTTTCCTATTAATATTCTTTCGGTTTTTTACCGCGCAACATGTAAGTAAAAGCAATAATTTCTGCAACAGCTAAATACAGTTCTTCAGGTATTTGATCGCCCAACTCTAAATGTGATAGCAATTGAACCAGCTCATTATTTTCCTGTAATGGCACGTTATGTTTTTTTGCAATGGCAATAATCTTTTCTGCAAGTTCACCTGAGCCTTTGGCTGTAACCTGTGGAGCGGTTTCACCATCATAGTGCAATGCAACAGCAATGGATGGGCTGGAGTGTTCAGTATTCATATTTTTTCATCTATTACTTGTGCATGTGCCTGTACTGGAAGTTTGGGTGCTTTATCACAGTGGCATTTTAACTGTCCTGTTTCAAGGCCTGCATTGCTTAATTGTTTATCTAGTTGGTTTAGATACTCTGAAAATAAGACAGATGTTTGTTTGTTCTCCGCCCAGAAATTAACGGATACCTTGCTACCTTGTAAAGTAACATGTGCCTGGACCGGCCCTAACTCTGCTATATTGAATTTTAGAATTACTTTCCAGGGTAAAATATAATTTTTGTTTTGATTTTCAGCTTCGTCCTGTTCAATATAAATTTCCAAATGTTCAGTTGTTGAATCTGTTCTTACCGGGATTTCAAAAGCCCAGGCCGGTTTTTGTTGTTCATTAGACTGCACGTGTTGAAGTTGTAGTGTTTGTAGTCGTGATAGTACCCCTTCAGTTTGCGTCAGGAGCTTTTCGACAAGTTGCTCCTGTGTTAAAGGGGCAACTATTTTTGCCGGACTATTTTTATTTGTATGATGTTCAGCTTTGCTTGTTCCCTGTACAGGTGGTTGCGGGGTTGTAACTTTACCCGGTTGTAAGCTGGCAGGAGCATACAGTGAGGTATCCAGCTTTGCTGTTGGTGTATTTAGCCTGGTTGAAGTATTGCTCTCACTATATGCTCCTGCCAGCTTAC
>Ga0316207_10004142_pt1 | contig 12834 bp, 13 predicted proteins | sample 6weekpyrite_MG_FD_204943 | JGI IMG/M metagenome (GOLD analysis project Ga0316207, IMG submission 204943) | Microbial mat bacterial communities from mineral coupon in-situ incubated in ocean water Damariscotta River, Maine, United States -... | ecosystem: Environmental > Aquatic > Marine >... | reverse complement strand
CAAGAGTGTACCAATCGAGGGAATAATCATGAAGAACTGCTGCCTTTACCGACAGAGCGGTAAACAACGTTAAACTAACAAATACAAATGAAATGAAAAATCTGGAAATCAATAAGCGTCGACCCATAACTAAACTTCCCTACCATACCTTATTTTATCTTTTTATAACTACTTTTAGCCTAAGCCAACCTCAACCCATCACTTTGGCCTACTCCTTATAATAGGGGCAACATAGCATTTCAGCCATTTTTCTGCAATTTAGTATCACAATCCTGTTATATGTTGAAAGTTTTCTGCTTGTCAATATCGACCCGTGATCCATAGTGATTTACACTAACCACTGTTGAATAAACGAGTTACCACACCACATTGAGCCTCCATGCTGCAACAACTCAATAGCACCCAACAAACAGCGATAAAGTGTATTGATAAACCCTGTCTGGTATTAGCTGGAGCAGGTAGCGGTAAAACACGCGTAATTACCTATAAAATCGCCTATTTGATCCAGGAATGTGGCTATCCTGCCAATGCGATTGCCGCCGTTACATTTACCAACAAGTCAGCGCGTGAGATGAAACAGCGTGTTTCGGGATTAATGCCTAAAAAGCAAACTAAGGGTTTACGCGTTTCCACTTTTCATACTCTGGGCTTAAGCATTATTAAACATTCGCTGCATGCGCTTGGGCTTAAAAACGGTTTCTCAATTTACGACAATACCGACAGCTTAAGTCTGGTACGTGAGCTTATGCGTAAAACCTTTTCTGATCCTAAAAATCAGGCAGAAATGGCATTAAACCAAATTGATCGTTGGAAAAATGCGTTTATTACCCCGGAACATGCTCAACAACTTGCTAATGGTGACCAACACCTGGCAATAGCAGCTTCCATCTACGAGCAATACAACCACCATTTACGTACTTATAACGCGGTGGATTTTAATGACCTGATTATGCTACCCGTTTTATTACTACGCACAAACGAAGAAGCAAGAAACTACTGGCAACAAAAAATTCGTTATCTGTTAGTGGATGAGTATCAGGATACAAACAACACCCAATACGAACTGGTTAAGTTAATCGTTGGTGACAAAAGTGGCTTGACCGTGGTTGGTGATGACGATCAATCTATTTATGCCTGGCGTGGTGCACAACCTGAAAATCTGCTTAACCTTAATGTCGATTATCCTTCACTCAATATTATTAAACTCGAACAAAATTATCGTTCAACTGGTTGTATTTTAAAGGCAGCCAATACGCTTATTCAGAATAACCCACACGTGTTTGAAAAAAATCTCTGGAGTGAACTAGGCTTTGGCGATCATATTCGTATTCTACCCTGTGGTAACGAAGATGTTGAAGCTGAACAGGTTGTTGCAGAAATATTGCACCATAAGTTTCAGTACGGTACTAACTTTAAAGACTATGCACTGCTTTATAGAGGCAACCACCAGTCACGTTTATTTGAACGCGCACTGCGTGAAAATAATATGCCTTATTACTTAAGTGGCGGCATTTCATTTTTCTCATATACAGAAATAAAAGACTTACTTTCATACATGCGTCTTGTTGCCAATACTGAAGATGACAATGCCTTTATACGTATTGTTAATACACCACGTCGTGAAATTGGACCCGGCACACTCGAAGCTCTAAACAGTTTCGCTTCAAACTATAATCACAGTTTATTCAGCGCCTGTTTTGAAAGTAATATTACAACCGGACTAAAAAAGCGTGCACAGGAAAACCTGCATGATTTTGCAAAGTGGATTCTAGATGTCGCCCATACCGCAGAAAATGAAACGCCCGTTGCCGCACTTAAACGCATTATTCATGATATAGACTACGAACAATGGCTAACCGACACCGCCAAAGATGAAATGGTCGCAGCACGAAAAATTGATAATGTTAATGAGCTGGTTGAATGGGTTAGTAACCTTCAAACAAAAGATCCTGAAGCAAGTTTACATGACATTATAACCAAACTAACTCTAATCGATTCGCTTGAACGTAATGAAGATGATGAAATTGGCGACAATATATCTCTCATGACACTACATGCAGCCAAAGGGCTCGAATTTCCGCATGTATTTTTGGTTGGCATGGAAGAAGAACTACTACCACATCGCACCAGTATAGAAGAAGAAAACATCGAAGAAGAACGCCGCCTTGCTTACGTTGGCATTACACGCGCACAAACCACATTAACATTGAGTTTTGCAAAACAACGCAAACGCTTTGGTGAAATTGTAGACTGTGAACCCAGTAGATTTATCGATGAACTACCCAAAGATGATTTACATTGGATGGGTGATAATTCAAAACTTACAAAACAAGAGCAAAAACAAAAAGGTCAAATGCACTTTTCAAGTTTACGTGCTTTGGTTTCCGGCGAAACTTAATTTTTTAAATACTGGATTCCCGCTTTCGCGGGAATGACAAAATTTAATTTAAGTGTTTTAATCCAAAATTGTTGACATCAAATCTTAAGGTTGCGTCATTCCCGCGGAAGCGGGAATCTATGTATAGAGCAAGACTCCCAACCCGATAAAAAATTCCCAGACATAAAAAAACCGCCTCTTAAAAAGAGGCGGCTCTTAAAACTAAACAATCAATAAATACTATTTAGAATTATTAACCATATAATCAACAACCGCTTTCATCGCAGCATCATCAAGGCTGGAACCACCACGTGGCGGCATACCACCTTTACCATCGATTGCATTTTTATAAAGGGTAGAATTGCCCGCAGCAATACGTGCTTTCCACGCACCTTTATCGCCTAACTTCGGTGCACCGGCTGCGCCAGTACCATGGCATGCAAAACAAGACGCCTGGTATGAATCTTTCGGGCTAGCCGCTGCAACTGGAGCCGCTGCTTTTGGAGCACCAACGGTCACATCACCCACTGGTTTAATACGCTCATTTATCGCATCAGTTACCATAGTATCCTGAGGCGCTTCATCTGAGCTTATAAAATTAGCCAAAATAGTCATTAAAATCATGAAGCCAAATAGAGCGGCCACAATACCAATTAAATAGTTTACGAACTGACTGTCTTTCATTCTCTCTCAAACCTTCGTTATCATTAATATAAATACTTTAAAAATCAGTAACTTAAAAATGCCCGCTACCATTAAAAATTCTGCACGAAGTATAGCGAACAACCCTACTTTTCGCTAGCTATTGCCTAAAACTTGCCACTCCGATATAGCTGCTGAGTTTTTGACCAGTCCCGTAAAACCAGCTATCGACTCAAGCTTTACCCCTGTTACGATAAACTGAATTAAAAATTAAAGTAACTACTTACTTCTACCTTTTACCTTATTACACAGAATCTGTATAACAAGGTAAAAGGCCGATTCTGTCTAAATCACTGTTAGGCATATAAATGATTAATAGTATTGCACACTTAATAAAAAAAATATTTTTCAGTAATCGGCATAGTAGAATTTTAAATAAAACCCTTGAAATTTCCTTCGATCCTCATTCGTCGTGGGGGGCGGCAATTGGTGATAAACTGCAAAGAAAATATATTAATATAAGTATTTCTGAATCTAAAGAATATGTATCAGAAATATATGAAGTAAAAAGTTTCGCTATAAAACTGTTTGATGAACAATCGAAATTATTCCTTAGTGAAAAAGAGTCGGATAAGTGGCGAAGCGATATGAAATCTCAGCACCCTTGGATTACCAAGAAGAATATAGTGAAACTATATTCACAAACAATATATTATTTACACAAATAAAATGCCTAACAAGTTGCTCAAAAACGCTCGTTATCACTCGCTGGGACAACCAACCACTCGCTTTGCTCGGGCTGGTTGCCCCTTAGCAAAACGTTAGGCTAAAAAATGAGTATCATTGAGACAGTTACACTTTTCAGTATTATGGTTGCCCTTGCTGCCTTGCCCAGTGCAAGCGTCGCTTTAGTGGTTGCACGGTCAGCTACATTGGGTATTGCTAATGGTATTGCGGTTACATTCGGTATCATTATGGGTGATTTAGTTTTTATACTACTTGCTATCTTTGGCTTAGCAATCGTGGCTGAAACGATGGGAAGTTTATTTATGATTATTAAGTACATGGGGGCAGCATACTTGCTTTGGTTGGGGTATACCTTAATAACATCAAAAAATACGCCGACAATAACAATAGATAAAACACTAACAAAGAAAAACCTTGTTACCAGCTTTTTGGCTGGTTTTCTTCTGACACTTGGTGATATTAAGGCCATTCTTTTTTACGCCAGCCTATTTCCCGTATTTATTGATCTTACCTCACTTAAGGTATCCGATATTTTAACGATTATTTCTGTAATGATTATTAGCCTTGCCAGCGTAAAAATTACCTATGCATACTCGGCAGCGAAACTGATCTCTTTTGCGAGAAACAACAAGTTTGAAATCACTGCCAGAAAAACAGTGGGCGGAGTTATGCTCGGTGCTGGTGGTTACTTAATTGTCAAAAACTGGTAATACAATTATTTGATGATTTTTAAAGTATCAAATTCTGCTTTGCTTCTGTAGGACTAACCTTACACCTTCTATAAATATAAATTGAATTAATTGAATCAGTATATTAATATACTTTCATTAAAATTTTCTGCGGCAATTTCCCCCTCCTACTGTTTTACATTTTATAAAATCAATCAATATTTTTTTATATCTGGTAATACTATGAGATTTTATTTTTATATAAATTTTGCATTTCTGTTTTTTTGCACGTCATCTTTTGCAGACGAATATCGACACACTATTATTATTAAACCTGGCGCATATTCAATTAATACTAGCAACCAAACAACAACACAAAGAAACGGACCGACGAGATGCCTACTTACTAGTTACCTTTGTTCCACACCCACAACCCCTGTCAATATTGATATAGACACAAGCTCTTCAAAAGTTTTCTCTGTTGAGTATGAATGGCACCTCAAATATGGCATGACTGTCGGTGGTGAAACATTTAATTTTAACAATAGCTATACATCTTCAACATATAACAATGCTTCTGGCCGAATTGAGACCACCGCCTTTATTGGAAACTTTAAAAAATACTTTGGCACCAATAATAATTTTCAACCATTTCTTGGCGTAGGTTTTGGCTACGCTCTAGCACAATTCTCTGGCCCCATCGAAGATGATGCAGGTGGACTTATCTGGCAACTCAAAGCTGGAAGCATATACAAAATTGGTCGTTACGCAATTTACGCAGAATATCACTATTCAAAGGCCAATAGCATAGATGGTAGTGACCACCCTGATTCTGAAGGCGGTATCTCAGGTTCCGTTGACTTAACAGGCGATGGTTATTTCTTGGGCTTAGCCGTCAGTTTCTAATTATGTAACAAGAAGGAAGTATAGAATGAAAATAATAACAATTAGTGCAAGTGCTATTTTTTTAAGCATTATTACTGGGACAGTTTTTGCTGAGTCAACTGACTATGATTCGCAATTGAGTGGAACCTATATTAAAGCTGATCAAGATTAAACTTATTCAATAGCTTACACGCATTATCTGAACACGATTAAACCCGGGAAGGCGCCATTAGCTGAAGCGACATTTTTTAGTCGAAGTTCAGGTTTTAGTGTTGCCGTTTCAGATTCCGATGCAATATCTAGCAACATAAATTTTGATGGCAGATCCTTCAGTGCAACTTATTTCTATTCTGAAAATACTAATCCATTTACTTTCGCAGTAGCCTACACTAAAGAGGATAATGATATTTCCACAGCCTCAGCAACAGGCGATGGCGATAGTAAAACCTATGAAGTAGTCCTCGGCTACTACTTTACAGACAATTTACTCACCGAGATTGCCTATACTGATCGTGATGCAACATTTAACCATCTAGGTATTGCAAATACTTCGTCTGATTCTGATACCTATTCAGCTTCGTTCAAGTACATTCATAACATGAATGACTCTACTGCTTTAAGTATTATCGGTTCACGATCTCATTCAACTTCTAGCACAAATATTACTACTGAAAAAAAATATGACCAAACCACAGTTAGTGCGACTTACTACTTCGATCAATTTTTAGGTCTTGGCGGTATTTATTCACAAACTGAATCAGACACTATAACTTTTGAATCCAGCTATATTGGGATTAAAGCTAGCTACTTTTTTACTCCAAAATTTTCTGTCACCGCATATCATTATGAAGTAGACAGACCTGCCAGCACACTATCAGACTATAGTTCAACAATTTTAATTGCTAACTTACGATTCTAATTATTTGTAATTAAGATCTTAAATAACAGCATATAGTTAAGGCTGCTTAATCTGTGATGGATAAGTAGCCTTAACTATTTATTCGCATAGCTCAATACCTGAACCACCTGCTTCTTTGGGTAAGTCTCTAAACTTAGGCAAACCATCTTTTATAGCATGCACAGTTTCCTGATAGTGCACATGAAAACCCGGTATAAATTCTAAATTATCAATAACTACTGCCGGCACGTCGATTAAACCCATCGTTGGATGATCTGTATAAACATGTCCGCCACAGGTTTTACACCATACACGATTACTCACGACGGCTTTATCACCACTTAATGGGTTTTTATCAAAACCAGCTATGCTGTCCAGACCTTTCGTTATTTTTACTGTGTTAGGTTTCCACAAAGTAAATGCACTCACAGGTCCTGCTGACCATTTACGGCATGAATCGCAATGACAATAGGCCATTGCTTCGGGTTCGCCATTTAAAGTAAATTGCACATCTCCACAAAAACAACGGCCTTGATATTTATTTTTCTTGTTCATGATTATTGCTCCTGTATTATTTTTTTATGCAATCGCTTGTTCTTTAAACACACAAGGTGATTGTGGCTGATCATTTACATGCAATTGAAAAATATCCGGTCTTGAATAATGTCCTGTTACATCAAGCGCTCTTTTAGCAATGGCTACTTTTTCTAAATCAAGCGTGTGATATAAAATGCCTGCTTCTTTATTCATTGGCCCGGCAACTATTTCGCCACCCGGTGCGATCACAACAGAATCACCAGGATTGACCCATTCATCTTTATCGGGGTATAGCGCATCTTTTTCCGGGAAGTCTTCTGGTATGTCACTGCCTTTCATCAAGTTGCCACTACCCACTACCCAGCAACAACCTTCACGAGCGATATGCTGTAAGCTACCTAGCCAACCTTCACCACTGTCATAAGTCGGTGCGATATAAATTTCGATCCCTTGTGAATACATTGCATACCGTGCCAACGGCATGTAATTTTCCCAACAGGTGAGTGCTCCAATACGGCCAGCTTTGGTTTGCACGACTTTTAAACCGGATGCGTCACCAAAACCCCATACCATTCGCTCTGGATTAGTTGGCATAAGCTTGCGGTGTTTATTAGCAATTGTGCCATCGTCACCAATGGTGACAGACGTGTTGTATAAAGTAGCCTGGCTTAGCTGGCCGTCTCGTTCTTCAATACCGCAAACGATAGTAAGCTTGTGTTTTTTAGCAACTTTACAAAGAGGGTCTAAATCGCCTGCGTCTACATTAACTGCGTTATTTAATAAACGCTGGTGTAGTTTTTCGGATAAATCCCAGTCTCCTCCAGGGCGCAACCGCCAGATCCAGGTGGGGTAGCCGGGTATAAAACATTCTGTAAAAACCACTAAATCGGCGCCATTGGCTGCGGCCTCCTCTACGTTGGCCACAGCCAGTTCGATGGTTTTTTGCTTATCCAGAAACGCGGGTGATTTTTGTACAATTGCGAGTTGTGTCATTGTTATTTTCTCCTGTTTGCCTCAATGCTTAATAAACAGTTTAATCTGTTTATTTTTGCTTACAATTAGCTAAAATATGAAACTTAATGTGCAAAAATGCACATAGTAACTTTTAGCTTGAGAGGTAACATGAACTGGGACGACTTGAGGCTATTTTTAACCGTTGCGCGTACCGGCTCGATCAGCGGCGCGGCTAAACAGCTAGGTGTACAGCACTCGACTATTTCCCGGCGCATGCGCCAGTTCGAAGATAACTTAGGTACTCGCTTACTCGAACGTAAAACCGGACGCTTTGAGCTGACCCAGGCAGGAGAAAACATTAAAGAAGCCTCGAGCCGAATTGAACGTGAAGTGCTTGCCGTTGACGGTGCTTTGTTGGGACAGGACACGCAACAAGTCGGCCCACTTAAAGTGGCCGCGCTCAATAACATGGCCTCTACCGTGCTAATGCCGATGTTTGCCAGTTTTAGTAAAAAGTTACCGCAAGTTGAGTTGCATATTAATGTTTCTAATGTTGATAGTAGCCTTTCGCAACGCGAAGCCGATGTCGCCATTCGTTTAACCAACACACCCACCGAAACATTAATTGGCAAGCGTGTAGCCACCGTTGCTTCGACTATTTATGGAAGTAACGAATATCTTGAGCAACTTAAGGAACAGGGCAACGAAGCAAGATGGGTTGGCGTTGAATGTTGCGGCTTCCATAAAAGCTGGACAAAGCAACTGACGAATGGACTACCACATAACTTTTATAGTGATGATACACAACTGACCCACGCTGCACTTCGCGAAGGATTGGGCATTTCAATCTTACCCTGTTTTATGGGTGACGCCGATCCACAATTAGAGCGTTATTGTGACCCCGACCCAGCACTTAACCTCGGTTTGTGGGTATTGATACACCCGGATTTAAAGCGCACTGCACGTGTATTAGCCTTTAGAGATCATATGGTACAAGCCATAAGTGAAAAGCAGGAGCTGTTTGAAGGGTTCACTGCTTAAAATAACCCTGCAAACTGTAGTCTTTATAATCCAGATATTAGTAAAACTTTAGGGCAAAATTTAAGAAGGTCAGCCTCTTTTTGAGTTATATTTCCACTTCTTCCTTAATAATAATTAATACTTACCGATAATACTTAAATAATACTTTTAGGTATAAAATCGATTGAATAGACAAAATCTCATCCGATTTAGAATCTGTCTTCAACAGTTCACATTAGCAGCCCCACTTCTGCTATTAAGTAATTTGGCACTTGCTGAAAATAGTGGCCTGGCTGATGGTTATTTTCAGTATCTGGTTACTGTATTAATCATTAGCAATGTACTTTTACTTGGTATTATTTTACGGAATAAAAGTATTTCAACACCCACGCATCAAGCCAGCACAAATACCCATCCAGGCATTGGTGCTATAGAAACTTATCAAAGTGTATTCGACGCAATCCATGACCCGGTGATTATCATTGACGATAAAGGAATTATTCATTTCTTTAATTCATCTGCCGAAGAAATGTTTGGATATCACAAAAATGAAATCATTAACAAGAATGCAAGTTGTCTAATGGAGCAAGAACATGCTGAGTATATGCAGAGCTATTTTGAAACGGGTATTTCAAAACTAATCGGTACAGGAAGGCAGCTTACAGCAAAAACAAAAGACAACAACCTTCTTCCAATTGAATTAAATATTGGCTCAATGGAAATAGATGGCCAGGTAATGTTTGTAGGCATTATTTCTGATATTTCTCATCAAGTTTTTTCAACCAACAAAATTAACATGCTTAATGAAATGCTCGAGTCCAGCCCTGATTGTATCTCGGTGTTTGATATGGAAGGCTATATCGAATTTATGAATCCTGCTGGACGTAAAATGCTCGGCTATGACGAAACAGACGATTTGTCTGAAGTAAAAATTAATGGCCTGTTTCCTGAAAGCGAAATTGATTTAATGTTAAACGAAGCCGTTCCAATTGCATACATGCAAGGCAGCTGGCAAGGTGAAACACAAGTTTTTGCAGCTAATAATAAAATTATTGATGTCTCACAAGTACTTGTCAAACTCAAAACAACTCATAATGGTAAACACTTATACTCATCTATTATGCGAGACATAAGCGAGCAGGTAAATTCCAGAAAAGAATTAAAATTATCAAAAGAAGCCGCCGAATCTGCAACAAAAGCAAAAAGTTTGTTTCTTGCAACAATGAGCCATGAAATACGTACACCGATGAATGGTGTATTAGGTATGACCCAACTATTAACAAATACTAAACTTAGCTCTCAGCAAAGAGAGTTCGTACGCACAATCTATGACTCTGGTCAGGCATTACTAACCATTATAAATGATATTCTGGACTATTCTAAAATAGAAGCAGGCAAACTCGAATTTGAAAACATTCCCTTTAACTTACCAAATATAATTAAGGATGTTGAAAAGTTATTCCATTTCCCTGCTGAAGAAAAAAATCTTGAGATAATACATTCTTATACTGAAGCCATACCAACGGAATTTAAAGGTGACCCCGGTAGAATCCGGCAAATTATCCTGAATCTCGTCAGTAATGCTATTAAATTTACCGACCAGGGAAGTATAACGATTAGCGTATCCGAAACAAAAAAGACTAACTCTAAACCTATGATAGAAATATCTGTTATTGATACTGGTATTGGAATATCAAAAGATGCACAGAAAAATTTATTTAACTCTTTTACACAAGCGGATGCTTCAACAACAAGAAAATTTGGTGGCACAGGACTCGGTTTAGCCATATCTAAAAAGTTAATCGAGCTTATGAAGGGTGAAATCTATCTTGAAAGTGAGCCAGGGAAAGGAACAACCTTTACTTTGGCATTGCCCTTACAAGAAGCAGTGATTCAATCTTATAACGTCGAAAATGTCAATTTATCCGACAAGCATGCAATTGTTGCGTATAGTGACGAATTATTCTTACAACATGTAGCGGGGAAGATTGAAGAGTGTGGATTAAAATCAACCCATGCAACAAATTTTGAAGAGTTAAAAAAATTACTCAGCAATAAAAAATTAAAACAATACGACCTTATTTTGATCGATCATGATATTTCCGGATATGAAACACTAAATATAATTGATGAGTTAAACGAAATCAGTAATGTTCACGTTCCCAATATCATTGTCTGGACAAATAATTCTGCCCGAGGTGACAGTAATGAATACAGCAAGGCCGGTTATACAGGATTTATTACAGGCCATGTTAAATCGTCCATATTAAAAAATATTTTATCTTATTCTATCGGCATTAACTCTGGCAAAAATACGACTCTTATTACAAAACACAATGTTGATGAATTGATTGCACCAGCCATCGAAGAAAAGCGTTTGATTTTTAATGAAGATATCCTAATAGTAGAGGACAACCAGGTTAACCAGTTAGTTGCAAAATCCATGCTTGAAAATTTTGGTGCAAACATAAAAATTGCAAACAATGGAGAAGAAGCAATTACTGCTTTAAAAGAAAAATCTTACTCACTTGTTTTTATGGACTGTCAAATGCCAGTAATGGATGGTTATGAAGCAACTCAGGCGATTAGAAAATCTGAGGCTGATACAGACGCACATACCATTATTGTTGCAATGACAGCCAATGCGATGCAAGAGGATAAAAATAAATGTATTCAGTCGGGTATGGATGATTTTATCTCAAAACCTTTTACACAACAGGAGCTGTTATCAACATTGAATAAATGGCTGGGTGGACAGGATACCACTGTCTCAAAAATAGCTTAGTCTTATAAATTTTTTTTACTATAAATCGAGTTCTGTTAAACCAGGATGATTATCAGGCCGAATACCTTGTGGCCAATGATATTTCCTTTCTGAATTTTTAATAGCCAGGTCGTTTATACTTGCTATTCGAATTCTCATTAAACCATTAGCATCAAATTCCCAGTTTTCATTACCATAGGAACGAAACCAGTTATCAGCTGCATCGTGCCACTCGTAAGAAAAGCGCACTGCAATGCGATTATCATGATAGGCCCATATTTCTTTTATTAAACGATATTCTAATTCTTTAAGCCATTTATTTTTTAGAAATGTTTTTATTTGCTCTCTACCAGATATAAATTCTGAGCGGTTTCGCCATTGACTATCGACTGTGTAAGCTAATGATACTTTTTCAGGATCACGACTGTTCCAACCGTTTTCAGCCGCTCTTACTTTTTGAACAGCCGTGTCATAAGTAAAAGGTGGTAGGGGTGGACGATTTTCTTCCATCTGGATAAATCCTTTTTATAAAAAAATTAAGGGTTAGTTTAAAACTAACCCTTTTTTTCTTACCAGGTTTTATATGGCAGAAACTTACCATTCATAGTGATAACCACTCGGTCACCTGCTGGGTTTTCTTCTTTATCTATATCCATTGAGTAATCAATAGCACTCATGATACCGTCACCAAATTTTTCATGGATAATTTCTTTAATAGTGTCACCATAAACACCTATCATTTCATAAAAACGATAAATAACTGGATCTTGTGGAATTTCTTTTTCCCATGATTTATGCGGAAATGCTTGTAATGCTGTATTTACTTCGTCTGAAAGACTTAAAATACTACATAACTTATCAGCTAATGGTTTAGGCATACTGTTTTTACCAAAACATGCAGAAGTAACCCATACAACACCTGCTTCCATTTCATCTGCTATCGCTTGCCATGTCATTCCCTTTGCTATCTTTGCTGTAATAATCGCTTCAGTCATTTCCATTTTACTCATTAATGAACTGGTTGAGCTATTTGGCATCGCGTTTAAATTTTCTACTGTTGCGCTCATAATAATTTCTCCTCTTATATCTGATTAGTTCATGTTAACTACATTTTTTTCCGGTTCTACTGCTGCATCCCTGAAATGTGGGTGATTGATTTCTTCTACTACACCGGTAGCTGGATTAACTTCGGTTGGATAACGTAAACCACGCTGTGTCTCTGTCTTGCTTGCTTCACGCAGCTCTGGATTCGATAGTTCCTTTGAACGTTTAACCAGGAAGTCCACAATATGGTTACGAATGGTGTAATAATGCTCGTGATGAATGATGTCCGTACGGGTAC
>Ga0316207_10004141_pt1 | contig 12836 bp, 10 predicted proteins | sample 6weekpyrite_MG_FD_204943 | JGI IMG/M metagenome (GOLD analysis project Ga0316207, IMG submission 204943) | Microbial mat bacterial communities from mineral coupon in-situ incubated in ocean water Damariscotta River, Maine, United States -... | ecosystem: Environmental > Aquatic > Marine >... | reverse complement strand
TAGACATAGTTGCAAAAAATGACAAATACCGATCTGCCTCCCCTAAAAATCTAAGAAATTTAATATTAATAATTACTGTAAGCACATAAGCAAACACTACTACTTGGAACAATACCTGTTCCATCTCATTGAAATTAGAATAATAATTAATAGCCAGCCAAACAATGCATAAGAGCCAAGGATTAAGCAACAAAGATCGTAAAATAGGTGTCCAATACGCTCGTAATACCAATAAATTTAAGGAACGTGTAGAAACAGCAAATTTTATCCAATCTATTAATGTCCAACATCGTTTGGTTGTAGCAGAATGCTTGAATTGTAAAAATTGCGCATAAAACTTACTATGCATATAATGCCCTTTCAATAAAACAAACAAATGTTTACGTAACATCACATATGAAAATAGTAATGCTACTAGGAACACTATAATAGGAGTAATGGATACAGTAAGGACACTCAAAATGAGGAAAGATAGCAATATAGCTTGAATCCCAAATTTTGAAAAAAGCAATATTATCGGTAACAATAAAATAGGCACACATAGCAACCAGTAATTAACATAAATACCTGCAACTAGCGTAACAACAGAAACATTAACTAAAATTGTTCCAAGTGGTCGAGCATTCAAGCCATACAACCCAGACCAAGTACTTACCACTTGAGGAAGCGCAAAATAAAATCCGATACCCAGTAACAATGCAGTTTGGGAGTCAGAATTGGAACCGGAAATACCTAAAAACCAAATTATAAATCCCATGGTTACCAATATTTCAATTATTGAAATTATGACATTAAATATTATCCCTAGACGAATAGGATTCTTTATTTTGAATTTTGCTAGTAACCATGCAATTCCCCACGGATAAGAAAACTCTGTATCAGGTTTAATTCGATTAACAAACTTTGGAATTCTTCCTCCGTTAGCCTTAATATTATCAGCGTAATATACATGCGCCCAGGCATCACTAGGATCTCTACTCCACATAAAAACTGGAAGCAACCTGATGAGCAACGCTAAAGATAATAATAGAATGATTTCAAGCATATAAATTACTTTATATTAAATTTATGTTTGAGAGCGACAATGATAAGTAGCTCAATATTAATGATAGTAACAACAGACTCTAATTATTCCCCAACTTCGATAAAACAATGACTACAGTTGAGGTAACTGAAATAGATTTTCTTAAACTAAATAATGGATAAAACTCAACAATTTAAATATTTTTTATAAATATATTTTAACTACCTAGCTTCGATCCACCATCAATAAACTCTCTAATCTGAAACCCATTAAACGATTCATCATCGATTGAAGCCGCTTTAACCTCCAATACTCCGCTACCAGTCTTCACTAGCATACTTTCGGTGTTAAGCAAAACTTCACCTGGCCTAATATTTGACGAAGCAATCGAATCGCAAAGTCTTACATCCCATATTTTTAATTGTTTTCCGTTAAATAAGGTAAAGGCACCTGGATAAGGCCTAGTCTGAGCCCTTACAAAATTATAAATTTCAATAGCCGGCTTTTGCCAATCAATTTCACCATCCTTAGGTTCGCGTTGAGGAAAGATTCTACGATTAGCTTCGTCTTGCTCCAGAAAATTAGCAGTCCCATCTGCAAGCTTCGGTAAGTTTTCTCTTATTAGATCAAGCCCCAAATCCTCAATTCTCGAATAAAGTGTCGCGATGGTATCATCATTGTTAATATTAGTTTCTGCCTGCCCTACAATTGGCCCGTTATCAACACCATCATTAAATTGGAAAAAAGTTATGCCTGTTTTATTTTCACCATTAATAATTGCCCAGACCAAAGGTGCTCCACCACTATAATCAGGTAATAGTGAAGCGTGCAAGCCGAAAGCTGAAGCGACTTCTCTCCAATTACGAGGCACCATATGGTACCAACCGACTACTAGGAAAATGTCCGGCTTCCAAGAACATACTTCAGCAAACAAGGACTCATCTTTCATACCTTGATCGATTTCTCTACAAGGAATTTGATATTCCAAAGCATATTCTTTTACATTAGCGTGCAATACATTAACGACGCCTTTAGGATTATACGAAATATTGAATTTTTGTGGTGCTGTAACGATTCCTACAATCTCACAATTTTCCAAATTCCTAACTTCTTGCAAACACTTTAACCCAAATTGACTAGCACCAATGAAGACAATTCTCATTTCATTACTTGACCAAGGTATTCGTTTACATTGAGGAGCGACCATACTAGTAGTCGTCGATTCTTTTCACCCGTCAAATGTTGATTTACTAATTCTTGCACAGACTCATAATCCATCCATTCATATATTGTTGCCTGCTTATTCATTAGTGTTCTTTTTACAAATTCTACACTTTCACCTTTAAACCAACTTGCATCAGGGGAACTAAAGCCTTGCTTTTCTGCTTTAGCAATATCATCGGGTATATATTTTTGCATTACATCCCGCAATATTTGTTTACCATCTTTCGTTTTTTGAAAATATTTACTTTGCTTCCCACCAGGTTCATTTTCGTTAATGCGAACTACTTCTGCTAAATTATTAAGTTTCAGATTAACTGGACACTTCATAGTAAAATTAACCAAATCATTATCCATGAAAGGTACTCGTGTTTCTAAACTATGAGCCATACTTAGTTTATCTTCTACAACAAACAATCCATGCATAAATGTTTTTGCTTCAAAATACAACGAGTGATTAATATAGTCCTCAGGTTGGTCCAATTTATTATCATGTGTCATAAAAACATCACGAAAAATGTCTCGCGTATTCACATCTTTTACATCACTCCAGACAGGAGAAAATACTTTAGATAGATTGTTATTTGATATTAAGCGCTGCCAAAAACCATAATACTGATCTATATAATGATCAAAATCATCACATACAGTTGCACGATAATATCGCCATGGATAACCGCCAAATAGCTCATCGCCACCTGCTCCTGAAAGCACAACTTTGACGAATTTACTAGCCAGTTGTGCTACATAAAAATTTGGGTAACTTTGACCTACTCTAGGCTCTTCCAGGTGCCGGGCAAATCTAGGCATGCAACGCTCCATATCGCCTGCTTTTAGCACCATAGCATAATGCTCTGTCTTGAAACGTGCAGACATGGCTTCGGCTTTAGTTCGCTCGTCAAACCCCAATTCAAATCCAGAGGCAGAACTCAGATCGAATCCGCAAGTAAAGCTTTTTATATACGGTAATTCTCGAGATGCTAGCGCGGTAATTGTCCCCGAATCCATTCCTCCAGATAGATACGCTCCCAACTCAACATCCGAAACTAGTTGACGACTAACCGCTCTACGCATAAGAAAATCCAATTCTTCTCGATATTCGTCTGCGCTCATTGGGCTGTCAGGCTCAGTAAAACGATAATCCCAAAATTTCGAAATTTTAGGTGTTCCATCACTTGCTAATGCAATACATGCTATAGATGCAGGTGGAAGTAGCGTAATATTTTCTAATAATGTTTTATCAGTAAAGATATTTTGAAAAGTAAAATACTCAAGCAATGCTGCACGATCAACTTCACGCTTTACATCAGGATGTTCTAGTATGGCTTTTTGTTCAGACCCAAAAACAAAAGTCTTTCCAAATTTTGAATAATAAAGAGGCTTTATTCCATAACGATCTCGAGCCAAATAAAGTGATTGGTCACGTTTGTCCCATATTGCGAAAGCAAACATACCATTGAATCGAGTAACACATTCTTTTCCCCATTCAACCCATGCATTAAGCACAACTTCTGAATCAGTATTGGAACGAAATTGATGCCCAAGGGCCTCAAGTTCTACTCTCAATTCTTGAAAATTATATATCTCACCATTGTAACTGAGAACAACCTGACCATCTTGTGTAATCATGGGCTGATGCCCAGCTGGAGACAAATCGATTATTGACAGACGCCGATGACCTAATCCAACAAATCCATCATTATAATATCCCTCGCCATCTGGACCTCGATGCGTAATAGCATCAGTCATTTTTCGTAAAATGACAGGTGAGACTGGCTCTCCATTGAGATTAAATATTCCAGCAATGCCACACATGATTTATTCGCCTTTTAAAAATCTACCGCTATGACAAGCTTCTTCAGTATGAAAAGGCCTTACAACTAAATTACTTTTCTCAAGCATTTGAATAAATTCATCTTTTGAATAGCGTTCTGCGTTTGAAGGAGCATACCAGTCATAGTTTGTTGAAATAGAAGTTTCTCTTCCTAAATCTTCATTCCAAAAACACTTGATAAAATTCCAATAAATGAATCTTTGTAAATCCATCTCACCACCTTTAATATCTAATAGTGGCATATCTGGAACGTTTACAGTGATATTTAATTCACTAAGTTGTTTACCTAAATCAGTTAATTGCTCACTCAATTGCCACATATCCTCTTTAGATACATCTTTTGTTTTCACTCTAAAATAGTCATCTACCAATTCACGAGGCAATGCCTTCTTTGCGTAAACATAAACAGCAAGCTCACCTTTTAGCCTAAGTATTCTTGCCAGTTCTATCATTGTTTTTTGAGGGTCTTCTGTATGATGAATCACTTGGTCACAACTTACATATGAAATCACATTATCTTTAATTTTCGTGTTTCCAATATCACCTTTTACAAATGCCAAGTTGGGAGTATCAGCATAATTTCGTGCTGCAACAAATGCGGCATCCGAGTAATCCATTCCAATTACTATCGAGGAAGGACTAAGATCGGCAAACCATTTAGCCTTGTATCCTAAACCACATCCTGCATCAAGAATTACCTCTTGTTTTTGGAGATAGGCTTGCAGCTCTTGCTCATCAACAAAACCATAAAGATCTAAATACCATTTTTTTTGAAATTCAAACAAACGCTGCTGTTCATCCAACTGTTCTTTACTGTATTTAACCCATTTATCACTAAATACTTCATTGGTTTGAGCCTGGTTTGTTGCTTCAGCATCTCCAGATACAATCAACACATTATCAGTCTTAGGAAAAGATTGAATGAAAAATTTTTCTATTTGGGCAATTGCACTCAATTAATAATACTCCTACTAATTACTTACTCATCAGTATAAATTTGCCATATAATTACAAATTTCAAAAACACCCATGCGACAACGCGAAATACAAGCTTCTAGGTGCCAATTCGCTATATGTAAACACTCTGTTTGATTTCAACGCTTTCTCTAGATAGTAACAATAGTAAAACTTGTGCTAAATCTTAAACGAGCATTGGACTACTAAATCACATTGCATCATTAAATCTTTCTCAATGCATCCACAATGTAATGATAATCATCCTCTGACATCCGATTATGTAAAGGAATGGCCATGGTATTTGCGTCACAATTTCTCGCACCAGGAAAATCATCGGGCTCAAATCTATATTTTTCGCGATATAGATTTAACATATGAACAGCATGGGTTCCTGGTCTTGTAGAAATTCCCAATTCCTGTAAATGTTCCATTATGTCATTTCTCGCCATAGGTGCTTTGTCAGGATCAACATATGTCACAAACGACTGCCACGCATGTCGACCACCTTCTGGTTCTGACGGTAAATTAAGCCACTCAATCTCAGCCAACTTATCCGTATACCAGGCTGCCCATTTAGCCCGCTCTTTCATAAAACCATTTAATTTACCGAGTTGCACAATACCGACAGCTCCTTGCAAATCAGTCATTCGATAATTAAATCCCAGAAGATTAAAGTCCGGCAATATATATGGCTTAGGTCCATGATGACGTTGTTCCTCTGATAATGTTGCACCATGATTCCTCATTTGATTCATTTTTTCCGCAAGGTCATCATCTTTCGTAGTTACCATACCGCCTTCGCCAGTTGTGATAGACTTTCGCGGATGAAAAGAAAACGATGCAACATCACCAATAGAACCTGCTGACCTACCGTTGTGCTCTGCACCTGCAGCACAAGCAGCATCTTCAATAATTTTAATATGTTCTGGAATTAAAGATTTGATTTTATCAATATCAGCACACAACCCAAACAAATGAACAGCAATTACCGCTTTCGTCTTTGCAGTAATCTTATCTGCCACCTGTTCAGGTATTAAATTGAAAGTTTTTGTGTCAACATCAACAAATATTGGCTTGGCACCACAATAGAGCACAACATTTGCCGTCGCAATCCATGTGAATGCTGGAACAATGACTTCATCACCAGGTCCAACTCCTAACGCTGCTAATGCCAAATGTAATCCAGTTGTACAGGACGTTACAGCGAGAGCATGTGGTGCATTATGTCTTTCTGCAAACATTTTCTCAAATTCTGCAACCCTAGGCCCCTGAGTAAGCCAACCAGATTCAATCGGACCTTTAACGGCGTCCCACTCTTCTTCCCCGGTCGAGGGAAGGGATATATGTATTGTACGTTTCATAATATTATTTCTTTATACCGGCAATCCAACTTCTCGACGACGAGCTTCAACTTCGGATTTATGATTAGCTCGCCAGGCAATTAATTTTTCAAGCCCCTCTCGTAACTCAATGCGAGCCGTGTAGTCAATCTCCTCTGTAGCCTTAACTGGTGAGCCAACTCTATTTGTAACCAATGTCGCTTGGCTACGCGGAGCAAAATTTATTTCTTGATTACTTTCAGTTATATCCAACAATAATTGAGCCAGCTCTTTCAATGAAGTTCGTTTACCTGTACCAACATTATAAAAACTATCAACAGCCTCCGCTTGCATGGCGCGGAGATTTGCTAATCCACAATCCTCTACCGCTACAAAATCAAAAGCTTCAGATCCGTCGCCTAAAACAGTTGGGCCCTCACCCTTATCTATAGCATCTAACATTTTCATTATTACAGCTATATAAGCACCGTGATAATCCTGACGCGGCCCATAAACATTCATGTATCGCAAACCGACATAATTTAATCCATACCTATGATACATAGATCGCAGCATTGCTTCTCCTGCAATTTTTGTAGCACCGTAAAAATTCTTGTTATTAAAAGGGTGGCTTTCTGTCATAGGTTCTTCTACAGCATCACCATACACTGAAGCAGAAGAAGAATAGACTAGCCTTTCAACTTTTTGTTTGATACACGCTTCCATTACGTTAAATGTTCCGCGAACATTTACATCAAAAGCACTTCGAGGAAAATCATGACATTGTAGCAACCATAATGCGGCTAAATGAAAGACCCCATCAGCACCTTCAAATGCAGCTTCCAATACGTCAGTCTGCATAATATCACCACCCGCTTCAAAAATTCTAACTCTCGGATCGCTCAATACATTTGCGAGATTTTCCATACGGCCACGTGTAAAATTATCATAAATGACAATTTCTTTTACGTCTTCTTTAATTAAGTGATCTATAGTGTGCGAACCAATTAAACCTGCGCCACCTACTACAACTAATTTTTTACCTCGTAAATCCATAACTATCCCTTCTCTATAGAATTATCAACTACATATCTCGAAAAATGGAAACTTCGTATTAGCTAGTGAAATTGGATTCAATATATAAATCCATATTCAGCAACAAATCGATTACTAACCAACCTGATTTTATACAATACTTGTGCTCGTATACCTACCATGTCATATCATAATAAACTTACTTTTTAATATAATTACACTAATAATCTCAAAAAAACCAACACTCCAACATTAAAATGTATTATTACCGTCTTGCCAGGCTAAATACCTAAAACCATTTCAACACGAAGTAATTTTAAAAAAATCCTTTTTACCTGAATATTTTCCATACGACACCAATCCAAAATCACATTAATCCCCTAACGTTTTAATGACACTCTCTTGTTCACCAGCCTGCAAATAAGGATGCATTGGCAGACTCATTACTTTCCTAGAAAGTTGCTCTGCAATACTCAAATTAAATTCTTCCGTTAGTAATGCAGGTTGTTTATTTAATGGCACAGGATAATGTACAGCTGCAGGTATCTCAGCTTGTTTTAGCCTGTCTAACATCTTTTCACGATCATCAACTAAAATTGTGTATTGGGCATAAACACTAGTATTAGAGCTTTCAATAAAAGGGGGAGTGACTTCTGAAAGATTCTCTTGTATCAACTTCGAATAATATGCTCCAATCTGTGATCTCATCTCCACTTCACTTGGGAAAATATCTAACTTTGCAAGTAAAATGGCCGCCTGAATGGTATCCATTCTTCCGTTAATTCCAATCAGTGGATGATGATAACGCCGATCCTGCCCATGAACACGAATCTGTCTCATCATCGAAGCTAATGCATCATCATCGGTAAAACATGCGCCACTATCACCGTAACCGCCAAGAGGTTTTGAGGGAAAGAAACTGGTACAACCTATAGTGCTTAGTGCACACGATTTCTTTCCATTATATGTCGCACCTAAACTTTGCGCCGCATCTTCAATAACGGGAATTTGATATTTATTTGCTATTTTATTAATTGCATCGAAATCCGCACATTGACCATAAAGTGACACAGGCATAATCGCTTTTGTCTTTTCTGTAATTGCACTTTCTATGCGACTGGGGTCTATATTATAAGTTTGCTCATCTATATCAACAAACACAGGTTTAGCACCCAATAATGCAATCATTTCTCCGGTGGCAATAAATGTGAAAGGTGTTGTAATTACTTCATCACCAGCTTTTATTCCTAAAGCCATCATTGCCACAAGTAAAGCGTCGGTCCCACTTGCCACTCCAACACAATGCTTTGTCCCAACATAATCTGCAAGCCTTTCTTCCAGCTCAAAAATTTCCGGCCCCATGATATATTTACCATGATCTAATACTTTTTTAATTCTTTTATTTACATCAACTTCAATTTGTTGGTATTGAGTCTTTAAATCAATAAAATCCATTACAACATCCTGAGCATCAAATTAATTTGCATATGCCATTATCTAAGACATACTTATCGCCAGTATATGGACATTCAGCTTCACCATCCCCAGCTAAAGGTAATTTCAATTTTTCACCATACCGACTCATCCAACCTATTTGTTTAGCTGGAATCCCAACCACTAATGCAAAATCAGGCACGTTTTTATTAATCAACGCACCAGCCCCAATAAATGCATATCGACCAATGGTAATTCCACAAACAACTGTAGAGTTTGCACCTAATGTCGCACCTTTTTTAACTAGTGTTTCCTTATATTCATCTTTACGCGATACAGCTGAACGGGGATTATAAACATTTGTAAAAACAGCACTTGGTCCGCAAAATACATCATCTTCTAATATTACATTATCATATACTGACACATTATTTTGTATTTTAACGTTATTACCAATTTTAACACGATTTCCAACAAATACATTTTGCCCAAAAGAACATGCATTGCCAATTACTGCACCAGAGCAAATATGCACCCAATGCCAAACTCTGCTCCCTTCACCAACTTGGGCTCCGTCATCAATAATCGCAGTACTATGCTTTGTATAATTCATGGGATACTTTAATATTCAAGTGGCAAACAAACTCGCCTACCATCTCGTGCAGATAAATAAGCTGCTATCAAAACTTCCAAAGAATGAAGACCTTCCCTACCATCAGTTTCTGGCGAGTCCTCTCCTCTAAGGACTTTAATTACATTGTCGTAATATAATGGATGACCAAAACCATAAACAGAAGTTGTTTCATAATTTGCGTTTTTTACTTTTTCATCATCTTCATGAGGCTCCGCAAACTCCCAATGCTGTATTTCATTAACTGCTACACCACCAACTCTAACTGTTCCTTTCTCTCCTATTATTGTTATTGATCCTTCTAAATTTTTAGGATAAGTCAGCATAGTCACGTTCATTGACCCTAAAGCTCCTGACCGCCATTTAACATTCATCACCGCGGTGTCTTCCACCTGAATAGATCTATCCAGTGTCGCCGTGTAGGCATGAAGACTTTCAATAGGACCAATTAACCAATCTAACAAATCGACATAATGGCTTGCCTGGTTCATCAAGGCACCACCATCAAATTCCCAGGTACCACGCCAAGCATCGCTATCATAATATGATTGAGGCCGACTCCAAAACACATTAATATTAACCATAAAAATTCGACCAAAACGTTTTTCTTTAACTGCATTTTTCAGTAATTGCAATGTAGCATTTCGTCTATTTTGCTTAACTACAAAAAGCCTTACACCGACCAAATCACAAGCCTCAACCATACGAAGACCATCTTTCCAACGAGTTGCCATTGGTTTTTCTGTCATCACGTGACAGCCTGCATTTGCAATTTCTATTGCTTGGTTAGGATGAAGACCACTTGGTGTTGCCAACACAACAACATCTACATCGCTATTTCTTAATAAGTCAGTTAAATTTTCAAAACCCTCGGCGCCAGTTTCATTAGCAGCTTTCTCCAGTCGTTCTGGATTAATATCACAAACAGCAACCAAATCTGCATCATCGCCATGTTTCATTATTGCCTCAATATGCTTATAAGCAATTCGCCCACAGCCAATTAGAGCAAATCGTACTTTCCGGCCAATAATAATTTTGTTACTTTTCATAGATTATGCCTTTATAACTTTTTCATTTTTTTCTCTATATACACCACGAGAGTCCACAACTATAGATGCATGTTTTACTATCAAGTCGTAGTCAAATATACGATGATCAGTCGCCAATACGACACAATCAAAAGACGCTAACCTTTCAGGTGTCAATTCCGTACTCTGAAGATCAAAAGCATGCTTTCTCATTTTAGGAAACACAGCAACATGCGGATCAGAATAACTAACAATTGCACCCAAATCCCTCAATTTTTCCATAATCACCACTGACGGGGATTCACGCATATCATCAACATTTTTCTTATACGCAATACCCAATACTAATATTTTACTTCCATTTACTGGTTTATGATTAAGATTTAATCCATCCACAATTTTTGATACCACCCAGTCAGGCATGCTACTATTAACTTCCCCCGCCAATTCAATAAATCGCGTATGCAATCCATACTCTCTAGCTTTCCATGTCAAATAAAATGGATCAATCGGTATACAATGACCACCTAAACCAGGACCAGGATAATATGGAACAAAGCCAAATGGTTTTGTAGCAGCTGCGTCAACAACTTCATGAATATCTATATCCATTCTATCGGCAACCATTTTCATTTCATTCACCAAGCCAATATTTACTGCACGATGAATATTTTCCAGTAGCTTTGTCATTTCAGCAGCACGTGTTGAGCTAACAGGAACAACTTTATCCACCACTTGCTCGTAAAGAGCTATACCTGCATTCAAACAAGCATTGGAATATCCCCCACAAACCTTTGGTATAGTTTGTGTTTTAAAATTAGGATTACCTGGATCTTCTCGCTCGGGAGAATAAACCAGATAAAAATCTTCACCAACTGTTACTCCTGAGTTTTCGATTCTCGGTAAAAGCTCTTCGTCAGTTGTTCCTGGATAAGTAGTGCTTTCAAGGGAAAACACTTGTTCTGAACGAAGATATGGCATCAATGCTTCAGTAGTATCTAATACATACGAAAGATCTGGCTCTCTGTGCTTATCTAAGGGAGTAGGAACACAAATTATTAATGCATCAAGCTCTTTTGCAGAACTAAAATCGGTAGTTGCTTTAAATCCATTGTCTAAAGCTTTCTTTATTGAATTACTGCCAATATGTTCTATATAACTTTCGCCTTTATTGAGCATACCCACTTTTGAAATATCATTATCTAAGCCAACAACATTGTAACCCACCTCTGAATATCGGAGCATTAATGGCAATCCAACATATCCCATTCCAACGATACCAATTACCGCTGATTTATCATTTAGTTTACCAATTAAATTCATGACTCACTTCTCTTTAATAAATATATGCTTATTGATTCAAATCTGACCGTATTTGCTCGATTTCCGCCTTTAATGCCTCCACCTCTCGCACTTTTCTTTTTAGAAATGCCGATGCTATCTTTCCTTTTTCTTCCATGCCTTGTGGGGTAAGTATGTAGAGATAACCCTTTTTACTGGGGTTTTGTTTGAAATTCCTAGCCTTAACCAAGCCTTTTTCCTTCAACGCTTGCATACAATAATTAATCTTGCCAAGACTAATTCCTAATTCCTTAGATAACTCGCGCTGACTTATGCTTGGATTTTGTTCAAGCACTTTCAACAATTTATAGCGAATTTCATCATTCAATGGATTTGTATAGACTCTTATTGCGTTCAACAGATGAACGCATGCAATTAAAGGTCAACTAAAAAAGTATGTCAAGTAAGGATTATGTAAATTGTCAATAAATATGACTTTCCAAGAAAGACTTTAACTTAGAGGTTATTTTGTAGTCAAATACTCTAGAAAACCATTAAATGGCTACGCCACTCAACTATTTTTTTACAGCCATCTACTTTAGAAATATACGAAGGAATAAGGCCAAATTTAATGTTGCCAAAAGACCTGAAAAACAGCAATGAGATATAATATTTTTTTCGCGACAAACATTAACTGTCTAGATGTTCTTTATGAGCTAAGTACCAATCAATTGTCTTTTCAATACCCTTTTCAAACTGTAAAGACGGCAACCAATCTAGTTCAGATTTCAACTTAGTGCCATCAATTGCATAACGCCAATCATGGCCTAATCGATCGGTCACATAGGATACCAATGATGCGTAGGGTTTATCCCAAGGAACTTTTTTATCCAATAATTGACAGATAATTTTGGCAATATCGTTGTTGGACCACTCATTGTGACCACCCACATTATAGGTCTCGCCAATTACACCCTGGTTTATAACTTTTTCAATTGCGCTGCAATGGTCATCAACATACAACCAATCTCTGATATTGGTACCGTCACCGTAAACAGGTATTGGCTTATGC
>Ga0316207_10004140_pt1 | contig 12838 bp, 10 predicted proteins | sample 6weekpyrite_MG_FD_204943 | JGI IMG/M metagenome (GOLD analysis project Ga0316207, IMG submission 204943) | Microbial mat bacterial communities from mineral coupon in-situ incubated in ocean water Damariscotta River, Maine, United States -... | ecosystem: Environmental > Aquatic > Marine >... | reverse complement strand
ACCGCGGTAAGGTACGTGATATATATGATATCGATGACAAACATATGCTCATCGTCACCACTGATCGCCTATCGGCCTTTGATGTCATCCTGCCGACACCTATCCCGGGCAAAGGTCGCATTTTAACTGCGATATCTAACTTCTGGTTCAAGCAACTCAGCGATATTGTACCAAATCAGCTTTCCGATTTAAGCCTCGAAGATGTTCTTCCTGACGCTGCTGAACGCGCTCAAGTTGAAGGCCGGGCGATTGTTGTTAAAAAATTAAAAGCCCTGCCAGTTGAAGCGATTGTACGTGGCTATATTATTGGTTCAGGGTGGAAGGACTATCAGAAAACCGGTGCCATTTGTGGCATTAGTTTGCCAGCAGGTTTAAACATCGCTGACAAACTTGAGCATGCTATCTACACGCCATCAAGTAAAGCCGAGGTCGGTAAGCATGATGAAAATATTGATTTTGAAGCAACGGTTAAACTACTTGGTCAGGACATGGCGGAACAAGTTCGTGATGTAAGTCTGAAACTGTATTCCACCGCCCGCGATTATGCAGCTGAACGCGGCATTATTATCGCTGACACCAAGTTCGAATTCGGCCTTGATAATCAAGGCAAGCTCGTGCTCATCGATGAAGCGTTGACGCCAGACTCATCACGTTTCTGGCCAATGGAAACCTACGCGCCAGGTAGTAGCCCCGAAAGTTATGACAAACAATACATTCGCGATTGGTTAGAAACCCAGAACTGGAATAAAAAGGCTCCGGCACCTGATGTCCCTGAAGATGTTGTTGCTAAGACTACCGAGAAATATCTCGAAGCCTACGAAAAACTGACTGGCACATCTCTCGATTAGTGATTATTGATAAACAAAAAACCTGACAGCTTTATCACTTACGTATTGCTGGCAGTTCTTTTAAAGGTTGCCAAGAAGCTCTCAGCAACAGCATTATTATGGCAGTTTCCTCGCCGGCTCATTGAAGGCTCGATGTATCTTAAAAATACAACACATCATGCGAACAGGGAACTCATAACGGTGATTATCGATAAAGGAGTAGTTTACCCTAAGTCGTCGGGTCAATTTTCGTTGCAAATATGGGGAGATTAGTGAGGAAAATTTGTGTGCAATTCAACAAAATGTCTACATCTAATACGTTTAACTGCTCTGTGATATGCAGTTTTTTTCACCTGCCAATTCGCGCTTAGCATCTTGCCGAATTAACCATGCCCCTCTCAATATAACTAAAGATATAACGATGCCAATGATGATATCTGGCCAACGGTTATCTAACCACCAGACTAAGGCACCACCAACGATAACGCCTGTATTTGCAATCACATCATTGGCGGAGAATATCCAGCTGGCACGCATATGGACTTCACCATCCTTATGTTTACTGATAAGTGCCAGGCAAATAATATTTGCCAGTAACGCAACAAATCCCACGCTCATCATCAACATGGATACCGGCTCACTTCCGTAGATGATACGCCGCACAATATCAACGAGGATTAAACAACCTAGTAATGCTTGAAAATAACTGCTCACTAACGCAGCTTTTGCTTTATCGGATATTGCACGACCTACTGCATACAAACCAATACCGTATACGATGGCATCAGCAAGCATATCAAGCGAGTCCGCAATCAAGGAAGTCGACTCGGCAACCCAACCAAAGCTTAGTTCGACAACAAACATTACAGCGTTAATTGTCAGCAGCCAGTACAAGACCTTTCTTTGTGCCTGATCCTTTATCTCAACTTCACATCCACATTTACTCATTTAACACTGTTCCTGTTTGCATTTTTTTATCTCAAACTCGAGTGTTGAATGCTCGATTGAAAATTGTTGAGCTAATCCTGTTTTCAATTCATTTTTCACTTCATCCAGATGCGAATAATCTGAAAGTACAACATGTGCTTCTAATGCATTTTGATATTCATCAAGCTGCCAGATATGCAGGTGATGAACATTAATAACATTTTTAACTTGCTGCATGACAGTGACCACATCATCAATAACAATGTCTTCTGGTGTTCCCTGCATCAGGATGTGAATCGTTTTCGGTAACATAGTGGCAGCCTGGTACAAAACATACCCTGCTATCAATAATGTTAATAAAGTATCACTCCAGTACCACTCATAAAGCAGGATCAGCGTTCCGGCAACAATCACACCCACTGAGGCCATTGCGTCTGACACATTATGCAAAAAAGCGGCACGGATATTCATACTATGCTTAGACATAGTAAAGGTAAGAATTGCGGTAGCCAGATCAATCACAAGTGCTATTGCTGCCACAATCACAACCATCCAACCCTCAATAATCTGTGGTTCATAAATCCGCCATAGTGCTTCATAGATTAGATACAACCCAACCAGAACAAGTGTCACTAAATTAATCAATGTGGCGATGACTTCAGCGCGCTTATAACCAAAGCTTCTGAAATGATCGGCCGGTTGACGCCCGATCTTTCTGGCGACCCAGGCAATGAGTAGTGAGGCGGCATCACTGAAGTTATGTAGTGCATCAGCAATAAGTGAAAGGCTGCCAGAAATAATACCACCGATCACTTGTGCCAGGGTCAACAGCAAATTTATAGCGATAGCGATCCCTAAACGGCGATCGCCCATTTCGCTAACATCAGGATTATGTTGATGTGTATGACCCATTAAAGATTTACTATTCTTTATTTATCTCATCGTCATTCTGGTGCAGCCATTGATACAGCACGGGCAACACCAATAACGTTAGCAATGTGGATGAAATAATGCCACCGATCACAACGGTTGCCAGTGGTCGCTGCACCTCGGCGCCGGTTCCGGTATTGAGTGCCATGGGAATAAAGCCCAGACTTGCAACCAATGCCGTCATCAGTACTGGACGAAGACGTGTTATTGCACCTTCTGTAACGGCAATGATCAGATCACCTTTTTCATGCCACAGGTCACGAATAAACGCGAGCATGACCAGGCCATTCAATACAGCAACACCGGATAGCGCGATAAAGCCGACGCCGGCAGAAATAGACAGGGGCATATCACGTAAGTACAGAGACAGCACGCCGCCGGTTAATGCCAATGGGACACCGCTAAAAATAATCAAGGCGTCTTTTAATGAGGCAAAGGCCATCACCAGAATGCCTAGAATAAGCAATAAAGTGATGGGAACCACTATTGATAGCCGTTTACTGGCAGACTCGAGCTGCTCAAAGGTACCGCCATAATTCAGCCAGTAACCGGCGGGTAGCTGCACATCACTGCGCACCTTATCTTTAACTTCACTCACAAAACTACCCAGGTCACGGCCTCGAACATTGGCGGTAACAACAACACGTCGTTTACCATTTTCTCGACTAATCTGTGCCGGTGCCGGCGAAATATCCAGAGTGGCGACTTCATTTAAAGGCACATAATCGCCATTGGCTAAAGGCACGGGCAGAAATGCTAGTTTTTCAACATCGCGCCGGATGGCTTCCGGTAAGCGAACTACCAGCTCAAAGCGACGATCGCCTTCGTATAAAATACCCGCCGACTCCCCGCCAATAGCTGCGGATACCCAATCCTGTAACTCAACCACATTGAGTCCATATCGACCTAATGCGGTTCGGTTAGGAATTACAGATAAGGTCGGTAAACCGGTGACCTGTTCAACCCGGGCATCAGCGGCACCATCAACTTTTCGCACCGCATTGAGAATGTCAGTCGCGGTCAGTAACAACTGATCGAGATCATCCCCAAACACCTTGATACCGACATCGGCACGTACACCTGAAATCAGCTCGTTGAAACGCATCTGAATGGGTTGGGTGAACTCATAATTATTGCCAGGGAGTTCTTCCAGCGAGTCTTCCATCTGTTCGACTAGCTCTGCTTTGGTTTTATCAGGATTAGGCCATTCACTGCGAGGTTTAAGAATGACAAAGTTATCCGCCACATTGGGTGGCATAGGATCCGTGGCGATCTCCGGGGTGCCTATTCGCGCAAATACCTTGTCTACTTCAGGGAAGGATTTTATTCGCTGCTCCAGAATTTCCTGCATTTCGACCGCCTGTTCCAGCCCCGTGCCTGGTATGCGCATCGCGTGCAGAGCGATATCCCCCTCATTTAACTGGGGTACAAATTCCGAGCCCAGAGTCGTCGCTAACCAGATGCTAAACACCACCAGTGCCGAGGCCAAACCAAGTACCAGTACCCGAAATTTCAAAGCGAGTTGCAAGAGCGGTTTATAGACGTTCTTACTTGAGCGAATAATCGGGCTTTCCTTTTCGCTGATCTTGCCATTTATGAAGACCGCGACGGCGGCGGGTACTACCGTGAGCGACAAAATCATCGCTGATATTAATGCCATCACCACGGTGGCCGCCATGGGATGAAACATTTTGCCTTCAACCCCTGTGAGCGAGAAGATAGGGATGTACACAACGGTAATAATCGCCACACCAAACAGGCTGGGGCGTATCACTTCCGAGGTGGCTTCATACACCGTATTCAGGCGTTCTTTCAAGTTTTGCTGGCCGCCATTATGCTGGGCTTCAGCCAGGCGACGAATGGCATTTTCAACAATAATCACCGCGCCATCGACAATCAGACCAAAGTCCAGTGCGCCCAGGCTCATCAGGTTTGCAGAAACCCCGGTCTTGACCATGCCGGTAATGGTCATCAGCATGGATAAGGGGATAACCGCGGCGGTAATTAATGCGGCGCGTAAATTGCCGAGCAACAGAAACAGCACCACAACGACCAGCAGAGCACCTTCAAGTAAGTTTTTGCTCACCGTGTTAATGGCTTTATCCACCAGACTGGTACGATCATAAACTGGCTCAGCAATAATACCGGCTGGAAGAGATGCCTGAATTTCAACAAGCTTGTCCGCCACGTCCTGGGCAACGGTTCTGGAATTCTCACCAATTAGCATCATTGCCGTACCCAGTACCGTTTCGATACCATCCTGGGTGGCCGCACCGGTACGCAGCTCCTTACCAATACTGATGTCCGCCACGTCCTGAACCTTTACCGGTATGCTTTCATACTCGGTAATGATGACATTACCTATGTCATCAATCGTTGCAAGCTGGCCAGGTGAACGTACTAGTAATTGCTGGCCATTGCGTTCGATATAGCCGGCACCCCGGTTATCATTATTCGCCTGTAGAGCGTTAACCAGATCCTCAACACTGATCTGGTAATACAATAATTTTTTCGGGTCGGGTAGTACATGATATTGCTTGTTATAGCCACCGATACTATTAACCTCAACCACCCCTTTCACCTGTGAAAGTTGCGGCTTGATAATCCAGTCCTGGATTTCCCGCAAGGCGGTAGCATTATAGGGCTTTCCATTTTGTTGCAGTGCGTCATCCTGTGCACGAACGGTGTACATATAGATTTCACCCAGGCCGGTTGAAACCGGACCCATTTCTGGCTCAATACCCGGAGGTAGTACACTTTTTATGGCCCCCAGACGATTATTAATCAGGTTTCTGGCGAAGTAGATATCGGTACCTTCTTCAAACACCACGGTGACCTGTGATAAGCCATAGCGAGATAATGATCGTGTATACGACAGATTGGACAAGCCATAAAGGGCTGTCTCAACGGGGTAGGTTATGCGTTGTTCTGATTCCAGTGGCGAATAACCAGGCGCAGCGGTATTAATTTGCACCTGTACATTAGTAATATCAGGTACCGCATCAATGGGTAAGTGCTGATAGCTCCAGCTGCCAATACCTACTATGACAAAAATTAAACTGAGAATAAGATAGCGCCGTGCAATCGACAGACGCAAAATAGATTCAATCATGGTGCGCCCCTTAGTGCTCGTGTTCTGCTTCGGATTTTTCAATATCCGCTTTGATTAAATAACTGTTCTTACTAACATAAAACTGCTTAGCATCCAGGCCACTCAACACTTCGATATAGGCATCGTCACTGCGGCCCAATTGAAGTGGGGCAAATTTATACTGATCACCTTCCTGAACAAATACACCTTGTTGTTCGCCCATGGATTGAATGGCGGATTTCTTAACCGCCAGTGCTACCGGAATGTTGCCAGTCACTATATGACCCTCAACCAACAAACCAGGAGACAGTCCATGCACCTTGTTGTTAAACTGCACCCTTGCTAGCTGGTATGGCTTATTTATTGCGGGGATTATGTGCGCAATTTTTCCAGCAATTAGATGCTTATTGACAGCTATATTTACTGTGTGACCCGCTGAAACCTGTGCCTGTTGAACATGATAAATACGAAACTCTGCCCAAAGGGTATCGAAATTGGCAATAGAGAATAACACCTGCTCCTGAGTCACCTCACCGGTATTAGCATGTCGCTGAACAATCGTGCCGGCAATAGGTGAAAGAATGCTATACACCTTTAAACTTTCGTTGGATTCAACCCGGGCCAGTAAATCACCACGCTTTACATAATCCCCTATGCTGTATTTAACGGACTTGATCATTCCAGTGTAGCGTGCTCGCACATGGCTTAGCTGTTTTGGGCCAGTGGCTAAACTGCCGTAACTGGTAATTGTCTGGTTTAACTCCTGGGATCGAGGCAATGTTGCTTCTATGCCAACCTGTGCAGCCATGTTGGGATCTATTTTCGTGGACAACTCTTCCTCATGCCCGCTTTTATCTCCGTGATCATCTTTGTGACCACGGGTTTCATCTTCATGACCGTCATCAGCTTTACTATGTTCCTGATGGTCTTGTTCTTGCTCATGGTTGTGTTTATCGTCATGGGCTTTAGCTGCATAACTCGAATTATAGGTCATCCCGACCAGCAACATTAATGTAATAAATAGAAATGGTTTCATTTTAAAAATCCAGTTTGTTTGGTCTTTATTTTGTACATATCTGTTAAATTTCTTTACAGGCTTAACGTATCATCATTGATTTTTATGATTGTGTTTGTGTTTGTGTTTGTGCCGGTCATTATTGTCATCACTGTGATCGTCATTCTTGGCATCGTGTTTATGTTGGTTTTTATGTGTTTTTTTATCATCACCCTGCTTGTTCTCGTGATGCTTTTTTGCTTCATTAGCATGATCGTGATCGTTAGCGGCATACACGAAGTTAGAGATTGATAGAAACGCAAGTAGTAATGTTGCTAATTGAAAATGTTTCATAAAAAATATCCTTTTGGTTTTTCTGTATTTTTGCCAGCCACATTTAAATAGTTAAAGGCTCAGCAGTCAGTTGTTCGATAATCGTCTGGTTCAATAAAGCACTACTGGCACTTTCAATCATCTGTTGCTTTGCGCTCAATAGTTCTTGCTGAGCAGCAATCCAGTCTTGGTATTTCAGACGACCCCTATCATAGGCGGCTCTTGTCAAGGTCAGTGCTTTTTCAAGATCTGGAATCACACTGATTTTTAATTGACGATAAACATCTATGTTCTGCTGGCGGCGTGAATAAGCCTTGTATAATTGTTCATGCAGATTTAGTAATGCATCGGTTTGCTTATATGCAACGGCATTACGCTCTGCCAATACACGCTTCACTTCGCCAGCGTTACGACTTTTAGAAAATAACGGTATAGATACACCCAGGGTGATTGCAGTGTCAGCGGTTTCTTCAAAATGTCTTGCACCAAATTGCCAGCTCAGATCACCACTATTTTGTGATTTAGTCAGGCGCAGTTCTGCATCTTTCAAACGTTGCTCACTGGCAAAAACATTAATGGCTGGTGATTGTTTTACTTTTTCAAACAATGCTTCATAGGGTTGCTCCCGACCAAAAACAAATAAGTCACCTTGCAAGCTTGAAAAAACCGGTTGTGTCTCACCCCAGTACCTGGATAATGTAATTTTTTGCTGTTCAATCTTTTTCAAAATATTGCTACGGCGGATACCTGACTGGGTCACCATAGCTCGCGCCCTCATGACTTCGGCATCAGAAGCCGCACCTCGTTGGGCACGCTCACTGACCTTTTTGTGCAAGGCTTCGGATAATTTCAACGCTTCAGTCGAAAGATTTAGCTGTTCCTGAGTGGTAAGCCCACGGATAAATGCAGACGTCAGTTGGCCTAGTACATCAAGCGTTTGAGCCTGCCGCGTTAATTCAAAAACATTCAGGTTAGCTTCGGCAACGGATATACGAGATGCCTGCTTGTCTCCCATTTCAATGACCGAGGACAGCGAGAGAGTTGCTTCAGCGGCATCCAGACCTTTCAATGCACCAGAACCACCTATATTTTCCATTTCCAGGCCCAACTCATAACCAGGTTTCAGTGCACTGGTCTCACGCTGCCCAAGTATGGCCTGACGAGTAAATGTAAATTGATGTAGCTGAGGATTTTGCGCCAACGTCCTTTCAATGGCTTTGTCCAGTGTGAGTGTTTGCTGCGGTTCAGCTTGTATGCGAAATGGCAATACAATAAGGCAGCTTAAAATTACAAAAGCAATTCGATATTTTTTCGAAAATATGTTCAACATAAAACAATTCCAGTTATTCGATTTAATTTGACTACGTCTGATACTAAACCAGCAGTGCAGGATGGTGTTTTATGTGACTACTTACATAGTCTAAATAACGACTATAGAGGTCAACTTTGAATAACAAAAACTACAATAAAGTATCGGTAAAATATTGCAGAATTAATTAAGTCGGAAAGCCATCAAGCTAACAACTGGCCAAAAAATTTTGGCGTTTGGTTAACTATTAGGTGGAGGTGTGGGAGGTTGATAGCTAATTAATGAAGTAAGATTATTCACCGTAGCGATTTTAGATGTTATCGCGGTGAATTGAGTAATATTTTTATTATAAAAAAGTCCAACCAAATGAGCATTAGCGTGACAATAGTGGTCACATGGCTCAGCTTCCTGATTGTTCTGGTCGATTTTTTGGCTCTCTATCTGCTCAGGCTGGGCATACAGTTCAATATCATGAAACGCCCACGCAGACTGACTGGCCAGGAGGCTGACTACTACAAGAATGTGTATTAGGCGATTCATAGATGCGACACTACTAGATATTAAGGGGATTATCAATAAAAAAATATCTATCTCCTTTAAAACTGATGTTTAACACATAAGCTAACTACTCGATATTCTTTTGGTAAAGTTTTAAACCTTAATGATTTTCCCCACAGGTCTCGTTTAACTCTCTTTACAATCTGATTCAAAACAAAATTATCACTTGTGGATTACTCGCCACATAAAAATACTAAACTGTAGTGGTTTAGTTTTTTTGGCCATCGCTTCATATTCAATCCAGTATTTTTCTTCTGCCACATTCGGCGCCAAACCACCATTATGTTGATGCTGCCAAACCTGGCTGTATAACCAATTATATAATCAATAATTTCATTCTTGGCTAAGGATATCGCATACTTTAAGTAGCAGAGATTCGGATACGGTATTTCAGTTAGTACGGGATCAGGAAAAGTCGAAACAGGTACAAAGCTGGCAGAGAAAATTCCACTGATTTTAATGTCCGAGCATGTGGTACCAAGGAATAGCGAATCAATTGTAGGAAAAATCTGCGGTAGTGCCGCAAAGACAAATGAGAAAGAACTTTCTAACTAGATATTACGAGAAATAGAAAATTCTATCGATCACAACCAATTATACGATCCGGATTTTGTTAGAAGGTTATCCGCAAGATTTTGGGACATTCTCGAGGATATTAGATATGTCCGCTACAACCGCTGAGCACACCGAATAAAAAAAAGGAGTACCCTAGAGAGGAAGGTACTCCTTAAGAAGAGCTCCGAAGATATTTCGAGAGCTGTCCGTTATTGCAAAATCATTTAAAACGTATACTGCCAACCCGCTGTCAAGATAAAATCTGTTTCTAATTGTGGCCCATCTAGTTTTTGGTATAACGGTTTACCCACTTCTAGTGAGAAACGATTACCCTTCAATACGCCATTAGCTGCGTGATAAGCCAAACCAAGTAATAAATCAGCCCGTTTACCAGAACGTAATTCGGGATCCGCAGTAGCAATCATCCCCTGATTCAAATCAGGATCTGCACCGTCAATATCAGACCAACTTTGTGCATTCAATCGAACTGATGTACTGAATGTATTTGACCATTTACGCTGAAACCATGCCGATAATTCAATGTTATTACCCAGGGTATAATCGTTGTCATTTTCACCTAAGCGGATTATTGCTATAACCTGCGAGCCCCATGAATAATCATTATTCTGTCCAAGGTAGGTAACACCTGGCATCAGATCGTAGGTACCAGAACCCAACTGCATTGGGTAGGGCAATTTGACATTATTAGCTGCCGGCGTGTCGTCACGTTCATCTATCGATCCTGTCGGTAAACTCACACCTAAATTCAGGTGTAGTTTATATCTCGCTTGGTCTGTAATTTTGTACAAGCCACTAATTTTAATATCACCAAGTCCTTCTGCGCGTGTTGTGAACTGTCTTCCCATGCGGGTTAAATGTTTCATCGACTTAGTAACATATGGAAGCATCGCCATCACAGTTATCTTTTCGTTCACTCCGTACATCGCACCAAACATATGCATATCCATGTCCATGCTGGTCGGAGTTACCATATAATCAGCTAATACTTCGCTATCACTCACACGATTTGTCCCATCACGATTGCCGTCCATGTGCATACTCATGTAACGGTATGACAGCATGACACCACCGGCATCATGTGTGTGCCCACCCATCACTGCAATTGGTGTATTACCGTGGTCATGATGATGTAAATCTTGTGCCGATAAAGGACTTATACTTGCTATCAGGAGTGCGCTACCAACTACTTTCTTCATTCCAACTCTCGTTACTTATGTTTTGATGAAACGCATATTATCGATTCAAGCATAAACTGAGAATGTGGCAAATTGTCGCACCACTTATGAAATCAATACCTTATATAATTACTATATTATGAATATTGTTACTTGTTTGTCGCGTACAGGTTAAAATATGACTACGAAAAACTATGTCCCATCACGAACATTATGATATTTAAAAACCAGGCATCCCCGATCACTCAAACAGCGGAATATATAAATCTACGCCGCTTATTTATACTACGAAACGTCGCCATTATCGGACAATTGCTCGCGGTTTATATCACTCAAATTTACCTTGATATTGCATTGCCTGTCTTATCGATTGGCTTAGTGATATTTACCTTTGCACTATTTAATTTATTTACTCTATTTAGACTTCGCTGGGGTGGTACAGTAAGTCAATTCGAATTCTTACTTCAGTTGCTTGCTGACGTATTCATTCTCACTGCTTTACTCTATCTTACCGGTGGTGCAACCAACCCCTTTGTTTTGTTATTTTTATTACCTATTATCATTGCCACTGCCGTATTGTCATCACGTTACACATGGGTGCTAACACTCATCACAGCATTTTGTTACAGCTTGCTTATTTGGAAGTATCAACCGCTACCTCATGCACATGATTCTGGCACCGGCATGTCACAACATGTATTTGGTATGTGGCTATCCTTTGTTATTAGTGCAGCAATCACTGCCTACTTAGTCAGTGGTATGCGCCGCTCATTACGTGACAAAGATCTTGAGCTTGCTGCTGCACGTGAACAACAACTTCGCAATGAACAATTAGTCTTACTTGGCACACTTTCTGCCAGTACTGCACATGAAATGGGTACCCCTCTCGGTACCATGTCATTACTTTGTGAAGAACTTAGTGATGAACTAGGCAATGAACACCAGCATATTATAAGAACACTCGATACACAGATTGCACGTTGTAAAACTGCACTGGCGACACTATCAGCCTCTACCGGCGGTGCACCCTTAAGTAATGGACAACTGATGCCCATTGACGTATTTCTTGGTGAATTATTAACCGAGTGGAAAGGTATGCACCCTGATTCAAAAATTAATACGCATTGGGATGGCATATCACCAACCCCTTCAATACTTGCAGATCGAACACTACAACAAGCGCTTATCAATGTGCTCGACAACGCAAATGAAGCTTCTCCTAATGAGGTTAAATGGTTTGCGAGTTGGGATGCTTCCACGTTAAAAATTAATATAAAAGACCGAGGCGAAGGCCTTAGTAGTGAAGCTAAACAAGCGATAGGTCAGCATCCTTTTAGTGCAAAAAAAGAAGGTCTTGGCCTCGGCTTGTTCTTAACCCATTCGATAATCAATCGATTTGGCGGTGAAGTAAAATTATTTAATCGTAATAAAGGTGGTGTATCTACATTTATTAGCTTACCTATTACCACAAGTAACAATCATGAAAACAGCTAATGAATAGTCCTGAGCCTAATACATCACTATTGCTTGTCGATGATGACGAGGTTTTTCGCGAAACCTTAGCTCGCGCACTTACTCGCCACGACATAGTTGTTCACAATGCGGAAAATATAACTCAGGCCATATCACAAGCAACTAAACATGATCCTGGCGTTGGTATTATTGATCTTTGTATTGGTGATGAATCAGGCTTACAACTCATCCAACAGTTAATTCAGAATAATCCAAAAATGCGCTTAGTAGTACTAACTGGTTTTGCCAGCATTGCGACTGCTGTTGAGGCTATTAAACTTGGTGCGAAGCATTATCTAACCAAACCAGCAACCGTAAGCGAAATTATGGATGCGCTGTATTCTGAAAGCGGCAATGCCGATTTACCAACCACTACCCAACCTATGTCGGTTAAAAAATTGGAATGGGAACATATTCAAAAAGTATTGGCAGAACATCAAGGCAATATATCTGCTGCGGCCAGATCGATGGGAATGCACCGAAGAACGCTACAGCGAAAGTTACAGAAAAGACCCGTTAAAGATTAATTGTTACTGGGATCGGTATGCACCGACGCATTCGCTACCTTAATGAGCTTAACCCCTGCCGACAAAATACTACTGAATA
>Ga0316207_10004139_pt1 | contig 12842 bp, 13 predicted proteins | sample 6weekpyrite_MG_FD_204943 | JGI IMG/M metagenome (GOLD analysis project Ga0316207, IMG submission 204943) | Microbial mat bacterial communities from mineral coupon in-situ incubated in ocean water Damariscotta River, Maine, United States -... | ecosystem: Environmental > Aquatic > Marine >... | reverse complement strand
AATAAAGATTGAAGCCAGCACTGTGATCTGGCCGCAGTGTCAGCTTATTACTATAACGTCCCATCAGGTGTGCAATTATGGCTCCATTATGTAAAGTGAGTGCAACCGCAGCGGGTAACATGGATGGCCCCCATAAAGTTAGCAAAATGAAAGCAAGAATATATTCTGGAGTTGAACGTACGACGACTAGAAAGCCATGACCAACGGTGCGGCCAAAACGATCAAAAAATAAATTAGAAATAAATGGAAGCCATAATAAAGCGATTACGCCTGTCATAACTAAAGCAAGTTGGGTTAATAAAAGTGTATTTATAATGCCGGGTAATGCTTCGTTCAGAAATAAATCTGAGAACCATTGAAAAAATTGAGCAGGAGACTGGTTAAGCCTGACAGGCGAAGGGATAATGTCATGAGTAAAAAATCGTGCAACATTATCGAAAGAAATCGTGCTGTCGTTTACGATAATAAAGGGTGCTATTAGCAGGTATATTGGTAATAGCCTTGGACGAACCCAATAGCGAATGCTCGCGATCAGGATATAAAATAATATTAACAAAGCCCATACCTGTGAATATTGCCCTTCCAGAAAAGCCGTGTTCAGATAATATCCAAGTGTTGGTAAACCGACAAAGCCAAGTACTGCGCTTGATCGTAAGCCACATTCAAATCGATAGCTGGTATAGGTAACGAAATGGGGCCACAGGTCTGGAAGGCGGGCATAAAAAAAAGCCGAGATAAAACCGGTGTGTTTGTGAATAGCGTCGTACGCAAGGTGATCACCTTCTTCAAGAATTTCTGCATAAACTTTGGCAAAGGTAGCCGCATAGGGAATGGTTAGTGCAAGTAACCCTGTTATCGGGTGCAGTCCAAATATTTGTAAAAAAATAAGTGCCCAGAATAATTCATGAACTGATCGAAGCAGGGCACATAAAACGCGTACAAAGCGAAAGTGAAATATTAAAGATAAAAGAAAGCCCATAAGGCTGCCAAACGAGACACCAAGTAATGCAAAAGAAATGGTTTGCAATATGGCATCTAAAGGTTCGGTGATTCCACTAAATGTAGGCTGTAATAGTCCTGAAAACAACCTTCCAAGTTCTTCTAATGGGTCGTAAGTGCTGATATTAAGATCGGCAAGCGGGATGCAGGCAATTGCGATTAAAACAAATAACCAGCTAACATTCCAGCGTTTAGAGTGACGATAAGTGTAAGAGTTACTCGTCATAGAGTTTAAGTAATTCAGTTCGATTTAAGCTTTCAGAGCTTGCATTTATAACTATCTGTCCCTGCTGAAGCCCAATAACCCGATCACAAAAACTGAGTGCTAGGTCAACATCATGTAGTGAAAAAATAATGGTTTCAAACTGGCTACATAATAGCTTCATAACAAGTTGAGATTGTGATTCATCCAGGGAGGAGACAGGTTCGTCGGCGAGCAAGATATCGCCTGAATGCATTAGTGCCCTGGCAATTGCGGTTCTTTGTTGCTGACCACCAGAAAGCTGGGCAACGGGTTCAAATATCTTGTCTTCTAACTGCAAGCTTTTAAGAATTTCAGATACTGCAGTAATGGGTTCGGCTAAAGGCTTAATTAAATTGAGCAGGTTATACCAGGTTGGTTTTCGATCAAGCTGTCCCATATATACGTTGTGAAAAACAGAAAGGTTTTGTACCAGGCCATAATCCTGTGGGATTAATGTGGTGCTTTTAGGTGATGAATCCTGCTTATCATAAAGGAGTTTTAGTAGAGATGATTTACCAGAGCCACTATGCCCAACTAGTGCAAGCTTCTGTCCTGCCTGGACGTGTAAGCTAACATTAATGAGAGCAGCTTTTCCTTTATATGAAACACTTGCGGCATTAAGTTTAATCATATTAGTTACTAACTAGTCGATTAAGCCAATTTTCCTTGCAGTATTATGGATAGGTAAATAATCATCATTATTGGCGCTAATAAAACCGCTTCTAGGAAAAGCTTCAAGTAATGCCGGGTCTTTCATATCAAGCAGTGCCTGCTTTATCCGGTTCTTAAAGCCTTTGCCCCAGATGCTATCAATATCACCTCGAACAGACCATTGATAATCCGGGTAGGTAGGCGTTTTCCAGATAACGCTTATCTTGCTCTTATCAATTTTGCCTTCCTTAAGCTGCTGCTGCCAGACTTTATAGTTTACAGCTCCAAGCTGATAAGCACCCGTCTGAACAAGTGCAATTGTTCTTGAGTGGTTACCGCTGAAGCCAACTCTAGAGAAAAGCTCGGTAGGTGATTTATGAAATTGTTCGCGAATATAATACTCAGGCATCAGTCTGCCTGATGTTGATCCCTTGGAGCCAAATGTAAAATTTAAATCTGCAATACCCGCAGGTAACTTAGTTGAGGGTTTAAGATTTGTGCTGTGATGTGCAATAAAGTAGGTTTCGAACTTGGTATCCTCAATGCCCTGTGCAATGGCTTCTGAGTTGGCAACCAGGGAGCGGGCTCTTACACCAGATAGTCCACCAAACCAGGCAAGTTGCACCTGGTTATTGCTAAATGCTGTAATAGCGGCCGCATAAGACTTAACCGGAACATACTTTACAGGTACATTAAGGGTGGCAGATAGATAGTTGGCAATTATATTAAATCGAGCAGTAAGCTGAGACTGGTTCTGGTCAGGAATAGCTGAGAATACTAATGTTCTATCAGAGCTATAGGTTTTTAGAGATACAAAAATTAATGTAATACATAGAAGGCTTCGGGCAAGGTTGTAATTCATTTCATTTCCTATGGCATAAATATAAGACAGACGTATTATCATGTAAAAGGATGAAATATTCAATTAGATGATTTTTAGCTAAAAAGTGGCAAGAGTAGTCAAAGATATTATGTTTTAATTTAGTCTTAATCTAAGGCTAAATTATGCCGAATATAATAAGCTGATAAAGGTCTAGCTGAATTAATAAAATAGTTAGACAAGAAGAAATAATTTTAAGGCTAAGTATGATGAAAATAATCTGTGTTATTAGTTTCCGGTTGAATTGAATTAGCTCAATATCAAATTTCATAGAATATTATCGTAAATATTATCGAGCTGACAATTGAGGCTTGTTTATATGGTGTGATATTTATAACTGGAAAATTAAGTGGATTAAGTGGTTTAATTGCAGAAAATTTTTATTGTTCCCTTATGATATATGTGTATTCATTTAAAAGTGTAAGGTAATTGAAATAAAAAATTAATACGCTGTCAGTTGTAATAATACTTAAAAATATTCAGTCAAATAAAGGTGTTTCTCCGAATCATAATAATTCCAGATCATAATCTGTACTTTAAATTTTATTTATTAAGAGTGAATTAAAGTCAGAGTAATAACAAAAAATATTCATTTACCTTGAAAAAATTCTTCTATAAGATTAGGTATTTCTTCATGAAAATGTTCTTCTAATTCATCAATTTCTATATCAAGCATATCTAAATATTTTTCCACTTTATCGTGTGATAATTTTTTACTATTTAACATATACTCCATCTCAGGAAGAGTCTTGTCATTTCTAGGATGAATCTCCCATATAATAAAATTTGTATTATTCATTTTGATATTATTTTGTGCAAAAAAACAAAATTCATTTATAAGAGTTAATCCATTGGGTCCAAGGCATCCTGGTTCTACTCTATATAAAACACAAAGTTTAAGATCAGTGGGTATTGACTCATTCATGTTATTTGATAGCTTATTTAATCTCTCCATATGTAATTATAAGCAATAAATATTGTTTTGCTTGATATTCTTACTGTTTTAAAATTTGATAAATATTTTGGGTGCTTATACCTAAAACTGACTATATATCTACACATGATAAATTAAATCGACAAAACACAGTGCACAAAATAGTCACAGAAAACAGAAAAGACTCATACTGGGGCATAAAAATCGCAGCTAAAATGATCGCCTTTATCATGCTTTCGACTTGGAGATTATAAAAAAGCAGTTTGAATGAGGCTGTAGAAAAAGCCACAGGCTGATAATTGGCTAAAGATGTAGTATATGAAGTATGTAAGCTTCTTTAATATTCTAAGCCTGATTTAAGCCTGGTAATAATATTTTATGCTACTGTGAGAGTCAGTTTTCTATAGAAAGACGGTGAAACTATCCTATAGCTCAATGAGGTAATAAGAGGCGGATTCGTTTGTTTGCTTAACTAAGTAGATACTGAGCATCAGCATTCAGTAATACTTACTGCAAGTCCACCTAAAGAGGTTTCCTTATATTTATGTGACATCTCCAGTCCGGTTTGTTTCATCGCCTCAATACAGTTGTCCAGTGGCATAAAGTGATCACCACTACCTCGAAGAGCAAGAGAGGCTGCAGTATAAGCCTTAATTGCCCCAAAACCATTTCGCTCAATACACGGAACCTGGACCAGGCCATTAACGGGGTCACAGGTCATACCGAGGTGATGTTCAAGCGCAATCTCGGCGGCATTTTCTACTTGTTGTGGTGTGCCATCTCGAACTGAACACAAAGCCGCTGCGGCCATAGCTGCAGCTGAGCCTACTTCACCCTGGCAACCAACTTCGGCACCTGAAATAGAGCTTCGATGTTTAATTAAACCACCAATGGCACTGGCAGTAAGAAGAAACTTCCGTACCTGTTCTATTGTGCCCTGTTCATGGGTAACAAAATAATAAAGCACAGCAGGTATCACACCGGCTGCGCCGTTAGTGGGTGCGGTGACTACCATATTACCAGCTGCATTTTCTTCATTCACGGCCATAGCATAAGCGCATAACCAGTCATTAATATTTGCATGAACAGGGTTATTTTTTATACTGGAGTAAAGACCTTTAGCTCGTCGTGAAATACCCAGCCCGCCAGGTAAGGTGCCTTCTGTTTCCAGTCCTTTTTTAATGCATGTTTTCATAGATTGCCATATTTTATCCATGCCTTGAATAAGTGAAATTTCTGTGTGGTATTGAAGTTCATTGGTCATCTTCATTTGTGATATAGACGTGTCGTTATCTTTCGCCATTTTTAACATCATATTTGCAGAATCAAATGGGTACTTACAGGCATAAGAGGGCTCCATTTTAAGTGGCGCCTGTAAATGATTAATTTCATTCTGTGTACTAATAAAACCACCACCAATTGAAAAATATATTTCTGAATATAATTTGGTATTGTCCTTGTCGATAAGATCAAAAATCATCCCATTAGGGTGCTCATGCAAGGGTTTTCCCTTATCGAAAATGATATGTTCGTCTGGTTTAAACAAAATGCGATGGTTTCTGTCTATATAAATATGATCACATTGCCAGATCTGGCTAACCAGGTCTTTAACATCTATTTGAGTCAGGCTAGTCGGTTGATGACCGTGCAGACCTAAAGCTACTGCACGATCAGTAGAATGGCCCTTACCAGTAAAAGCTAATGACCCTTTAAGGGTGCAACGGATAAACATCGTTTCAATATTTGAGTCAATTAACTTATTTTTTTTAATGCGACCAATAAAATCATATGCTGCTACCATTGGGCCGAGAGTGTGTGAGCTCGACGGGCCAATTCCGATTTTAAAAAGATCTAAGACGCTTATGAACATACAGTTATTATATCTATGAATTGTTAAAGAATGCGCATATTAAGTAAAACATAATTTAATTTATACGCATAAGTAAAATATAAGCGTAAGACATAATGTAAACATGCTAAATTACTTAATAATTATATTTTCTGCCTGGGGGCCTTTAGGTCCTTGAGTAATCTTAAATTCTACTCTCTGTCCCTCAATTAATGTTTTAAATCCTGTGCCAGGGATTGCGCTAAAATGTACAAACACATCAGGCCCATTATCCTGTTCGATAAAACCAAATCCTCTAGAGCTATTAAACCACTTAACCCTTCCGTTGGTTCTTGGTATATCCCGGTGATCAGTTGTAGTCATAGATTTATCTGTACTGCTTACAAAAGGAGGTTTACTATTATCAGGAGCATTCCCAGGTTTTTCATCATTTGAGCAAGCAGAAATAATTACTACAAAAAAGACAGTTAAGAATTTTTTCATTTAAGTAAAACCCACTAAGATTATGTGAATTAGATACGATGTTACTATTGATGACCAGGAAAAGTAAACAAGGTTAAAAACTTGTTTACAATAATGATCTGAATTTAACGATGAAACAGGGTTATGGATATTAACTCTAATTTATGCCAAATATTTGACATAATATTTAAAGAATGGGCAGGGGGAATGATAATAAATATTATTCTATAACGAAAGCTATATAAGAGTTATATGGTATTCTAATTAAAAAGTAAGTTAATATAAACCGCTGATTAAGAAATTAATAAATGATACGTGAAGTAATACAGAAGAAGTAGCTAAGCGGAGTCTTTGATATGTGTTGCTATTGCATCACAAACATTGTTTTTAAAGAGGCCCGATTTGTAAGATATAAAGATAATACCTGAGATTAGAGCTACAGAGCTAAATACTATCTGTTTTTTCTCCATGATTATGCTTGCCAGAATATTTGTTTAGGCGGCTACAGCTTATACTGAGCGTAGTATGCATTAGAACGATTAGCTTGTTATATGATGACTGGCAAACCATAAAGAAGAGCTCCAATTAAAAAATATAAAGTAAGACCGGCAGATGCTTTATTTTTTATGTTGTAAAATGCAACTTGTTGTATCGCCCTAAAAAACCACAAACATGAGATTAGTATCAACAATGTATTGCCTAGTTGAGTATGTAATAATTCATGGGTATGTAAAAATGATAGATAAGCAAAAATGAAAAAAATAAATGTAATGCTGATATTTAATACCTGCATAGTTGCTCTGTTCACATAATTTAATGACATTAATGTTTTTGGCCATTTAAATATGTTCCAAAACAGCACATGAAAAACGATAAGTGCTACTGTGTATATACCACCTGCAATAATGAGCAATTCTTTCATTCTTCGTTATTCTCTGGTGCCGATGTATAGGCTATTGTTTGTTTGCTACAGGTGATTGCTGTTATACAGGCAAGAACTTAACCGATTTTCTATGCAATTTTAATAACTTGATAAATTTAAATTTATTCATATGAATATTTTCATTATTACCTTGAATTGCAATTCAATCTTTTTCATATTTAATTTGCATAATCCCGTGCTTAACCTTGTAGCCGGCTGAGGATGGCGGATCTGAGCCGAGCATCTTTGTTATGGTTCATTTTCTAGGTTTAAGCCCGAATAGTTACTTACAATTATAACTTTTTCCTGGTTAAGCTTCGAAAGACATTTTACGAGCTTTGGCCTAAGCTCGTTGTGAAAATATTCGATGACTTCCATCTGGCGCTCTTTCACATCGCTGTACTTGCACCCTTTAGAAATATAGGGGTTAGGTAAGAAGCGTTCTTTTTTAATTCTTTTTTTAGCTCGTTTCTTACACAAATCAACTGGTATATCAACAAATATGACAATATCAGACTCAGATATTCGTTGTTCCATTTCATTCCAGTAACCAACACCTTCAATAATCCAAGATTCAGATTTTAGCCATTTATCATGAATTAGTTTAAAAGATGCTTGATCACATAGTTTCCAATTTGGTAACCAATATATTTTATCGATTGAAAAAACATTAATTCCTAAGCGCTTTCCGAGTTTCTCGGATAACGTAGATTTACCAGCACCAGAATTCCCTATAACAGATATTTTTTTTGCCCTGCTTAACTCCACGATCTATCCCCATGAAACTAAACGATCAGGCTCTCCAGACGAATAATTAACTCATGATTTATGGTCAGGTGGAGTACCTGGTTAGTTACTGAATTACTCAATTGGTACATTATCAACTTTTAGCAGTAAATCAACCACTAAAGTATATTCGCAATTAGGCGAAATCTTAGAAAATTTGTATGTGTTGCTATTTCCTGTGGAAGCATGAACAGCTCAGTAGTTACCTCTATCTGTACAAATAAGATCATAGTACTCCATGCGGCGAATAAGCATTTTTATGTTTTTTCATTAAGCCTGAATCCAATATTGAATGCCTTATCTATAAGTTGCGATGCCTGTACAAATTTGACTTTAAAATACTCGTATAAACGGGGTTTAAAATGTGTCTTGCATTTTACGCAACGCCTTAACCGATACAAGTTGAATGGTTCTGAATGGCGTACCTACAACCAAACAGCTATAGCTGAATATAAAATTAGAAGCAGTAGAATTGTACTGAATGTTCTTTGCCAAGTAGGCTTATTTAGAATATGTTTGATGCTTGATCCTAAAATAGCCCATACACCTACACACGGTAAATTAATTAAGCAAAATACTACACATAAAATAGTAATAGATAACAAAAAAGACTCATAGTGGGGCATAAAAATAGCGGCCCCAGTTATAGCCATTACCCATGCTTTAGGATTTGCAAATTGAAATAAAGCTGCATTAGTAAAGGACATTGGTTTTGTGTTAGCTATTTCTGGGTCCTCTTTTATTATTGCGTTTCCTCTTAAAGACCAGGCCAAATACAATAAGTAGCTAGTGCCAAATATTTTAAGCCCAACATAAGCTGCTGGCACGTTCAACAAAATAGAGCCTAGACCGATTGAGCAGAGAGCCAACTGTATTCCGAATCCGAAGGGAATACCAAGCATATGAGGTACAGTTTTTTTAAAACCAAAACTGATTCCTGATGCTGTGAGCATAATATTATTCGGCCCCGGAGTTATTGAGGTAACGAATGCGTAACTTGCTAATGCTAAAAGTGAGTCCATTGTTTTTCCTGGGCGTTAGGCAAGTTGCCAGGCTCGCTGCTTAACTTGATTCAGGTGTGTTTTGCTTTTTAACATACAGTTATTCCTTCTTGTTAGCAGTCTTAGTTAGATAGTATTTGTCGTTTGGACATAACCATGTTTTCACTTCGTTTAGCGGATATGTAGCCTTCGTCCGTAAACGCTATTTCAGCTCCATCTTCTATGTCTTCGTATATTGGGACTAGCGATGACAGGCCAAGTACTTTCCAGTTTACGGTTTCTCCTGATGCGGCTTTATAGCGCATTGAATAATTTTCTTTTCCTTTTTTCAGGGCTTTGTCATAAGCTTCAGAAATTGACAGTGCCTGGATTAAAATGGTGTTTGTCCAGGTGAGGCAACGCCTATTAGGATTACTTTTATCCTTTCCTACAACTTCTGCTCTTTCAACTATGTCCGCAAGGAACCAGTCTCCATTATTTTTAATTTTATTTACCATACTTTGTAATGCTAGCGTTTGAATTAAGTGATGTCGCACATTTTGTCCTGTGTTTTTAAATGACTTATGTTTTGTTAATGTTTTTACTAACATTATCTCTTTGTATTAGTATCATTGCACTCACAATTAGTAATAGCCCAGGAATATTGACCATTTCAAATGGCTCCATTCCAAATAAGATGCTCATAATGATGATGAAAACAGGAGTTAAAAATCCATAAGCGGCTACTTTGGTTGCACCTATCCGCACCGTACTAAAATTTATGACAAAAAAAGTAATCAGCGTTGAAAATAGGGATAAATAAATAATCCCAAAGTAAACATCTTTTTCAATATCATGCCAAAAAATATGTGTAATACCCTTTAATGACATGATTAAAAGCCATAAGCTCCCTGACAGCAGCACCCAAAACGTTAAGACTTCCATGGGCTCTCCTTGATGGGTTCGTTTGACGAGTGGATTGTACGAACCAAGAAATAGGCAACCCACCAAAAATATGAAGTCACCATAGTTTATCTCTAGCCCTAAAAGAGCATCTAAATTCCCTCTAAATACAATCCATAATGCGCCTATCGTTCCTAAAAAAAGGCCAATAGAACGGATTTTGCCAGTCTTTTCTCTATTAATTAGCAAAGCAAAAATGGCAGTAATCGCAGGTACGGTTGTATAAAGAGCACCAGTATTTAAGATGCTTGTGTATCTCAGGCTCTCAAACATGCACCAGAAAAATACGACTAATGGAATGCTTAAAATATTGTAATTTAACAGAGCACGTCGAGAGGGAGGTATTATTCCATATTTAATAAATACAAATGGGGCAAACAAAACTGAAGCCAATATAAACCGTAGGAACATTAAAATTTCTGGTGGTAATCTGTTTGTAATAGCTGCACCCACAGGAAAAGAGCTAGCGGCTAATATAATTGCCAATAACATTAGGGCATGTACGTATCCATCAGAGTTTTGGAATAGAGTTTTTTTCAACAGGTCATCCTTTTTATTTCGTTAAACACAACGGTTCACTTAAAGAAGCTGCTTTTCACATTACTATGAAACAATAGTGAGGCCATTTTTTAGGCATTTTTTATCTCCATTTGAGTAAGTATTTTTAGCATTTTCTCTTCGTCTGGTGCTTGCATAACATTACTTGTAACAAATTCCTCAGCATACGGATAGTTTGATTTTCGAATGTGATCTGCAGCTTTATCTAAATCAAAATTAGAGTGTCTTAATTTGATATCATTACCAAGTAGTAACCAATCTGCGCCAGTTACTCCAAATGGCATACCTACGCTTCCGGCATTAACAACTCGAACTTTACCAACCATTCGATTAAATTGTATATGTGTATGACCACATATAATAAGAGGTGAGTTAATATCTTCAAATACCGGCTCTAGTACTTCTTCTGGTGTTATTTTGGTAAATACCTCCATATCACTACGTGGCGTACCGTGACAAAAGAGTACCTCACCCCATTCATCAGTATGGAGTGTTAATGTTGGAGTCCAGCTAGATATAAAATGTTTGTGCTCAGTTGTAAGGTTTTCGCTTACCCAACGTGCCTCTTCATTCGCTCTCTCAGAAAGACCGTTGATTTCTTCCCCAGCCAGGTGTCTCAATACATCTGATTCGGCGTTACCTAAAATAAAGTGTGTAGAAATATTTGTGTTTTGTAAAAGTGTTAAGGTTTCGTTTGGTAAGGGGCCTGCAACGACATCACCCCCTACTACAATGAGGTCTACTTCATAATTATTGATGTCTTGAAGTACGGCCTCAAGTGCAGGCAGGTTTCCATGAATGTCATAAATTGCCGCAATGCGCATAAATCATCCAAATAATTACTATTTTTTGTTTTGTATATTGTATGTCAGGCAGGCCATGACCTTACGACCTCGGTCACCCTGAGAACTATAGCTGATAGTTTTCCATCATACAGTTAAAGCACATCAAAATACAATTCATTACAATCCAGCTACTTATTTTGTAATAGTGTTGTTCTCAGTATGTTAATTTAACATAGGCATTCCAAGATAGAAGCTTCAGGTCAACGGTCGTTGATTAATGAATGATTTCAGCACGTTGCTTAAAGTAATCATAATATTGTTTGGTTAATGACTAGTTCTTATTGAGTGTTTTTAGTACAGCCAAATGATGATTTGCTTAATGACAGTATTTTCTATAAACGATAATATGTCTTTGGTGATAAATTAGAGATGTGCATTGGCCCAGCATCGAAATACGCTATTGGCCTTTGCTGGGCATCGAATAAATCTGAATGCTGTGACATCTGGTTGCTAGCTGCCTTACACGTTCAAGTAGTTTCACCGCTTATAAAAAAGTCGTCAGTGTAATTGGTAATAATTAATTTTTTTAGGCTAAACAAATAAATATGCAATCATGTGTCGTAAATAACCCCTGTTTAAAATTGTCATTAACAAAAAAGTGCGTGACAAGTTACCCAGAAGAATTTTAGAGTATGTTATTAGCCTGTATGGCAGTAGGAATTCTTAATTCATGTTTCGATTTGAGTGAAATAATCTTCCAACAAACTACAGTGTGGTTTAAATATAAAATCGTTTTTTTAACGGGATAATAGTGAAATAAAAAATTTTAGTCCCAGCAAACACTTGCAGGATACTTGAGGGCCTCTTACTTAATTGCCTGTATATTGGCGGAGGTCACGTAATTTTCAATATTGCTGCCCGGTGCCCAGTCTTTTATAAACTCACGGCTTTCGTCTTTGGGTTCAATTTTTATGTTTTTAAAGCCTGCCTGTTGCATCATTCGTTTTAAATCATCTATGCTTGATGCACCACTTACACAGGCTGAATAAAGCTGATGGTTGTTTTTAATTTCATCGGGTAGTTCTGTGCTGCTCACTACATCTGAAATAGCCAGCCTGCCACCAGTTTTTAAAATTCGGAAGGCGTCATTGAATACCTGTTGTTTGTTGGGTGATAAATTGATTACACAATTAGACATGATGGTGTCTACAGAATTATCAGCTACAGGTAGATGCTCAATTTCCCCGAGGCGAAATTCAACATTGTTGTAGTTGGCTTTTATTGCATTATTGCGTGCTTTAGTAATCATTTCAGGTGTCATGTCTACACCTATCACTTTGCCAGTGTTACCCACTTCATTGGCAGCAAGAAATGCGTCAAAGCCACCGCCGCTTCCCAAATCTACCACAATTTCGCCTTTTTGTAATGCGGCAAGTGCATTTGGGTTACCACATCCCAGGCCCATGTCAGCACCCTCTGGCACACTTATTAAATCAGCTTCGCTATAGCCCAGACGGGTAGAAATTAGCTGGTTTATTTTATCATCGTCTGAAACCCCGCAGCAGCTGCTAGCGACGCCACAACAATCGCCCTCATTATTAGCTTCTGCTACCTTGCTATACGAGTCCCGAACATTATTACGTATTTCGTCTGCCTGCTGGTTATTCATTTGTTATTCCTCAAGCTTATGCTGATTCTTTAATCTGAGTTTGTTGATACTTGATATAGTCTTCAGGTGTGTCTATGTCCCAAAGCGTGGCAAGTATGTGCACATTATAATTTGTTGCGTTAATATTCTGAAGACTTTGTTCTAAAACTTTATCTGTGCC
>Ga0316207_10004138_pt1 | contig 12842 bp, 7 predicted proteins | sample 6weekpyrite_MG_FD_204943 | JGI IMG/M metagenome (GOLD analysis project Ga0316207, IMG submission 204943) | Microbial mat bacterial communities from mineral coupon in-situ incubated in ocean water Damariscotta River, Maine, United States -... | ecosystem: Environmental > Aquatic > Marine >... | reverse complement strand
CAGCCACATTGTTCGTCAGTTTGATAATTGATTTTGCAATACGATAACCAGGTGCTGCCTTACCACCGATAAGTACACAACGATTGGTCCAGTTATCGGTATCACCTCGCTTTATTCTGTTATACAAATGGATAACATGAAGTATATTAAGTAACTGTCTTTTGTATTCATGAATGCGCTTTACCTGAACATCAAATAAAGCATCGACATTAAAATCAACATCACAGTTGTCTTTCACCAACTCGGCCAGTCTTTGTTTATTATTTTGTTTAACTTCAAACCAATGCTGGCAAAATTTCTTATCATCAGTATATTTTTTTAACTGGTTTATCGTTTCTAAATTTCTTACCCAATCTGAACCTATATGATCTGAAATCAACTTAGTCATCAGTGGATTAGAATGAGCAACCCAGCGCCTTGGGGTAACACCATTGGTTTTGTTATTAAATTTTTCTGGCCATAATTCGTAAAAGTCCTTAAACAATCCTTCAGTTAGTAAACTTGAATGTAAGGCCGCCACACCATTAACTGAATAACTGCCAACAATCGCGAGATACGCCATGCGAATGTATTTTAGCTCTCCCTCTTCAACAATCGACATACGAATTTGCCTGCTAATATCACCCGGCCACTTTCGTGATACTTCTTTTAGAAAACGTGCGTTAATTTCATAAATAATTTGCAATAGACGTGGCAACAGTTTTTCAAATAAGGCAACCGGCCATTTTTCCAGTGCTTCAGGTAATAAAGTATGATTGGTATAAGCCATTGTCTTCGTGGTTATATCCCAGGCTTTATCCCATGACATGAATTTTTCATCCATTAGTAAACGCATTAGCTCGGCAACGGCAATCGTGGGATGAGTATCATTCATCTGAAAAACATTTTGTTCTGCAAAACAACTGAAGTCGCCGTTTTCATTAATACTCCACATTCTGAGTACATCCTGCAGGCTGGCCGACGCCAGGAAGTATTGCTGTTTTAAACGCAGTTCCTTACCGTTTTCACTCGCATCATTGGGGTACAAAACCATACTGATGTGTTCTGCATTATTTTTAGCTTCAACCGCCTCTGAATAACTGCCTGCGTTAAAATCATCAAGGTTAAACACATTGGTTGCTGCCGCACTCCACAATCGTAAGGTATTAACGGTATCGTTTTTATAGCCTGAAATTGGCACATCATAAGGTATTGCGAGTACATCCGAAGTACCTAGCCATACCATATGTGGTTTTCGTTGCACATCAGTAACCATTTCAACATGACCGCCAAACTTAACCACCTGGGTGTATTCAGGTCTTTCAAGCTCCCAGGGATTGTTATCTCTCAACCAATGATCCGGTTCTTCAACCTGGTAGCCATTGTTTAATTCCTGTCGAAACATGCCATATTCATAGCGGATACCGTAACCAATTACAGGCAGGTTTAACGTAGCGCAGCTATCCATAAAACAGGCCGCCAATCTACCAAGACCGCCATTTCCTAAACCCGCATCGTGTTCTTCGGTGAGTATTTCTTCAAGCTCGAGTGCATATTTATGCATGCATTCTCGGGTTTCTTTATCAATATCCATATTCAGGATATGATTACCGAGCGATCGGCCAATTAGAAATTCTAGCGACATATAATAGGCTTTTTTAACGCCTTTGCGCTCATATGTTTTCCAGGTATTTCGCCAGTCTGTCATGATATGAGCACGTATGGTCAGTGACAAAGCCTCGTACAGGTAGAACGGCACACAACCAATAAAACGCCCAAGATGACGCATCAGGTAACGTTCAAAGTCTTCAGCCAGAGATTCACTATCTTTAGGAATTTTTTTCATTTCCGGATAGTCTGTAATACACAGTGATTTTTTTTTGGCCATAACTTTACCTCTGATACAAAACAATAAACTTTTTTATTTCTTCATTAATCTCTGGTACAACCTGGTCCCAGGAAAACTTCCATTGCCAGTTATCACCTATTGTGCCCGGCACATTCATACGACTATCACTACCCAGCATTAATATATCCTGCATCGGTATCATCGCTAAAAATGAAACCGATGACATCACTGAACGTATCATAGCTAAAACAGCCTGATGTGAATCATCTACTGACAGGCTTAAATATTGCTGGAAATAATCTTTATTATAATTTTCGCTTTGTTGAATCCAGCCTGCTGTAGTGTCATTGTCATGTGTCCCGGTATAAACAACATCATTGATTAACTGCATATGAGGCAGATGCGGGTTTTTAGTATTACCATCAAATGCAAACTGTAAAACTTTCATACCCGGTAATTTAAATTTGTCTTTTAAGGCGATCACTTCATCTGTAATAACGCCAAGATCCTCGGCTATTAATGGTAGTTTTTCAAATGCATGAAACAGACTGAAGAGCAATTCATCACCCGGAACTTCAACCCAATGGCCATTTATTGCCGTATCGTCATCAGCAGGAATTTGCCAACAAGCCTGCATACCCCTGAAATGATCTATTCGTAGCAGATCAAACAATTCCAGTTGACTACGAAAGCGCCGTTTCCACCAGTCAAAGTCAGTGGATTGTAGATAGTCCCAGTCGTATAACGGATTTCCCCATCGCTGTCCTGTCTCTGAAAAAGCATCCGGTGGCACACCTGATACAAATGGCATTTCACCATCAAGATTCATTAAAAAGTTTTCTCGCTCTGCCCACACATCGGCGCTGTCCCTGGCGACAAAAATAGGCATATCACCAAACAGTTCAATTTGATGTTGATGCGCATATTCTTTTATCTCATGCCACTGGGTATAAAACAGAAATTGTTCAAAATACACCTGCTCAATTTTGTTTTTAAACTGCTTTCGGTATTTCTTTAGCGCCGCTTTATCACGGTGACGAATATCTTCAGGCCAGTCATACCAGGCCAGATTATTAAAATAATCTTTACAGGCGATAAATAGAGCATAATCATCAAGCCAGTATTGATGTTGCTGCCTGAATGCCTGAAGCTTATCTGGCCAGAACTCATCAACATTTTGATAGAAAAATTCGACAGCCTGTTTCAAACAATCCAGTCGAAACTGTTCACTGGATCGATCAGACGAGACTTTTTCTATATCTAACCAGCCCTTGTCAATAAGCCAGTCGAGGCTAATCAGTAGCGGGTTACCGGCATGTGTAGATAAACACTGATAGGGAGATTTATCATCGTGTGTTGTCCCCAGTGGTAATACCTGCCAGACCTTGAATCCGTTTTGATGGAGAAATTCAATAAAACGATAGGCCTGGTGGCCGAGGTCACCGTGATTAAATCGCCCCGGTAGTGATGTCGGGTGTAACAATACCCCCGCACGACGGTTAAAATCGATTGTTGAAATCATTTCCGTCTGCTTCATTAGTTTTGTTTACCCGGCAACATCGCCCCGCCCATCGCCGGGTGGCCTGTACCAATTGAAAATGCGGTTGATAAATAATCAGGCGGTTCCACTTTTAATAGCTGGTAGAGATTTCCAAGATGCAAGCGATACTGCTCATCAAACGCAGCTACTGACTCGGCTGAATTATATTCTCCAAACCACCAGAACCAGTCTGAACTTTCACAGGTTGCCAGCTGTAATTCTGCCAGCCTAATTTCCTCAGTATTTAAAGCCCGGCTAGTGATAACGCGATCATATGTCTTCTTGGCTTCTACCAACATTTCCCAGGCACGATTTTTATCTTTTTCACCAATCCAGGTGGAAAAAGTACCATATACCCAGCTACCGGCGACAATCTTGCTTAAGTTTTCTACAACAGAATTATTATTAAGATATTCATTGTAGGTAGTTAAGTTTATTTTTTTATTTTCAGACAGCTTTTTATACATCGCATCGAGAAAATAGTAGCCATTGAAAGGATAATATTCCCACGCATTTTCACCATCCAGAATAATTGAGACAATCGCCCCTGGTTTTTCAGCGCATTCGACGGCAATGGACTCGAGGTGATGTTCCAGGTTTGCCACTGCATCGTCTGCATGCCAGTCTGAATATTTAAAGCCAATGAGATCTGACAGACCATCATCCCTGAAGAAACAACGCAATTCAGTTTGTTGATACTGATAGGCCACATTGATACAAGCTGGAATATCGGTTGCTGATTTCTCAAGTGAGTTGCGCAACACAGTTTCACCGCTGGCGATCCACTTTAAGCCGGCTTCATCAATCAGTTTAATCGTTTCTTCACTGATACTGCCTTCCGATGGCCAACAGCCTGAAGGCGCAACACCGAAATAATGTTTAAATACCTCGATGCCTTTTTGCATATGCCATTTTGATCGTTCGACACCACCCGGGTATTGATCAACAATTGGTAGATTTACCCCTGGCATGGCTTCACTGGCAGAATCAATATCAATCAGCAATGGCACAATCGGATGCGCATAAGGCGTCATGGTTAATTCGACAACTTCTTCTTGAAACAAAGTTTTATAACGAGCAATCACTCCACTAATCAGCTCGTAAATAACTTCGAGTAAGTTATGCCGGTCGTGTAGATTAAAGTGTCTGGCTTTTTCGGTTAATTGCTTAATACGTTGATCTGTTAACCTGACGTTTTCTGCAATCCATGCAAGATGATACCAGACCAGTAAGTCTGAAAAGTATTGCTCCGAATAATAGCTAATCATGCTCGGTTCATTCAGGGCCTCTTCAGCCATTTCGGCCAGCAGAGCATATACTTCGAAACGATCAATTAAACGTTCTTTATTAGCACGCAGGCAGGCTTTAATAATTTGCAGACGTTTGTCAGTATCAGAAGGCAGCACTGGTTCAATCAAAGCAGACAATAATGGATCTCTTAAAGCTTTTCCTCGATTTAAATATCCATCAAGCTGGTTTGAATAGTCATCGATTTGTTCGAGTAATACCGGTGCAAAATTTATTACCGCCCTGGCCTGTTTATTATTTTCCAGGTGCGCTGCCATATCGACATAGTCTTTTATTGTGTGTAAATAAGTCCACGGAAGATGATATTCACCATTGCGAAGGTCTCGATACTCCGGCTGGTGCATATGCCAGTAAATAACAACATTTAGTGGCGTACTATTGAGACTATCATCTGACATAATGTACATCTTGCCCTAACATATCCGGCGTCACCAGTACGACACCATTGGGTGAAACATAAAAACGTTTTTTATCCTCTTCTAGATTTTTACCGATCACCATGCCATCGGGAATCTTGCAGTTTTTATCAATGATGGCGTGATAGATACGACAGTCTTTTCCAATACTCACTTCTGGCAGAATGACAGAAGAATCTATTCGGCTGTAACTATCGACACTGACATGCGAAAAAAGTAACGAATGCCTGACATGTGCACCTGAGATAATGCAGCCTCCCGAGACCATCGAGTCTACTGCCATGCCCCGTCGATCATCAGAATCGAATATAAATTTAGCCGGCGGTAATTGTTCCTGGTTTGTCCAGATGGGCCACTCTTCGTCATAAAGGTTGAGTTCGGGCGTAATACCAATCAACTCAAGATTCGCCGCCCAGAATGCATCAACGGTTCCCACATCGCGCCAGTAGGCTTGAATACTGCTTTTGGCTTGAGTAAATCGGTAGGCACTAACGCGATATTTTTCGATCGCTGCCGGGATAATATCTTTACCGAAATCACGACTTGAATTTGGCGTGTCAGCATCTCGAATCAGTAATTCAAAAAGCAGATCTGTGTTGAATATATAGATCCCCATTGAACACAATGCTTTATCCGGCTTGCCGGGTATCGCTTCCGGCTCAGCTGGTTTTTCATGAAAACTATGAATAAGCTTATTATCATCAATACCCATCACCCCTAAAGACGATGCATTTTCGATATCAACTTCGATACAACCCACGGTCACGTCAGCATTTTTTTCAACGTGCCGCGCCAGCATTTCACCATAATCCATTTTGTAAATATGATCGCCTGCCAGAATCAAAACATATTCTGGTGAATGTGAACGTATAATATCTAAATTCTGGTAAATAGAATCAGCAGTACCTGCATACCAGGATGCTTCGATTCGCTGTTGAGCAGGTAGTAGTTCAACAAATTCACCAAAATCACCACGTAAATGCCCCCAGCCTTTTTGAATATGTAAATTAAGTGAATGAGATTTATATTGTGTTAATACACCAATGCGTCGAATACCCGAATTAATGCAATTAGATAATGGAAAATCAATAATACGGAACTTTCCACCAAACGGTACGGCGGGTTTTGCGCGCCATTGCGTTAGTTGTTTAAGTCGCTCACCGCGACCGCCAGCCATAATGAGCGCTAATGTATTTCGAGTTAAATTACTAACAAAACGTGGTGATTTTTGATTCATACCTGCTGTTCTCTGCTTCCTGTAGTTTGCCAATGTGGCATTGTTATCCAAGTATTGAGTGTAAGCATGTATCGTTACAATTAAGTTACTGCAAAAACCAAGCCAGCCGAATTTTTCTTACTATTGCTTATTTTTTCTTATTTTAAAGACGTCTCCGCATTGAAACCGTGCACTTTAATAAACTCGCTTCTATTAATGCCTTATTTGTGTGCATAATAAATATCAGATTACCTGTTAATGTATTATTAGCTTATTAATACAGGCTCTAAACAATATATACATATAAACGTGTCATAATAGTCATACTGTGCACGATACTTGCTTGTACACATATAAAGAAAACTGAAACCATTTGAAATAAAACTGAACAACTATAGTCAGGCATAGTCGTTATATGATTATAAACAAGTCTCCCAAAAGTTCACAGACATTATCGATTCTCGATGAGATTAATAATGATCTTCGCTTAATTGAATCAGCCAATCACTACGACCCATTCTGTGTTCTTGGCAGACAAATAATCAATAACACGGCTTACATTATTATCTACGCACCAGCAACAAAACAGATCAGCCTGACTGAAGAGAAACTAGCCGCAGAAAGAATCAGTGATAGTGACTTTTTTATCTGCCATCACACAATCGAAGAAAAACACTATCTGATAAATCGAGTTGATACTAATGATAACTTCTCTTCATACTATGACCCTTATAGCTTTGGTCGTCAACTCAGTGAGTTTGACCTCTCTCTATTTTCAGCCGGTAAACACCTGCACGCATACGAGATTCTCGGCGCACATTTAAAAACAGTCAATGGTATAACGGGCGTGATTTTCTCTACCTGGGCACCTAATGCCAGTCGCGTCAGCGTTATCGGCAACTTTAACCAGTGGGATGGACGGCAACACCCTATGCGTTCACTGGGTGTTAGCGGCGTCTGGGAGTTATTTATCCCAGGTATAACAACTGACGAACTGTATAAATTTGAAATTAAAAACCGTGACAGTGGCCAGGTGGTTTCAAAATCAGATCCGTATGCACAACAATTAGAACTACGCCCAAGAACAGCATCCGTTATACGCGAGGCATCTCAGTTCAATTGGTCAGATCAGAAATGGATATCAGATCGGGAACAATTTGACTGGTTACATGAACCGGTTTCTATATATGAGTGTCATCTCGGTTCATGGCAACGCGACGAAAATGGTGAATTTCTAAGCTATCAAGAACTTGCTCACCAACTTGTCAACTATGTACAGGATACTGGTTTTACTCATATCGAATTATTACCCATCACCGAGCACCCACTCGATGCTTCATGGGGCTATCAAACTACCGGCTATTTTTCTCCGACGCGTCGCTTTGGTAGTGCTGATGACTTCCGCTATTTTGTTGATTACTGCCACCAACACGGCATCGGTGTTTTACTTGACTGGGTTCCTGCTCACTTTCCTAAAGACGAACACGGTCTTGCATTTTATGATGGTAGCGCCCTCTATGAACACGAAGATCCTCGGCGCGGAGAACACCGCGACTGGGGCACATTAATTTATAACTATGGCCGCAATGAAGTAAAAAACTTTCTGATTGCCAGCGCAATATTCTGGTTAAAAGAATTTCACATTGATGGCCTCCGAGTGGATGCTGTTGCCTCCATGTTATATCTCGATTACTCCCGTGAAGAGCACGACTGGATTCCAAACCAGCATGGCGGCAATGAAAACATTGAGGCTATTGATTTCATGCGTGAGTTAAACACGGTTACTCACCAGGAGTTTCCTGGCAGCATGATTATGGCCGAAGAGTCTACCGCGTGGCCACAAGTTACTCGGCCCACGAATATCGGCGGCCTTGGCTTTAGCATGAAGTGGAATATGGGCTGGATGCACGACACGTTAAATTATATTCAACATGACCCTGTGCATCGCCATTACCATCACAGCCAGCTGACATTTGGATTACTCTATCTGTTCTCTGAAAATTTTATTTTAGCTTTTTCACATGATGAAGTGGTACACGGTAAGAGTTCAATGCTCTATAAAATGCCCGGTGATGAATGGCAGCGTTTTGCAAACCTGCGTCTACTCTACACCTATATGTTTACATATCCGGGTAAAAAACTTCTGTTTATGGGATGTGAATTCGCACAGGGCAATGAATGGAATCACGACGAGTCGCTTGACTGGTATCTATTAGATTATCCGTTACACCATGGTGTAAAAAAACTGGTTTCTGATCTTAATACTCTTTACAAAAATCAGAAAGCGCTTCACTACTACGATTTTGACCATGATGGATTTGAATGGATAGACTGTAATGATACAGATCAGTCGGTATTATCTTACCTGCGAAAAGACAACGACAATGAAATTATTGTTGTGCTTAATTTCACCCCGGTGATCAGGGAAAATTACCGTATCGGGGTTCCATCAGATGGAGCGTATGAAATCATTCTAAATTCAGACTCGGAGTATTACGCTGGCAGCAATGCCGGTAGTCATTCCCTCATACAAACTGAAACGATTAGCTGGATGGACCGTCCTTATTCGCTTAGTATCACTTTACCGCCATTAGCAGCGCTGATATTAAAAAGACCAATATAAAAGCACCATGAGCAATATTCTCTATCTTAGTAGTGAAGTATTTCCTTTAATAAAAACAGGCGGTCTGGCTGATGTTGCTGGCAGCCTTCCTGCCGCTCTAAAAAAAGCGGGTGAAAGCGTTCGCTTGATGCTACCGGCTTATCCTGATGTGAAAAAGCACAGCACTAAAACAAAAGTTGTTGCGACACATTCTTATTATAATCTAGCCGTCACTATTCTCGAATCGCGTTTACCTGGCACGACTGTGAAGATTTGGCTGATTGACTGCCCTGCAGTTTTTGATCGACCTGGTGGCCCTTATGCAGACCAGGATGGTATCGCCTGGGACGACAACGCACTTCGCTTCACTATTTTTTGTCATGCTGCGGTTGATATCGCACTTAATCGTTTAAATCTGGGTTGGCAACCTGATGTTGTGCATTGCAATGACTGGCAGACCGGTCTTGTACCCGCATTACTGAGTTTACATCAGCAACGACCTGCCTGTGTGTTTACTATCCATAACCTTGCTTACCAGGGTAACTTTTCTGCGCAGACATTTACCGATTTACACTTGCCGGACCAGTTATGGCATCTTGAAGGTGTGGAGTTTTATGGCCAGTTCTCTTTTATGAAAGCAGGTCTTGCCTACGCCGATAAAATCAACGCGGTAAGCCCCAATTATGCTCGAGAAATTCTTCAACCAGAATTTGGCTATGGTCTTGATGGTTTGTTAAGAAAACGACATAACGATCTCACCGGAATTTTGAATGGTATTGATGAAAAACACTGGAATCCTGGTACCGATGAACTAATTGTTCAAAAGTACAATAGTCGTTCACTGGATAAAAAAGCCAACAATAAAACGGCATTACAGAAAAGCCTTAATCTCACGGTTGATAAAGACATTGCAATGATAGGTTTTGTTGGCAGACTGGTTGAACAAAAAGGTCTTGATATAATATTACAAGCGCTTGATCAACTTATGCAGCTTCCGTTACAGCTGGTAATTCAAGGCACAGGCGATACCCATTATGAAATTCAACTGGCTGAATGGGCTAGCAAACACCCAGACAAACTCAGCGTAACTATTGGATATAATGAAAAACATGCTCATCAGATTGAAGCATCTTGTGATATTTACCTGATGCCTTCGACGTTTGAACCTTGCGGGCTTAACCAACTTTACAGCCTGCGTTATGGCAGCCTGCCACTGGTTACCAATGTGGGTGGTCTTGCTGATACGGTGATCGATGCAAACGTTACGAATATTTCTAATAAAACAGCGAATGGTTTCATTCTTGAAGAACCGACAGCTACAGCGCTTCTAACAACGATTAAAAAATCGTTAGAACTTTATCAGGATAAAATCACCTGGAAAAACTGTCAGAAAACAGCGATGTCTTTCGATTCATCCTGGACTGCCAGTGCCCGCTGTTATATCGATTTATACCTACAGGCACTGGCGAGTCAGTAATTATCTTTCAGTTACTTATTCATCTATTACTGGATAGCATTTTTCTTTGCTGCAGAGAAACAGTCTTCCCGCCACAGGCAACCTGCCTGATCACACTCACCAGTTGTTGCACTGGCAAAACAACTAAAGTTTCCTTCCGATAACTGAATAGCATGGATTAGCTCCTGCTTTTTCATGCGTGATGATTTAATACCCATGTCTTTTGCCAGACCACGAATTTCTTGCATATTCATCAATTTTCCTCCGAGTTTAAATTTACGAATGATTACAAGTTTTAAAATACATTAATTTGCTCTGATACTGATTTCAAATAGAAAAAAAGATCTCTGATATCAATATATTCAATCTGTACTGTCTGTTGAAACAGGCATTGCTTGCTGATCAACAAACCAGTGAATATCACCTAATTTATTCACCGGAAAATCAACACCTTGTTTAATTGATTTAAGAACTGCTGCTTTACCAGCCCCCGCTGCCAGTATCATTTTCAGTTTAGATTCACGCAAATAACTCAAGCCTAACGACACCCGTAATGGCGGAGGTTTTGGTGAATCGTAAACAGCGACAACCGATGAGGTATTTTCAAGCGCTTTATTGTCTGGAAACAGGCTGGCAGTATGCCCATCCTCTCCTAGGCCTAAAAAGGCAATATCCATCTTCTCCACCTTGTTTATCACATCGGTGTATTCATCAATAGCCTGCTCCATTCCCAGCTCAGTCGCTATTGTATGAAAATTTCCAGCGGGCAATTTAGACCAGAAGTTTTTCTCCAACATCAAATCATTTCGTTGCTCATCATCTTTGGCACAAACTCTTTCATCTCCGACATACCAGTGAATTCTCTCCCAGGGTAAATTCATCGAAGCCAATTCACTAAGGCAGCTTGCAGGTGTATTGCCTCCCGGTAAAACTACATGGCATTGGTCCTGTTGCTGACAACATTGCTTAATCTTATCAGCAATAAATTCTGCCGCCGCTACAGAAGCTGAATCAAAGTTGTTATAAATATTCCACTGATGCATAGTATCTAACTTGGTTTATGCCAGCCACCAACACAATCTTCAAACAGTGTCTCCATACCTTCAACATCCCAGGTACCTGCCCTGTAGCGATTAACCTGAATTCTATCTTTCCACTGGTTTAATATAGGCTCAATAATCGCCCACGACTCTTCCACTTCATCACCGCGTGAAAACAATGTGGCATCACCGGTTAAAACATCATGCAAAAGCACTTCATAGGCATCGGAAACATCTTCGCCGTTTTCTGAGTATGGCGCCCGCATCACCATGCGCTGGGTGTCTGTTGTCAGCCCCGGCATTTTGGCATTCATGCGTAATGCTATACCTTCGTCCGGATGTACACGAAATACCAGAGAGTTTGCCCGTGGTGGGTTGGCGTGGGTATCAAACAGGTTAAACGGGGGCTTTCGAAAACGAATGACAATTTCCGAAACACGTTTAGGCAGCCGTTTGCCAGTCCATAAAACAAAAGGTACGCCTTGCCAACGCCAGTTATCGATATGAAAACGTACCGCGGTAAACGTTTCCGTGACCGATTCCGGTGATACCCCCTCTTCCGCAACATAGGCTTTTATTGGATCGGTATTCTCCGTGGTATTTTGACCAGAACCATACTGTGCAGCCACCGTCTGTTTTTTTATGTCTTCATCACCAAATGGTCTTACTGCTCTTAAAACTTTTATTTTTTCATCACGTACTGCATCTGCTGTAAATTCAACCGGCGGTTCCATCGCCACTAAGGTCATCACCTGCATTAAATGACTCTGAATCATATCGCGCAATGCACCGGACTTTTCATAATAATTTGCCCGGTATTCAATACCGATGGATTCAGCCGCAGAAATCTGGATATGGTCGATAAAATTTCTATTCCATAGCGGCTCAAGAATACTATTGGCAAATCGATAAACTAAAAGATTCTGTACACTTTCTTTACCCAGGTAATGATCTATTCGATAAATTTGAGATTCATCTAGCAACTCTTGCAACTCAGAATTTAACTGCTGCGCACTCTCAAGATCCATTCCAAATGGTTTTTCAATAACCATCCTTCTGAATCCTTCAGACTGATCAATTAAACCCACTTTGTGTAAACCTGCAGCTACCGTGGTATACCACCTTGGCGGTATAGCGCAGTAAAACATTGCATTTTTCTGACCCTGAATCGTTTCCAGGTTTTCAGCCAGTGACTGATAAGTTGTTTCTTCTTGTAAATCACCACTGACCATTTTGAACATTGACGAGAAGGATTGCCATTGCTCACTCGTCATCTGAATATCGGGTGCATAATTTTTAAAGCCTTCAAACAATTCGGACAACCATTGCTCCTGGCTGCGACCTTTAAGTACACCTATTATCTTGCTATCTTCATGTAACAGACCACAACGAAGCATTTTCACCAGAGCTGGCATGAGTTTTCTTTTGGTTAAATC
>Ga0316207_10004137_pt1 | contig 12848 bp, 12 predicted proteins | sample 6weekpyrite_MG_FD_204943 | JGI IMG/M metagenome (GOLD analysis project Ga0316207, IMG submission 204943) | Microbial mat bacterial communities from mineral coupon in-situ incubated in ocean water Damariscotta River, Maine, United States -... | ecosystem: Environmental > Aquatic > Marine >... | reverse complement strand
GTCCTGCTCCTGTTGAAGCAGAAGCAACAATATCAGAACCGCCTTGATTAACTAATGTCAAACGACCAAAGTTAAACTCTTCAATACCCGCAGGTGCACCAGAAACCTCAATACCACGTCCATCAGTAGAAGTCAATTCAAGCTGGCCTTGAGATGTCACAGATGCAACAACCCCTGTCTCAGCACTACGTGAGTTAATCGCATTAACAAGATTACCGTTTGAGTCATTTGCCGCAGCCGAAATTGTACCAACAACTATACCATTGATTGTAAGACCTGTAATATCACCAGCTGCAACTGCAGCAGTTGAAGTCGAAACAACTGTAGCTGTTGCTGTAATACCAGTTAAATCACTGTTCTTATTAATAGTATCTGCAAGAAGACCTAACCCAGAGTTAGCTGATCTATCAACAACAACTGAAGCCAGTGTCACATCATTACCACCAGCACCAGCACCAGAGAAAGTCAATGTAACTGTACCTGCAGCTGTAACATTCGCACCTGTTTCAAAACGTGTAGAACCAACTGTTTGTGAACTGGTTGCACCGATTGAAGCCGTTATTGTCTGATTTGAATATGCACCAACTTGGAACTCTTTATTAGTAAACGAACCAGAAAGAAGTGATTGTCCATTATAAGAAGTTGTATTAGCGATATTGTCCAAAGACTCCATAAGACGTACTATATCAGCTTGAAGCGCAGTACGAGACTCAGCACTTTGACCATCCTGAGCTGATTGAACCGCTTTTACCTTGATCGTGTCAAGAATTTTAAGTTGCTCATCCATTGCCTTATCTGCAATCTGTACAATTGAAATTGCATCATTTGCATTACGAACAGCCTGACCCAGTGAATTACCTTGTGAACGAAGTGAATCTGCAATTGCCAAACCAGAAGCGTCATCTGCTGCCGAGTTAATACGAAGACCTGAAGACAATTTAGAAAGTGAAGAGTCCAACCCTCTGTTTGTCATTTGTGCATTTGTGTGCGCGTTCATTGCCGCTACATTTGTGTTAATTCTAAAACCCATGATAAATCCTTTTATCCGAAGCGAAGAGCTTCTATTTGTTGTTCAGCATCCTTGCTGTTAAGACTAGTATCGACATCTCTTTGAAAAAGTGTAGACAATCTATAGTATTTTCACTAATTTCACTACTTATTTTTTATAGAACCGCAGTTTCACCCTATTCTCTGGAAAGTCAGAAGCTAATTAAAAAGTTTTATACGAATCCTAGTTTTTTTTGTTACACTTTCGCAATTGAAATATAATTTTTGTATATATAGTATAGTAAAAGGTAAATATTGAACTTAATCATTGTGGAATCACCGGCAAAAGCACGGACCATTAAAACTTTTTTAGGTAAAGACTATGAGGTTATCGCTTCAAAAGGACACATCCGTGATCTGCCAAAATCGCGTTTTGGAATTAAAGTAGGAGAGGACAATGCCCTTACACCCGAATATTCTGTAGCAAAAGAGAATGCGCCTACCGTTAAAAAGATCAGAGACCTTGCAAAAAAAGCCGATATGATCTATATCGCGACCGATGAGGATCGTGAGGGTGAAGCGATAGGTTGGCATATTGCACACGCCATTAAAAAAGACCCTGCCGAACTTCCGCGCATAGTCTTTCATGAAATCACTAAGACGGCTATTGCACACGCCTTAGAGTCTGCCCGTACGGTTGATATGGATATGGTCAATGCGCAACAGACGCGTCGTCTTCTTGACCGTATTGTGGGATACAAGCTTTCACCGCTTCTTAGTTCAAAGATCCAAAAAGGACTTTCAGGCGGACGGGTTCAATCATCTACCCTCAAAATCATTGTTGATAAAGAGCGTGAGATCAAAGCCTTCATTCCTCAAGAGTACTGGTCTATAGACTCTGTCTTTAATACCAATATCGATTCTACCTTCTATGCGTACAAAAACGAAAAGATGAATAAGCTTTCTGTAAAAAATGCGGATGATGCAAAAGCTATCGTTGAGACACTAAAGAGTGAAGACTTTATTGTCGCTTCCATAGAAACAAAAAAACGCAAGACATCTACGCCTCCGCCTTTTATGACATCAACGCTTCAGCAGACGGCTTCATCCAAGCTTTCTCTCTCTCCAAAGAAGACGATGATGCTTGCTCAAACTCTTTATGAGGGTGTTAAGACGCCTGATGGAACTTCCGGTGTCATCACCTATATGAGAACAGATTCACTGAATATGGCGGGTGAGGCTGTTGAGGCGGCCAGAGATCTAATCTTAAACAAGTATGGTAAAGAATATCTTCCAAAAGAAGCAAAGTCCTATGTTAAAAAAGCAAAGGGTGCACAAGAAGCACATGAGGCTATCCGTCCTACTATGCTTGAGTTTACCCCTCAAATTGCAAAAGACTACCTAAAACCTGATGAACTGAAGCTATATACCCTTATATATAACCGTTTTCTTGCCTGTCAGATGACGGATGCCCAGTTTGAGCAGCAAAGCATTATCTTTAAGTCTGATAGTTCAGAGTTTAAAGCAAATGGCCGTAAGCTTGTGTTTGATGGTTTTTATAAGGTTATTGGTGCAGATGACAAAGACAAACTGCTTCCGACTTTAACACAAGGCGAAAAAGCCGATCTGACTTCACTTAAAACAGAACAACACTTTACCGAGCCGCCTTCAAGGTACTCCGAAGCATCTTTAATCAAGCAGTTGGAAGCAGACGGTATCGGTAGACCATCAACCTATGCTCCGACGATCTCTACGCTCCAGGCACGTATGTACATTGATATTGAAAAACGTCAGATCATTCCTACTGAGGTTGCTTTTAAGGTAACAGAGATGCTGGAAAAACATTTTTCAGATATTGTTGACGCGGAGTTCACTTCTAATATGGAAGAGGTTCTTGATGAGATCGCTGATGAAGGAAAAGACTGGCAAAAGGTCCTTCATGATTTCTATTTTCCATTTTTAGAAAAAATAGCTGAGGGAAAAGAGAAGATTGTTTCTCAAAAATTGGCGAAGCCTCTTGGAAGAAACTGTCCCAAGTGTGGAGAAGAGCTTCTTCTTCGTGGCGGACGTTACGGAAACTTCATCGCGTGTAGCGGATTTCCTAAATGTAAGTACACAGAACAAGTAGAAGAAGACGGTGAGACCGCCGCAGGTCCTGACGCAGAAAAAACGGATGAGAAGTGTGAGAAGTGTGGCTCCGACATGGTCATCAAAAACGGTCGTAACGGCAAGTTCTTAGCCTGTTCTTCTTACCCAGATTGTAAGAACACCAAACCATTGGACGATGGAAATGCCCCGACATCGGATGTGCCTTGTCCGGATTGTGGGGGAAAACTTCTGTTTAGGCGTTCTAAACGTGGTGCATTTTGGGGATGTGAAAACTATCCTGACTGTAAGTTTATCTCCAAATTTGAACCTACCCTTAAAAAATGTGAAGAACCGGATTGTGGCGGTGCCTTGGCTAAACGTACCTACAGAAACAACGAAGTCTATGAGTGTGTAAAGTGTAAAAACCGAACACCTCAAGAAAACTAGCCATGGCGGTTTTTTATGAAGTAAAAAAAGTTTCAGGTGAAGCCGCACTCAAGCTAGACATGGAAGTTTTTTGTAAAACAAACAAAGTTTCAGGCACAGCCGAAAATGGAAAAAAGAGTTTGTAATGAAAATAGGTATTCTCTCAGACACCCACTCAAAAGTCGGTCGCGCTAAAAAAGTGATTGACCTGTTGATTGAAAATGGAGCGGAGTACCTTGTGCATGCCGGCGATATTTGCGAGGTAGAAGTCTTAGAATATATGCGAGAGAGCAGACTTCCCTATATCGCAGTATATGGAAACAATGACGCGCATATGGTACATCATCATAAAAGTTTCAACCTTGTACAAGAGCCTCATCTTTTTAGGATTTCTGAGCACAAGTTTAAGCTTATGCATCTACCTTATTATATGAGTCCTGATGATGCTGATATTGTTATTTTTGGGCATACTCATACCTTTGAGTGTGACTATAAGACGAAGACACTTTTTCTCAATCCTGGCGAAGCCTGTGCAAGAAACAAGCCTATAAGTGAGTGTGTACTTCTTGATATCACTGATAAAAGGTACGCAGTAACTGCGTATTCACGTGAGATTAAGAGTAAAAAATGGAAAAAGCAAGATATAAATTTTGAAAGAAATAACCATGAGTAATAAAATATTTTTATGTTCTATCTGCAACATCAACAGCGGTACTTGCAACGAAGACTGTAAGTTCTGTTCGCAAAGCGTTAAATACAGTGCCGATATTGAGCGTTATAAACAAAAACCGTTAAACAATATCATTGAAGAGGCGAAGGCAGCAGAAGCTTCCGGTGCACTTGGATTTTGCCTTGTTACGGCGCAAAAAGGTCTGACGGACAAGACTTTAAAGTTTGTTTGTGAAGTTGCCAAAGCAGTCAAAGCAGAAGTGCCTAGACTTCGTCTCATTGCTTGTAACGGTACCGCCTCATTAGAGCAACTTCTAACCCTAAAAGATGCCGGTGTGGCTGCTTATAACCATAACTTAGAAAGTTCTGAGCGCTATTATGCAGAAATTTGCACGACACATGGATGGGATGAAAGATATAAGACCTGTGAAAATGTGAATAAGGCAGGTATGGTTCTTATCACAGGTGGAATCTTTGGGATGGGAGAGACACAAGAAGACAGAATATCTATGCTAAAAGCCCTTGCTTCTTTAAACCCGACCTCTGTGCCTATCAACTTTTATCATCATAATCCTGCCTTACCGTTAAAAGCCAATGAACTGACTACTGATGAGGGTCTTGAGCTTGTCCGTCTGACCAAAGAGATCATCCCTAACGCTGACAGGATAATGATCGCAGGTGGTAGAGAGATGATGTTTAAAGACCGACAGGCAGAGATATTTAAAGCAGGTGCCAACGCTATTGTAATCGGTAACTACCTTACAACCTCGGGAAGAGAACGGTCTAAAGACTTAGAGATGCTTGCCAATCTTGGTCTACAGATCGCGCGAACTCCAGACGATAAATAAGCAACATAATATGCATATCCTTGCTACAGAGGGAAACTAAATGGGTGAGACTGTCAGCCTTGTTTTAACACTGAGCACTATCATCGCCTTTTCACCCTTTCTCGCAAAAACCTTAAGGATACCTACAACGCCCGTAGAGATCATCCTAGGATCAGTTCTCGCTTTCATAGGACTCCTGCATGAGCATGAGCTCTTTTCTCTTGTTGCAGAGTTTGGCTTTTTGTATCTGATGTTCATCGCCGGTACGGAGATCAATATCAAAAAGATCATCAAAATAGAAAAAAGCATTTTAAACCGTGCCTTTGTCTACCTCTCTTTGCTTTACTTTTTGTCTTTTGTATCTTCGATTTACCTTCAGCTCTCAAATGTTTTTATCGTTATTTTACCGCTTATCTCTGTTGGCCTTATCGCTACCCTTAAAAAAGAGTACGGAAGAGATACTTCTTGGCTACCTTTAGCCATGGTAGTCGGTTCAATCGGTGAAATTGTTTCCATTGCCGTTTTAACCGTCTCTTCAGAGGCTTTTCAAACAGGAGTAAGTATTGCTTTGCTAAAAACAATTTTTACGCTTATACTTTTTCTGGTTCTTATTTTGGTTCTGTTCTACGCGCTTCGAATGCTATTTTGGTGGTATCCTGAACTCGCACCCTTGCTTATGCCTCACTTTGACAACCAGGAACAAGACTTCAGGCTTTCAATGGCCATTCTTTTTTCATTTATAGCACTTATGCTGTATCTTGATCTGGAGCTGGCATTTGGTGCCTTTATCGCCGGAATGTTTATTCCCAGTTTTTTTGAGCATAAAAAACAGCTTCCGGAAAAATTAGAGTCTTACGGGTTTGGTTTTATTATACCGATCTTTTTTGTGCATGTTGGTACCTCTTTCAACCTTTCATCGCTTTATGTGGATGGTCTGATACCTACTGCCCTGCTTGTCACGACGTTAATGATAGGCATACGTCTCATTGCAGCTATGGTATTTAATCAGAACAGCTCATTTAAAGACTCAATTCTTTTAGGACTTTCGCACTCCATGCCGCTTACTCTTTTGATCGCTATAGCAACCATAGCCTACCACCAACACAGTATTGACAAATTTCATTATTATGCTTTTATTTTGGCATCTTTGTTTGAGGTTATCTTTGTTATGCTCACCATCAAGCTGATTGTGCATCCGCCTCGCATATTAACTAGGCTACTGCCGAAGAAAGTCTAAGAACAACTTCGTCTAAATTCGTATCAGCATCTATGATGATATCTGCTCTGTTTTCATAAATGGAGTCTCTTATATTATACATCTCTTGCGCTTTTTCTCTGTCTTTAAAAAGTGGTCTTTTTTGCAACTCTTCAGACGTCATCCTGGACATAATACTTGAGAAAGGCACCTTAAGATATACAATTTTGCCAACTTCTTTCAGCTCATCACAATATACAAGCATTCCACCACCGGTAGATATTACCGAGTTTTGTGCATTCTTTCTTAACCATTTTACTGTCTCTTCTTCCAAAGAACGAAAATAGGCTTCGCCTTTATCTTTAAAGATCTCACCTATGCTTTTACCCTCTGAACTCTCTATCATTTTATCCGTATCTAAAAAATCATATTTGCTTTGTTTGGCAAACTTTGTACCGACTGAACTCTTACCCGAGCCCATAAATCCAATTAAAACAATGTTAGTAGCAGACAATATTTAGATCTTTGTCACTAACTTGCAACTTGTATTTATATTGTCCGTCAAGCTCTATAACGACACGATAATATTTATCGTGATTTCCCATACGTATTTTTTTAAAGGGAGCCTCATTGATAGTAAAAAACTTTGGCTTAAAACTTGTGTTTCTAGAAAAATCCAAAACAATTCTATAAGGTGATGTAAGCATAAAATTTCTTATCATCTTATCTTTTGTCACAACTCTTATACTTTTTGAGTTTGGTATAAATTTTATAAATTTGGCATTAATCGTTTTAGAAACTTTACGCACCTTCTTTAAAGGTCTGTCAAACTCTTTTTGTGAAATAATAAAAGGTTTATGCCAATCGATCTTGTTATTGACCTCTAATGTCTCATTAGAGATTGAACCGTCAAGATTTTGATACGTAATTGTAATTGCTTTAATTGCTCTGGCTGAATTAGGCAAAGAGATATTTTGAGTCGAAAAGGGCTGCAGGACTTCAATACGATTACTTGTGGTAAGTTCTATATCATTGGGATCAGTTGGAAAAAAAGGATTGTCTCGTGCAAATAAGGAAATCATAGTGACAAGAAGTAAAAAAGCATAACGCATATAAGTCCTTAGCTGTAAATAACGATTTATAGCATTATACAGTTTTTTATATAGGCTTGGGTTATAAGCCTATTTACTGTCCGGATCAAGCTCATTAAGTTCAAAAAGTTCTTTTTGTAATCCGGCATTTTCACTCTTTAAGGTTGAGACTTCTTCTCTTAAAAAGTTTTCATACTCGTCTAGATTAAGCAAGACCTGCAGAGAGTTTTCTCCAAACAAGATAACACCGATATAGATGCCGGAAAAAACCACAATAAGGGAAAATAGACTTAGACGTTTCCAGCTTAAACCAAAATAACGTTTAGGAAGGGATTGTTCTTCTGCAATTTCATCGAGTAACTCTGACAAGGCTAAGTGCTCTTATCTACCAACCTCCTAAGAGATTAGTTAAATAAAGCAGCTCCAAGATATTCGCCGTATACAACTTCATTTTCAATTTCAAGAAGACGGTTATATTTAGCCGTTCTTTCACCACGTGCAGTTGAACCTGTTTTGATCTGACCACAGTTAAGTGCTACAGCAAAGTCCGCTATAAATGCATCTTCACTCTCGCCGGAGCGATGAGACATTACACACGTATAACCATTTCTTTGCGCAAGACGGACTGTTAACATTGTTTCAGACACTGAACCAATTTGGTTTGGTTTGATAAGAATAGAGTTTGCAATACCTTTTTGAATACCCTCATTAAGAATATTTACATTGGTTACAAACAGATCATCACCAACGATTTGAAGCTTATCTCCAAGTTTTTCAGTCATAAGTTTGAAACCGTCCCAGTCATCTTCGCTAAGACCATCTTCAATAGAAACGATTGGGTATTTAGCACAAAGATCAGCGTAATAATCTACCAGTTCAGCAGATGTAACTGTACGGTTTTCAGAATCAAGTCTGTAACCACCTTCTGTAACCAACTCCGAAGCAGCAACATCAAGGGCAATTCCCATTTGAGTACCGGCCTTATACCCAGCCTTCTCAATGGCTTCCATAATCACTTGTATCGGTTCTTCGTTTGAGCTAAGATCCGGTGCAAAACCACCTTCATCGCCTAGTGCCGTATTGTGTTTTTTAGCTTTTAAAATCGCTTTTAGGTTGTGATACACTTCTGCCGAAGCGCGTAAAGATTCTGCAAAGTCATCAAAGCCTATTGGCATGATCATATATTCTTGAAAGTCAACTGAGTTATCAGCGTGTGAACCGCCATTGATAATGTTTAGCATTGGAGTAGGAATAACCATAGCGTTTGCGCCGCCCAAGTAGCGGTAAAGAGGTACACCAAGAGATTGAGCCGCGGCTCTTGCTACTGCCATAGAAACACCAAGCACTGCATTAGCTCCTAAGTTACCGTAGTTTTCAGTTCCGTCAACTTCTTTCATCGTTGCATCTACAATCGCTTGATTGAAAGGGCTAAGGCCGATAAGTGCATCAGCGATAGATGAATTGACATTTTCAACTGCCTGCAAAACACCTTTTCCCATGTATCGATCTCCGCCGTCACGAAGTTCAAGAGCTTCTCTCTTTCCTGTACTTGCACCTGAAGGCACGATTGCTTCTGCCGTTGTCCCGTCACTTAATGTTACATAAGATTTTACTGTTGGATTCCCTCTAGAGTCCATTACTTCAATTGCGTTTACATTATCTATAAAAATCATTCGTTATCTTCCTCGTTTCTTTCGTTTTCTGGTATGTCCATAACTTCGGATATGCCCATAGCCTCTTTAATTTCATTTTCGATCTTCGATGCTAAGATCGGATCGTCTTTGAAAGTCTCTTTGACTTTCTCTCTACCTTGACCAAGTTTCACATCTTTATATGAGAACCAAGCCCCACTCTTGTCAATGATGTCAAGTTTAACACCATAATCAACAAGTTCTCCATATTTAGAGATACCCTCTCCAAACATAATATCAAATTCCGCTTGTTTAAACGGAGGAGCTACCTTGTTCTTGACAATTTTTGCTTTAGTACGATTACCGATTGGGCTTTCAGCCTGCTTTAGTGTCGCGATACGACGAATATCAATGCGTACAGACGAGTAAAACTTCAGTGCATTTCCACCGGTTGTCGTCTCTGGTGAACCGTACCCCATCATACCGATCTTCATACGAATCTGGTTAATAAAGATAACCGTTGTATTCATCTTGTGCAAAACACCCGTAAGTTTACGAAGTGCCTTAGACATCAAACGCGCTTGAACACCGACTTGCTGGTCATTCATCTCACCTTCAAGTTCTACCTTGGGCGTAAGAGCAGCGACAGAATCCACAACAATTAAGTCAACAGCACCAGAACGTGCAATAGTCTCAACGATGTCAAGTGCTTGCTCACCATAATCAGGCTGAGACACAAGTAGATTATCTACATCAACACCAAGGTTTTTTGCGTAACCTACATCAAGAGCATGTTCCGCATCGATAAAGGCACAAACTCCGCCTTGTTTTTGACATTCAGCTGTGATCTGCAGTGTTAAAGTTGTCTTACCTGAACTTTCAGGACCATAGATCTCAATTACACGGCCCTTAGGAACACCACCAATTCCTAATGCAAGGTCAAGTCCAATAGAACCTGTACTAATCGCTTCAATCGGCTCGATCACCTTGTCTCCAAGACGCATTAATGCGCCTTTTCCGAATGACTTGTCGATCTGTTTTAGTGCTAGGTCCAGTGATTTTTGTTTATTTGCATCCATTATGATGTTCCTTAATTAATATATTGGAATGATTATATGGCAAATTGATATATTTGTCATTTCATATTGCAAAATGCAATACTTTTCCTAATGAAAGAAAATAATGCGTAATTTTAGCGTTCTTTGGTTAAAATCTAATTTATAATTAGCATTTTTCAGAGAAAATTTTATAATTTGCATAAGCTATTTATGTTTTCTTCTGTTTTTAATGAACTCATAATAATTAGGACGCCTTTTGACAACTATGAAAATCGCCCACTCCCCAGACGCTGATGACATCTTTATGTATTACGCCATTAAATTTGGATGGGTCACTCAAGACGACACAGCCTTTGAGAATATCGCCTTGGACATTGAAACACTTAATGTTGAAGCCCTCGCAGGTACTTATGACATCTCTGCTATCTCATTTGCTCTGCTTCCTCTTATCAAAGAAGATTATGCTCTTTTGCGAACAGCCGTAAGTTTTGGAGAAGGCTATGGACCTAAACTCATCAAACGCAAGGGGGAAAAGCTCAAACGTAATTTTAAAGTTGCATTAAGCGGTAAATATACAACCAATGCGCTTCTGTTTCGTATTGCATACCCTGATGCGCGTATCACCTATATGAACTTTCTTGATATTGAGGAGGCTGTTCGTTCAGGAGAGGTACATGCCGGTGTTCTTATTCATGAAAGTATCTTGACGTATGGTGATGAACTGGAAGTTGAAAGGGAGATGTGGGATATTTGGCAAGAGTTATGTGAGGACAAGACCCTTCCTCTTCCCCTTGGAGGAATGGCCATACGGCGTTCAATCCCGCTTACCAAGGCTATTGCATATGAAGAGACTTTGACCAAGGCTGTGGAAGTTGCCCGAGAGAGAAAAGAAGAGTTGTGTAAACTCCTGGTTGAACAAGACCTTGTACGCATTGGGGGAGAGACCTTAGATAAGTATCTTGAGCTTTACGCAAATGATGATTCTATCACTTTATCGCCCCTTCAATATAAGGCTATAGACAAGCTTTATGAATTAGGATATAAACACGGATACTATAGCGAGCTTGTAAAAGCTGAGGATTATGTTATCCCTAAAGAATATACAGAACTAAGAAAGGGTTAGAAATGGACTCTCAACTCGTTGCATTAGGTGTTGAAACTTTTAAAATTGCTCTGTACCTGGCTTTGCCGGGTCTTCTAGTCGGTATGTTTTTAGGACTGGCCGTAAGTATTTTTCAAGCAACCACCCAGATCAATGAGATGACACTTTCTTTTATTCCCAAGATCATCGGTGTCGTTATTGTCATCATTGTTACCATGCCCTGGATGCTTAATATGATGACAGAGTTCACTGTTAAAGTCTTTAATATGATTCCCGAGTTTGTTTCTTGATCAAAAGTATAGACTTTTCCAAACACTCTTCTATCAAAGTCGGGCCGCAAGCAGATGTCTTTGTCATTGATGAAAAAACATATCCTGCAGACCATTACATATTGGGACAATGCAATAATGTTCTTATAGGCCCCAAGCATCCCCCTCTTATGATTCTTGGAAAAGAGTTTGATTATATAAAGATCCAAGGTGATTTGCTTTGCGTAGGGGCTGCAACACCCGGTGGAAAACTACTCTCTTTTTGTAAAAAACACGATATCAGACACTTTGAGCTCCTTCCCAAGCTTCCAGGAAATATAGGGGGTATGATAAAGATGAATGCGGGCTTGAAAGAGTTCGAGATCTTCAATTATCTTCACTCCATCACAACTGAAAAGGGTATCTTGCTTAAAAAAGATATTCCCCATGGATACCGATGGACAGACTTTGAAGGTGTAGTTTTTGAAGCCTGTTTTGAGATTCATAAAGGCTTTCATGAAGGGCACTTAGAGATGTTTAAAAAAATGCGTGACAATCAACCAACAGACCCATCTGCCGGATCTTGCTTTAAAAACCCCAAAGATGACTCTGCAGGCAGACTTATCCAAGAAACCGGTCTAAAAGGTTACCGTATCGGGGACATGGCCTTTAGTAAAAAACATGCGAACTTCTTGGTTAACCTTGGAGAAGGAACTTTTGACGAGGCACTTGAACTGATACTCTTGGCTCAAAAAAAAGTATATGAAAAATTTGGAGTGTGCTTGGAAAACGAAGTGATTATCGTAGATGAAAGATACAAGGGAAAAGATTCTCCCTTGTTAAGATATAAGAACTAGAAACGTCCTACTATACCTAAGAATACACCGTCTACATCTACTGTTAAAGATGTATCAAGGCTTCCGATATCAGAAGCGTCTAAATTGATCGTTTGCGTACGGTAACCTGCTTCAACACCAAGATCTACGAATGGGATCATATCTACTAAAGTATAATCAACCTTGATTGACATATCAGATATTTTTGAATCTTTATATCCTAGATATTTCACTTCAGCTTCAAAACCAAGGTCTGTACCCGGAACTTCAACACGACCTCTTGCATATCCAAGAGGTAAGACTACAGTTTGTGATTCGCTTACATTAACGCCACTTGGCGTACTATTAGCTTTAAACTCTCCATCCATAGACTTTATGTCAAGCCCAAGATCTACAGTGATCCAAGCAGTATTGTCTAAGATATTGTAATATAGAATCGCATCTAACTGATCCATTGTCAAGGTAGAGTCTGTCGAGCCCGTGAAGACCTGGTTATTAAATGTAAATGTCTTGTTCGTTGTGCCTGAAAACTCTACTGCTGCGTATTCTAAACGTAAGTTTGGAACAACAGGGATAAAGTGTTTCACATACATCCAAGCATAGGGCTTCGTCTCACTATCATAGTTTAAATCATCTGTTGTAAAAGCAGGATTCCCATTGTATTGAATATTACCATCTATACTCTGGTTC
>Ga0316207_10004136_pt1 | contig 12852 bp, 12 predicted proteins | sample 6weekpyrite_MG_FD_204943 | JGI IMG/M metagenome (GOLD analysis project Ga0316207, IMG submission 204943) | Microbial mat bacterial communities from mineral coupon in-situ incubated in ocean water Damariscotta River, Maine, United States -... | ecosystem: Environmental > Aquatic > Marine >... | reverse complement strand
GCAAACGTCTTTAATCGTGAAGCGTTTAAAGAAAGTTTGACCGAAGCTGAACAAGAAATGTTAGCTATCTAAAATTCTTTTAAGAGAATTGATCGTTTGGATAATGAACAGCCACCAGAATCGATGACATCCAGTCAGCCTTATTTAATCCGGGGCATTTATGACTGGGTTCTCGATAATGGAATGACCCCCTACCTTTTAGTTAATGCAGAAAATGACTATGCGATGATCCCCAGAGACTATGTTGAAGATGGGAAAATTGTTTTAAATATAAATCCTTCTGCGATTAGTGATCTTCAGCTTGGCAATGATTACATCATGTTTAATGCGCGTTTTGGTGGTAAAGCAATGGAAGTAAGCGTGCCCGTTGCTGCTGTACTTGCTATATATGCGCGTGAAAATGGACAAGGTATGATGTTTGATGAAAATAATACCAACTTGCCTCCAACACCGCCGACAGAACCTTCCCCCCCTGAGCAGCCTAAAAAATCACAAAAACCGCAGCTTAAAGTTGTTAAATAAACTGAGGGTTTCATATATCACTGCAACTAATTGAATGTTATATTTTTTGAGGAAAATGAAGCATAGCTATAGTTGAATATAAGTGAGACAAAGACCCAGCTAAAGAGTAGGGTAATGTGTTTAACAATGCATAATATTTAAAATAAATTGACTCAACTATTTTTGCTTAAGGCCGATAAGAGTTCTAAATATCGATAATATAAGCTTATGGATTGGATGAATTTTTGTAGTTATGACTGTGAAACACTCGATTAGCATAATATCCTTTTTTATAAGTATATTATTTTGTAGCCTTTTTCCTATAAATGGACTGGCTACAGAAAATCTTGTTAATGATGTTGCTTCTTCTAATACCACAAGTTCTAAAAAATCAAATGATAGTATTGAGAAAGAGGATGAAACTTTCTTTTCTTTCTTTGATGGCTCATATAACTATATTTCTACAAATGTTGAATCACTTGCCCGAAATTTAGATGAGTATCTTTCTTCAGATAAGGTTGAATATAAAAATAGTGGTACTTTATTACGCTTAAGAGAGGACATCGTTTGGTCTGACTCTGATGACGTTAGTTTAAAGACTGATATCAGGCTTAAACTTCGATTACCTCATACTCAGAAAAAAACGCGGCTTGTTTTTCAAAGCAGAGCGCGGGACAGGCATTTTGCTGCTTCGGACGAACGCTATTCTTCATTTATTGCGATTGAAAAAGAAAGTGAGGAGCCTTCAGCTGAAGATAAAGATAAAGCAAAGGAAAAACCCTTCTGGAAATTTAGACCTTCCATTGGCCTCTATCTTGGAACGACAGTTGATACTTACATAAAATTTAGAGTAAATCATCAGCAATCATTCGGCCGCTGGCGCATTAGCTGGGATGAGACCCCCTATTTTGTTGATTCGTTTGGCTGGGGACTTGACTCATATTTTGAAATCAGCAGAGACATTGCTGAGCAAGACTTGTTTCGTTCAGCGACTTTTGCTGGCTGGCGGCATGACATTGATTACTTTGAGTTAAGTCAGTTTTTCTCGATGAATTATTGGTTGGGCAATAAAAGCGCTATATCTTATTTTACCGGCATATATGGTATTAGTGAGCCAAAAATACATACCACAGAATATTTATTTGGCATAACTTACAGAAGAAATTTACATAAAAATTATTTATTTCTTGAAGTTAAGCCTGAAGTTAAATATCGAAAAATTAATGGTTTTGAGCCCGAACATTCTTTAATTTTTCGTTTAGAAATGCTTTTTAATAAATAACGATGTTAATGAATACAGAGGCGTGTTATTTTTGCGCTGAATGGTTTTTTATTACTTTAACCAGTGCATTAGTTAAAGTACTCAAGTCCGAGGTGTTAATAATGAAGGGTGGCATTAAATAGATAAGTTTACCAAAAGGACGAACCCATACACCTTCATTAACAAAATCTTCGGTAATTGATTTCATATCGACGGCTTGCTTCATTTCAACAACCCCAATAGCACCTAGTACGCGTACCTCGGTTACAGAATCAAATGAACGGCATATTGAGAGTTCTTTTCTGAGTTGATTTTCGATTTTTTTGACATTATGTTGCCAGTTGGATTTTAATAAAAGATCAATGCTTATGTTTGCTGCTGTGCATGCCAATGGGTTTGCCATAAAAGTAGGGCCATGCATAAAAACATTGGGCTTTGAATTATCAATAGTACTGGAAACTTCGTTTGTTGTCAGTGTCGCAGCTAAAGTCATATAGCCACCCGTCAAAGCTTTTCCAATACACATGATATCTGGAGATATATTTGCGTATTCACAGGCAAACAATTTTCCTGTTCGCCCAAAGCCTGTTGCAATCTCATCTAATATCAATAATACATGATATTTTTCACAAAGATCTTTTGCTTGTTTAAGGTATTCAGAAGAATAAAACCACATGCCTCCCGCACCTTGAACAATGGGTTCTAATATTAAGGCAGCAGCAGTCGTTGCACTGTGTTTTAGTGTTGTTTCTAACTCGTCGATATCTTCCTGACTACAGGGTTGGCCAAAACGGGAGGCAGGTTGCTTAATGAAAATTTGTTCAGTTAATGAATTTTTAAATAAGCGGTGCATACCGGTTTCTGGATCAGAAACTGACATAGCAGCAAAAGTGTCACCATGATAGGCCGAGCGTAACGAAATAAAATGTTGTTTTTTTGTTTGGCCTTTAGCATACCAATATTGAATCGCCATTTTCATAGCAACTTCAACGGCAACCGAGCCGGAGTCAGAGTAAAAAATTTTTTCTAGTGGCTTAGGGGTTATTGCGATTAATTTTTTTGTTAGCTCGATGGCGGGCTTATGTGTTAAACCACCAAACATCACATGAGACATTTTTTTTATTTGTCGTTCAAGTGCACTATTCATTTCTGGGTGGTTATAGCCGTGAATCATGCACCACCATGACGACATACCATCAATAAGATCGCGACCATCTTTTAGTTTTAAACGAACACCATTTGCTGATTCAACTTCATAGACAGGCAAGTTTGAATTCATGGCACTGTAAGGATGCCAGACGTGTTCCTTGTCAATTGATGAGTTCGTCATAGTATAAAAATATATACAGTATTATTTAATCATTTAAAGGAAACATCTTACCCGGGTTAAGAATACCTTTTGGATCAAATTCCTTCTTTATCCGTTTCATTAAAGCAAGTGTGACAGGTTCAATTTCACGATCAACAAAATCACGTTTCTCAATGCCAACACCGTGTTCACCTGATAACGTACCATCAAGTGCAAGCACAAGATCAAATACATCATCTAAACAATAATGGGCATTTTTATTTTGTATTTCATCATCAGGGTTAAACAATAAGTTTACATGGATATTTCCATTTCCTGCGTGACCAAAGTTAACAATAGGAATATTGTGCTTTATAGATAGTTTTTCTAAGCCGTGTATTAATGCGGGTATATTTGATACGGGAACGACTACATCTTCATTAATTTTTTTTGGAGAAATGTTTCTTAATGCGGGGGACAGAGCTTTTCGAGTCGCCCACAAAGCCTCTATTTCTTCTTTTGAATTTGCGACTTTAAAATCAAGCAATGCGTCACTTTTACAGGCTTGTTTTATTTTCTCTACTGAATTATCAAGTTGAGATTCTTCCCCATCGACTTCGATCATTAACATGGCACCAGCATTTTCTGGAAAAACGATATCAGAATAATCTCGAATCATATCAATGGCTTTGCCGTCAATAAATTCTAACGCGCAAGGTATCGTTGGTTGAGCCATTATTGCAGATACGGCTTTTGCAGCAGATTCAATATCGGTGTAAATGACTTGCATGGTACGTTTACTTTCAGCAAGCGGGGTTAGTTTAAGAGTCGCTTCAGTAATAACAGCAAGCGTGCCTTCTGAGCCGATTAATAAACGCGTTATATCGTATCCAACAACACCTTTAGATGTGTAAACACCGGTTCGAATTTCTTCTGCCAGTCCCGTAACCGCTCGTAAGCCAAAAGTGTTTTCTCGTGGCGTTCCGTATTTAACGGTACGCGGTCCAGCAGAGTTATAGGCAAGGTTTCCGCCAATTGAACAGTAGGCACTACTGGTTGGATCGGGAGGCCAGAAAAACCCATGTTCTTTCACAGCGTCTTGAACTTGTTGATTAGTAACACCCGGTTCAACAACAATATAACGATTTGCAGGATCAACTTTTATAATTTTATTTAAACGTTCGGTTGAAAGTACTATGCCTGCTTCTAAAGGAACGGTTGCACCTGTTGTTCCTGTTCCTCGACCTCTTGCAGTAAGTGGAATAGTAAACTCATTACACAAGGCAACAATTTGATGAACTTGTTCGTGTGATGATGGTTGTACAACCATATCAGGTAAAGCATGACGGCGGCTATTATCATAACCATAGCTGTAAATATCAGCTGGATCGGTGAGAATTTGCTCAGCTTTAAGAATATTTTGTATTGCTGTTACAAACGCTGAACTTAAATTATTTTTAGTCATGGTCTTTTAAATTAATTTTTTGTAGGGAATAAAATGTTATCAAGTTGATCGCATAAACAATGAATTGTGAGCAGGTGAATTTCCTGTATACGGGCGGTGGATTCTGATGGAACGCGGACTTCAACGTCATCATCATTTAATATTTTGGCAACCTGTCCCCCATCTCTGCCGGTTAAAGCTACAACGATCATGTCCTGTTCATGTGCTTGCTCAATAGCACGAACAACATTAGAAGAAAAACCACTGGTAGAAATTGCTAGAAGCACATCTTTTGGTTTTGCTAAAGCATCAACTTGACGGGCAAAGGTTTCATCATAGTGGTAATCGTTTGAAATAGCAGTCAGTGCAGAAGTGTCGACGGTTAATGCTATTGCAGCAAGAGCAGGGCGTTCACGTTCAAAACGACAAACCAGCTCGGCCGCAAAGTGTTGTGCATCAGCGGCTGAACCACCATTGCCACAGCTTAATATTTTATTTCCATTTTTTAATGCAAACACCATTTTCTCAATAGCTGATGCAATCGGAGTATTTAAATCATTAATAGAGTCTTGTTTAGCTTTAATGCTGGCTTCAAAAATGGCTTTAACATTATTGATAGTGTTGTGAGTACTCATTAAACATTCCTTTATGCGCCAAAGGCGTTTTCAATCCAGTCAAAATTAATTGCGTTAATATTATTACTTTCAATCGCCCCTGATATTGAGACAACATCAAATCGTGCAGGATATTTGAGAAGTTTAGCATGTTGTTGTAAATATAAAGATGCTGTTTTAATCAATTTTTTTTGCTTGCTTGTAGTGACCGATTCAGCACCACTACCAAAATTATTACTTTTACGATAACGTACTTCAACAAAAACAAGCATATCGTCATTTTTCATTATTAGATCAATTTCACCTACACGAGTGCTAAAGTTCTTTTCTACCAGCGTTAAGCCATTATTTTTTAAAAACTCACAGGCAAGATTTTCTGTGTACTCACCTTGTTCACGCGTTGTTATCATTATTGACGTGCTTGATCGAGCAATATTGGACGTCCACTGCGGAAGTAGACCCAACTTAGTTGGCGTTTAATACGTTGTTTTTCATCCAGACTTAAGCTTCCTGTTTCCCCCTGGTAGCGCTCATAAGGATAGGCTTTTAAAGTATTTAAAGCCGGTATAATGCTAAATGAATCTACACCCATCGCGTATAATCGTTGATGTTTGTTTCCTTCTTTTGAAATAAGTGATTCGATTTTGTTACGTAAACCTCTGTGTGAAGTTGTTTCGGACAGCACCCAGGGCATGTCGCCAAAGCGGATACCATCCATATCACGATCTCGTTCTGGATTCAGGTTTCCAGTAAAAATGTGTGATGTTGCATAAACGGGTACTTGGCTGGCATGAAAAAACTTCAACTGTGGTCGAATTTGCCGGGCTTGTCTTGGGTAACCAGCAATAAATATAAAATCTATATCCTGACGGCGATATGAGGTGTATTTTAATTTTGTACCTAACAAATTTGAAAGTTGACGATAACGTCTTTTACTATCATCGATATTTAATAGCTTTCTTATTGGCAGAGAAAAATCATTTTTGCTGGAATTATAACTTTGTTGTTCAACAACACGACCACCAATTTCTTCCCAGCGTTGTTTAAATGCATTGTGTACTCTATCTCCCCATGGCCCAGCAGGTGTTAATACTACGGCATTGACATGCCCATCTAACCAGGTCCGCTCAGCAACTTGCCGGGCTTCTTCCTCGGGAGATAACCCAAACTGGTATAAACCCTGAGGTGGAGTGATGTTTGGATCGATATAATTAAGCGCCAGGGTTGGTATAGAAAGTTCCTGTAGTTCTGCGAGTTGATTAATTGAAGATTTTTTTAACGGTCCAATAATAAATTGAGCACCATTATCTACCGCTTGCTGGTAAATACTTTCAATATTTACAGCTTTTTCTTCAGTGTCATAAATACGGATACTTATTTTATCTTTGTCTTCTTTAGAATAATACGAAGCAAGCAGCCCATCTCTTATAGCTTTTGCTGCGTTAGCAAAACGTCCACTCAAAGGTAATAGTAAAGCAATATTTTTAGGTAAAGTCACATCTTCTTGTTTACGGTTGCGTAAACCATCTATTAAAGATAACCGTACCGGATGATCAGAATAAAGTTGCTGCCACTTTATAATTGCTACACGTAACAAAGCTGGGTTAAGTTGATATTGCTTTGAAATTCGTACTAACTCCATCCAGCCACTTAAAATATCTGGTGCTTGTGCAGGTTGCAGTTGTTGTAATGAACGTTCACTTAATCGTGATAAAGACTCCCAAATTAATTTCTGGCTATTTAAGACATCTTCTTCATTGTTAAGATAACCCCCTTGCAAAATATATTCTTCAGCGGTAGTTAATCGATCTCCTTGCATTGAATATGCTGCACCACGTAACTCATGATATTCCGCCCGGAACAATGATGGACTATTGACAGGAAAAGGCTCTCTAAGTTGTCGTAAGACTTCTTCAGCATCTCTTTCTGCAATAGCAATATGCGCACGAGTGAGGCGAGCGAGGCTGGACTGTTTCCTGTCATTATTATTAATTTTAATGGTATGAAATAACTGTATTGCGGGCGCTAGTGCATTTGCTTTAACAGAAGAAATTACAGAGCGAAGCAATAATATATTTTTTTCTGATCCTGCCGTATTATTTGCTTGTTGTTTAAAAGCAAGCGCGGCTTCAGCATACTGTTTTGTTTGATACAGTTCATCGGCTTCATTAACCGCTTGTGGTGAATAGGCTCGCCGATCACTGGCACAGCTTGCCAACATAAAGGCCGCAATAATGAGCAAAAATAAATTCAAATAATATTTCATCTGTTTTTTTGTTTGTCTGTTATTCTAGTTAAAGTTCAAGTTTGTTACAGCAACGTAATATTACAACATTAAGTGGGATTATACCGTGTCATTTAAAAAAGGTTCTTTGTATATTGTCGCAACTCCAATAGGAAATATGGGGGATATCACTGAGCGTGCACAACAAACACTCAAGGATGTTGATGTTATTGCGGTAGAAGATACCCGCCGTAGTGGACAACTATTACGTCATTTTGAAATATCGACACCTATGATAGCGGTACATGAGCATAATGAACGACAAATTTGTGATTCATTGCTTTCGAGAATCGAAAAAGGGGAAAACATCGCGCTTATATCTGATGCAGGAACGCCTTTATTGAGCGATCCGGGCTACTTTTTGGTGAATCAGGCAAGAGAACGAGGGGTGAGTGTTGTTCCTATTCCCGGAGTATCCGCTGTTATTACGGCGCTGTCTGTTGCTGGTTTAGCAACGGATCGTTTTGTTTTTGAAGGTTTTTTGCCCGCTAAATCCAGCGCACGCTTGCAAAAATTAGAAGCCTTAAAAGAAGACACGCGAACGGTGATTTTTTATGAGGCACCGCATCGTATCGTTGAAATGCTTAAAGATTGCCAGCAAGTATTTGGTGGAGAACGCAAAGTCGTACTTGCACGAGAACTGACAAAAACCTTTGAAACGGTGCATGGAGATGCTTTAGAGCAGCTCATTCCCTGGGTCGAAGCAGATGAAAACCAACGTAAGGGTGAGTTTGTGGTTTTGGTGCAGGGCGCTGTGTCTCGTGTAGATACGGGCATAGATGCTGAGTCTGAACGTATCTTGCAAATATTACTGGAAGATTTACCCGTTAAAAAAGCAGCCAGTCTGGCGGCAAGTATAACGGGGCTGAAAAAAAATGCCTTATATCAGTTTGCTCTCACTTTAAAAGAGTAACGTTTTTTATTTAGGGGCCGGCTATAGCCCCTAAGTCATTAGTTAGGCACTTGCTTCTACTTCTAACAAGTAAGCAACAATGTGCTCCGATAATGGGGCTACTCGTTGATAAGCTTCTTCTGCCTCGGCAATTTTTCCTTCCTGTTTTAGGATAATGATATTTTTAACCAGGGCATGCATTTCTTCATGGGGTGCTTCCAACGCTTTCATTTGTGGAATATGGCTATAATTTGCCAAGCCTTCACTGTAATACCATTTACCCAAAACACAATGTTTATGTGAAACAGCTTCTTTCTCCGTTAAAGCTTCATTCCCATCGAGGAAATTTCTTAACCTGGCTTTCCATGCTAAATGAGCGGCTTTGGCTTTTGATAAGTCTAATGGGCTACTTTCAGCAGATAACTTAAATTGACCAATTGTATTTTGTAAATCCATTGATAATGTTGCCAGGCTGCTACTGGTTTGCGTTGTGCTTTGTGCTCCTCGTGAAGTCTCTGTCGCAATTTCAGTGATATTAACAATATTTTTGTTCACTTCTTCTGCCACCGTGGCTTGTTCTTCAGAAGCTGCAGCAATTTGAACATTCATTTCACGGATGGTGGCAATAGCTTGTGTAATGGTATCCAGCGAGGTACCGGTTGACTGTGCTTTCTCAACAGTCACTTGTGCTTTCTCATGGCCAGTATTCATTGCCGAAACAGCTTTTTTCGTACTTGCTTGTAAGCGATCAATTATTTCTTTTATTTCTTGAGTCGAGTTTTGGCTGCGTTGCGCCAATGTTCGAACTTCATCGGCTACAACTGCAAACCCACGACCTGATTCGCCAGCTCGTGCTGCTTCAATCGCGGCGTTAAGTGCTAATAAATTTGTTTGCTCGGCAATTTCATCAATGACATTGATAACCGTGCCAATATTTTCACTTTCTTTTTCCAGATCTTTGACAACTGTTGCCGTGTTTTCGATTTCAGTGGCCAATTCTATAATGCCATTACTGGCATCCTGAACAATGGTGCGGCCTTTTTGAGACTCCTCATCGGCATGCTGAGAAGCATCTGCTGCAGCTTCAGCGCTGCGTGCCACTTCCTGCACACTTGCACTCATTTCATTGATTGCTGTAGCAACCTGATCGCTTTCTTGCTGCTGACGGTTGACGCCATGACTTGTTTGTTCTGTCACTTCTGACAAATGAGAGGCATCACGGCTGAGTTGTGTTGAGGATCTTGTTACCTGTTCAATTAAGTGATTAAACTCTGAGATCATTGTGTTATAAACTTTTGCAATACTACTGATTTCACTTTTTCCTGTGATTTCTGCTCTTGCGGATAAATCCTTATTGTTACAAGCAGTAGACAATGTTTCCTTTAATTTCTCAATGGGTTTTATGATGCTTCTTGATATTAGGTATATAACGCCAACAATAATTGCATTTAAAATTAATGCAGCAATCCATGCCAGGGATTCTAAAAAATGTATTTTTTCAGTAATTTTTTCTTTAGTGTGTTTCTTTATGTCTTTGAGCAACGTTTCAGTTTGATGCACCGTACTGCGCATTTGTCCCAGAATACCTGACTTTGGTGTTAATCCTTTTTCTTTGTAATTATCTGCAAGTTTCAGGAAGTCCTTTTTATATATGGCCATATGTCCACTAATAATGTCTTTTGTTGCTGATGGAATATCACTTTCTGACAAGTGCGTTTCAAGCTTTGAAAAGTCTGTATTGAACTTTTTAATATACTTCTCATCATGACGCAGCATGAAATCTTTTTCTCTGCGACGTAACATCAACATATCTGATATAAGCTTATAATTTTGCTGTTCCTTAATAGTAGTTTCAGCATTATGAACGGCTTTTCTTAATGAGCCGTATAACCCGTCCTTGTGGTGCAAACCAATTATTTTTTGTTTTTCAACCAGAGAGACAAAGAGTTTTTTATATTCTTGCATTCGTTGCCCAAGTTTTATGATTTGCTCATTAGAAATACCAAACTCTTTGATATTGGTTGATAATATATTTATGTTTTCATTAAGCTGTGCATAATTTTTTTCAAATTTACCCAGGTACTTCAAATTATTACGAGCCAGAAAATCTTTTTCATTTCGACGTAACTGCAACATGCCTGAATTTATACGCTCAACGCGGATAAGCTCTTCTTCCTCAACTTCCACATTTTTGATAATCATGGACTCAAATGCAGTGAGCCCAAGAATGGATACAATGAATAAGATCATTAATATATATAATTTGTTTTTAATGGTCATCGAAATTACCTTCTTCATCAAGATCAGAAATTATTAATTCACATAGAATGTTAGCGGCATATTTTGACTTTTCTTGAGAAAATTCCTGACAAAAAACTGAATTGTGATATCAAATAGTTGTAATACGCTATTTAGATTAAAGAGTAATACATCGACAGATATGCTTAAAATAAACAAGGATAAAATTCATGCTACTTTGCGTTAGTCAGAAGAGTGACATAGAAGAACTCGCGGTTTAGGTAGCTGGCTCTAGAATTTAATAATATACCCCCTTATCTAACCAGAAAAATAGTTAAATGGCAGATTTATAGTGTGAAAAATCGAGTATACTCGCCCTCGGAGTTGGCCAGGCAGTCGCGCTATTCTATATATAGAATAGGGAGGAAAGTCCGGGCTCCATAGGGCAGAGTGCCAGGTAACACCTGGGGGGCGCGAGCCTACGGAAAGTGCAACAGAAAATATACCGCCTAAAGTTCTTTTCGGAGAAAACGGTAAGGTTGAAATGGTGCGGTAAGAGCGCACCGCGTCGGTGGTAACACTCGGCGGCATGGTAAACCCCGCTCGGAGCAAGACCAAATAGGGGAACAACGTGTGGCCCACATGGTTCCCGGGTAGGTTGCTTGAGGATTATGGTGACATAATTCCAGATGAATGACTGTCCACGACAGAACCCGGCTTATCGGCCAACTCCAACTTTCACTTAAATTCTTGAAAATCAAATGGTTACAATATAACTGGTCTCAAATGGAGCTTTATTTGACAAATGTATCTTTCAGGATACAATTTGTTACAGGGAGAGTTTATGGATATACGGAAATATCGGCTTGAAAATGGTGATGTTCCTTTTGATTCGTGGTTGAACGGTTTAAAGGATATGCGAGCGAAAGCCAAAGTTTTAATTCGTCTAAAACGAGTTGAAATGGATAACTTTGGTGATGCTAAATCAGTTGGTGAAGGTGTTAATGAGCTGAGAATTCCTGAAGGTCAAGGTTATCGAGTGTATTACGCTCAGAAAGGAAAAGAATTAGTAATTTTGTTATGCGGTGGAAATAAATCCTCACAACAAAAAGATATCAAATTAGCAAAAGAGTATTGGAGAAATTATTGTGAAAACACAGAAATATGATTCCAGTGATTATTTGAAAACTTCACAAGATGTTGCTTTATACATTGAAGCAGCGCTTGAAGAAGATGATCCTAAGGTTTTGCTTGCTGCATTGCGTGACGTGACAGAATCACAGGGAGGAATGGCGATGATGGCTAAAAAAACAGGTTTAGGCCGAGAAAGCTTATATAAATCACTTTCTGAAAATGGGAATCCAAAATTATCGACCTTGTTTGAAGTTATAAAAGCATTGGGGCTGCATTTGACTGTTAAAGCAGCTTAGTTCGTATTATGAAAAGATAACTTGAAATCGATTATTTAAAGTACTTCTTGATTTAAATACGAAGTTAAAATTACATAGTGAATTTGTAACGCGAATTAAAAGGATAAGTTGAACGTGTTTTCAAACATTTCTCTTGAAACAGATTTCACCGGTTTGGTAGATATTCTCAATAAAGAAAATAAAGAGATAGCTAAAGGGGAATTAATATTTTCTCCCGGTCAAGGTATATATGTTGATATCGAAATACACGACAGAAAAAAATTCCAAGATATAGATATATCAATCTTGAAATGTCGTCATGATAACCAAGTTTATACGCTGTCGGATTGTGAAGTATGGAGTTGTCGTATATATGCTTCTTTATTAATTCGAGGTGACATTAATGATTTAATGTTTAATGGTGTTCAAGTTGTTCTTTCGGGTGTCTCCGAATGGTTTAATTCAAATAACTATTTTGAATATAAGGAAGAAAACATTATTAGGAAGATAAAAACAAAGAAAATTAATGTAGATATAAAAAATAATGGTAAAAGTTTTAATCTATCTAGTCATTATGGATTTAAAACGGAATCTAAGCAAAGTGTTGCTAAAATAAATGAATTTGTCAGTTTTCTATTTTCAAATGAAAATGAAATTTTTTCAAAAGACGATATTTTTTCTTTTTCTAATGATTTATCACGTCTTTTTACCATTTTAATGGATTGTAGTGTATTACTCGAGCAAGTAAGGGTAAAGATTAGTGATGACTATTATGATGTTTTTTTTACCACGTCAAGTGTAACCATCCCCTAGAATAGTGACATAGCCAATTAGAGTTCTCCGTTTTAAACTAAGCAACAGGAGAACAAAAATGAAAAAATCACGCTACTCAGAAACCCAGATCGTGAAGATCCTAAAAGA
>Ga0316207_10004135_pt1 | contig 12863 bp, 10 predicted proteins | sample 6weekpyrite_MG_FD_204943 | JGI IMG/M metagenome (GOLD analysis project Ga0316207, IMG submission 204943) | Microbial mat bacterial communities from mineral coupon in-situ incubated in ocean water Damariscotta River, Maine, United States -... | ecosystem: Environmental > Aquatic > Marine >... | reverse complement strand
ACGAGAAAAAATACAATGACGCTATCCAGAAAAGTACCAGTAGCGCCGTTATTACCCTCGATAACAGCATGCATGTCCTTACGGTCAATGAAGCCGCAACTGAACTCCTCAAGCTCGCCCACGATGAACTTGTTGGCATTACTGCTAAGACGTTGTTTGCCCTGAGAAATGACTGGATCTTGCAGAGTGTTAAGAATGTAAAAGAAAGTGGTGAAACCGAGGAAGTCCTGGATACAGAAATGCATATCGTTGATGGGTCAACCGCTTCCGTTAACATGGCTGTTATGCCACTGATCGATGTAAACGATGAAACCATTGGTTCAATGCTCATTCTTGATGACATCAGTAGCGAGAAACGTATGCGCTCAACGATGTCACGCTATATGAGTGCCGAGGTTGTTGATGAATTACTCAAATCCGGTGAATCACAGCTTGGTGGTAAGAACCAACGTGTCTCTATCCTGTTCTCTGATCTTCGAAACTTCACAACGATCTCAGAAAAACTTGGCCCGCGCGACACCGTCTCAATGCTAAATGAATATTTCGAGCAAATGGTCGATGTCATCATGAACAATAAGGGTGTGCTCGACAAGTATATCGGTGATGCGATCATGGCCTCTTACGGAGTACCGTTCAAAGGTTCGTATGATGCCGACCATGCCGTTAAAACGGCAAACGGCATGTTCAGCGCACTGCGGCAACTCAATGAGCAACGTACTGATAAAGGAGACCTGTTACTCGATATCGGCGTGGGTATCAGTACCGGCGAGGTCATTGTCGGTAATATTGGCTCGCCAAAACGACTTGAATATACCGTTATCGGTGATGCAGTAAACCTCGCCTCACGACTGGAAGGTGTCACCAAACAATACGGTGCCAAGATCCTGGTCAGTGAGTACACCAAGGAAGTATTAAAAGAAGATTATATTCTGCGAGAAATTGACGTCATCACCGTTAAGGGGCAGACAAAGCCCGTTGCCATTCATGAATCACTGGATCACTTCACCGAGCAAGTATTCCCAAATATGCCAACTGTACTCGAGCACTATAACAAGGCATACCAGGCCATGCGCCAGCGCGACTGGGTGACCGCAAAGCAAGGGTTTGAGAGTACTTTAAATTTAAACCCTAATGACAAACCTTCTCTTACTCACCTTGAACGCATTAACTACTATATCGACAATCCACCTGGTGATGACTGGGATGGTGTCTGGGTGATGACCAGTAAGTAACCTGCTCAAGCAATATCTCTTGAATATGGATAGACTCGCTATAAATTCAAAGGACTCCTGATGTGGTTTATATTTGGGCTTATCACGCTCATTAGTTTTACGCTCTATGCTGCCTATAAAAGACTCAATGCGTCATGGTCAGGCACACAATCATCCTGTGAAAACAGCGCCTATGAATACAAGGTACTACGAAGTAAGCACGGTATTAGCGGCCTACTTATCGGCATAAAGGGACCGGTAGGCTATGATTTTATTTTCAAGGACGAAACATGGTCTGACCGTTTGTTTAAATCGGTCGGCATCGCAGAAGAACACCAGGTTGGGCACGACCAATTCGATGACAATATTTATATTGTCTCGGATGACAGCCAGTTACTTGACCATCTCTCCGCACAGGACGACATCATTCATGCAACACTCAATATTTTCAATTCCAGCCCAGTCTTTGATTGCAAAACAAAGCAGGTTCGCTGTCATTCAGGACGACTATGGATAAGGTTTAAAACCCAAAGTGGCTTTGATGAAAGCAAGATCAAAGACCTTGCTTGTAATGTTATTACCTCATTACACGCAATCAAGGATGCATTAGCGATCTTTCCCCGTCAGACGACCAGTAAATGGAAAGACCCCTTTGTATTCAAGGCGGCTATTATACTCGCTATCAGTACCGGGCTTGCTATTAATGGTGTTGTCCATCTCCTGAGATTATCTGTAATCAAAACGCCCTTTACCATTGACGACGATGCACTATTCATAAATTCAGCAATTCTAGGTGGTGCGTTAATCCTGGTGCTTGTCATTACAACGGCATTCATTCTAAAAAGAAGTGCACGCACCCACCTTGTATTGATTGAACTCCTGTTTATTGGTTCATTCGGCGCAGTTTCAACAGCCTTTGCAGAGTTAAGGGATATCAATATCGAATTTGATACCTCTCGTGCAGTCCAATACGAGGCACAAGTACAAAAAATGCGTATCAGTCGGGGGCGACGCTCGACAAGTTATTACCTCTACCTTGATGATTGGACAAAAGAATCTCGCCAGAAAAAAATCAAGGTATCAAGACGTTTTTACCGGCGAATAACCATCGGTGATTATATTAACCTTACTCAACATAATGGTTACCTGGATATGCGTTGGATAAAAAGCCTGGAAAAATCTAACCGCAAAGGAAATATCCCTTTCGGCGGGTTCATGAATTTGAATCACTTTAAATAATTTTTCCGTTTTTTTATCCATATGTGGAAAACTTCACATACCTCATAGCCAGTTACACCTATGTTTACGTGTATTGTGTGTTTTGCATGACTATACTGTTAGCAGTTTATTGAACGGGCGTAATGATGACTGACGAAAAAAACCTCATTGACAAGGCAATTTCCAGCATTGGTGAAATCATTCTGGGTAAGGAACAACCTGTCAGGCTGGCGCTTGCATGCCTGCTGGCACGGGGCCACCTTCTTATTGAAGATTTACCCGGTTTAGGAAAAACAACCCTGTCTCACACCCTTGCCGGCGTGCTTGGCCTGGGCTTCCAACGTATCCAGTTTACCTCTGACTTGTTACCTGCAGATATTGTTGGTGTTTCCATATTTGATCGGGACACAAATAGTTTTAATTTTCACCCGGGTCCAGTCTTTACACCGCTTGTGCTTGCCGATGAAGTCAATCGCGCCACGCCCAAGGCACAGAGTGCGCTACTTGAAGCGATGGCCGAACGACAAATAACCGTCGATGGCACAACTCACCCGTTACCCGAACCTTTTTTTGTCATTGCGACACAAAACCCATTACACCTGATTGGAACCTTCCCGCTTCCTGAGTCACAACTGGATCGTTTCCTGTTGCGTATTGAAATGGGTTACCCAGACAGCCGTGCAGAACGTGCCTTGCTCGAAGGTGAGCAACGCCAGGAGCTTTTAAAGCGTATTAAACCTGTCATCGAATTACCCAAACTTAAAGAATTACAGAAGAATGTTGATTCGGTTCATGCCTCAGAGGCACTGCTTGATTATCTTCAGGCAATTATTAACTTCACGCGCACGGATCCTTTATACCAGAATGGTTTATCACCACGCGCAGGGCTTGCCTTGCTGGCGGTTTCTCGCGCCTGGGCACTAATGGCGGGTAGAAGTCATGTCTTACCTGAGGATATCCAAGCCGTACTGCCCTCGGTTGCAGGGCATCGCTTACAAGTGCGTGACGATCAGGGTGTTGATAGTGGCATTGACCCCATTAACCACCTACTGGAGTCCGTTCCTTTACCAGCATGAGCGCAACACGTACAAAGCTCTCTGACCGAATTATCGCGGCGCTGAACCTGCAGCGCTTCTTCCATGGTGAAGGCCCATCCAACCAACCTGTCACGCTAAATAGTCGGCGAGTTTATATCCTGCCAACACGCGAAGGCTATATCTTCGCACTCGTCCTGATGGCCATGCTGCTGGCGGCGATTAATTACCGAAATGCACTGTTATACATGCTAACGTTCCTGTTAACCGGGCTTGGTATTGTCACCATGTTACATACCTGGCGGAACCTGGTTGGATTGAATTTTCGTGCCGGTCGCGTATCACCGGTATTCGCCGGTGATACGGCGCGTTTTCAAATCCAGCTCAATAATAGCCATGAACGTCCTCGCCTGAATTTACACATGGTGCCAAACGATCACGGTGAAGGCGTTAGTAAACTCAGTATTGATCAACCTGGTAACCATACCCAACTTGTTGACCTGCCCTGCCCCGCAACACGTCGCGGCCTGCTCAACCTCGGACGTTTTACTGTCAGTAGTCGTTTTCCACTTGGGTTGTTTCGTGCATGGTCATTTCTGGACCTCGATATGCAAGCGCTGATTTATCCTCGACCGGGTAAGCCCATACCGATGCCGCCACCCGAACCGGGAAAAACCAAACATAATGCCCAACGTGCACAGGGCATGGATGATTTTCATTCTCTACGAGAGTATGTTCCCCAGGATTCACCACGACATGTCCACTGGAAGGCCGTGGCACGTGGGCAAGGTATGCTGACAAAGGAGTTTACCGGTGAAGGTGCCAGTGAGCGCTGGTTAAACTGGGACAGTCTTGGCAACATGGGCGATGAATCAAGACTCAGTCAATTGTGTCGCTGGGTGCTTGATGCAGATCAGGCGGGAGAGGCGTATGGACTGCGCCTTCCCGGTATAGAAATCGCACCGGACAGTGGCGAAGCGCATTTATACAAGTGCCTGCAGGCGTTGGCATTATTCCGGCTGGGCCAGCCATGAGCAGCGCTGTAAAAAATCAATTAGCCATGCAGCTTGGGCTGCGTCCACGCACGGTTACGCTATTATTTGTTAGCCTTGCACTGCTTATACTGCCACATGTAATAACGCTACCACCGTGGACACTCGCGGCCACATTCACCTTTATGTTCTGGCGTTTCCAACATGAACGACGCGGATGGCCACTGCCCGGCCGTTCTCTTCGAATCCTGTTAATGGTCCTTATAATGGTTGGTATCATTGCCAGTTTTGGTAACGTCACCAGCCGGTTACCATTTATTACATTATTTGTAACCCTGTTAGGACTCAAATTTATTGAGTTACGCACGCGGCGTGACCTCATGGTTATCCTGTTCCTGGGGTATTTCCTGGTCATTACACATTTCCTTGATAACCAGAATATCACCATGGCCGTATTCATGTTCGGCGTCGTGTTATTACTCACAACCTCACTCGTCAGTTTTAACCGTAAGCAAGATTTACGTAAAGGTGAGCTCACTGTCGACACCCGGTTAGCATTTACGATGTTGCTGCAGGCCATACCGATTATGCTTGTATTGTTTGTCTTATTTCCCCGGTTATCGTCACCCCTGTGGGCGATACCGACCGGCGGTTCAGGTGGTGTAACCGGCCTGTCAGACGAGATGTCACCCGGACAGATCAGTTCACTTACCCAGTCTACCGCTGTTGCGTTCCGTGTTGAATTTCATGGTGAAAGACCTGAACCCAGGCAGCTTTATTGGCGTGGTCCAGTATTGACCCACTATGATGGTTACCGGTGGTCGAAAGGTAAATTCACCTTTAGAGAAAAACTCAGGCTGCTCAACACCTCTCAAAAAGTCGACTACACGGTCACCCTGGAAGCCAATAACAAGCCATGGTTACTTGCACTAGACCTCCCTTCACATGTGGTCCTGAAATCACTCACGGAGTATCCCTTGAATCGAAGTGGCCATATTCCTAACTTCGGTAAAATCACTGGTGATTACCAGGTTTTCAGTGGTCTACCCGTAACTGAACGCAAACAATACCGGATGGTCTCCCATCTGCAGTATAAGACCCCTGAAATCACCTTTGATCAATGGCAAGCTGCCCTACAGGTGCCGGAAAACATCGGCGATAAATTGCTTTCGTTTGCACGGCAATTACGCGCTGAACACAAGGATGATGAAAGCCTGGTTAGCGCAATGCTGAACCATTTTTCTCAGCAGGAATTTTTCTATACCTTGCAACCCAAACCACTAGGACGTCAACCCATGGAGCAATTCCTGTTTGACACCCGTGAAGGATTTTGTGAGCACTATGCCTCCGCGTTTACCCTTGTCATGCGCGCAGCAGGCATTCCGGCTCGGGTTGTTACCGGCTACCAGAGTAGCGAAATCAATCCTTATGGCGATTATCTTGTCGTGCGACAGAGTGATGCTCACGCATGGTCAGAAGTTTGGCTCGAAGACAAAGGCTGGGTACGCATTGATCCTACGGCCGCGGTTGCACCCGAGCGGATTCTACAAGGGCTTGAGGCATTGCCTGAATTCAGTATCAGTCCGGTTCTACTGGGTAACTCTGCCCTGGCGCAGGCATGGTTGGCCGCTACACGGAGTTGGGATGCAGTGAATAATGCCTGGTATAAGTGGGTGCTGGGTTATAACCATACACAACAAAAGAAATTGCTAGAGAAACTCGGCCTTAATAACCTGCATATCGTCCCCATCGCCATGATTATACTCGCGGCTATCGGCTTCCTTGTTGCGCTGTTTTCATTATTTATGCTGTCAAAGAAGAAGCGAAAAGACGCTGTTGGCGAACTCTATGAACGTTTCTGTCGCAGTATGAGTAAGCGAGGAACCCCCCGGCACGACTACGAAGGCCCACGGGATTACTGCAATCGCCTTATCGTTACTTACCCTGAACTGGCCCCGCAGATCACCACCATAGTGACGGCCTATATCAGGTATCGTTATGCTCGCAGTCAGCGCTCTGATGAAGTTCAGCGTATGCGTAAAACCTTACGTAGTCTCAGAGCTTGAAAACATATACGCTCATCTCTACATTACGTACCCTTAATCGACTACAGAAACAAAGCACGGACTTCGAACATGGCATATAAAAATCACTGGGAAGAAAAAGGTCTTCGTAGAGTCTTCACGGGTAATATCAGTGGTGAAGAAGTTTTTGGAGCGAACCTGGAAATTCATGGGGATGCACGCTTCGATACTATCAACTACGTGGTGAATGATTTTACTCAAGTAGTTGAATTTGAAATATCCGAAATTGATATTCACAAGATAGTAGCTATCGACAACGTTGCTGTCATGAGTAATCCGTATCTCAAGATTGCTATAGTGGCTACACTTGAACCGCTGTTGGTCTGGATTCAAATGTATGCAGAACATATGCGGGACTCCCGTTATGAAAGCGCCATCTTCGAGAATATTTATGACGCCTATAGTTGGGCCTCCTGAAGCATACAAACCCACTGCTGTGTCTGATTTAATATACATTTTCAGCTTTAGAATGGGCTGAATATACCGAACCTCCCTCTTCTTATGCCACATCAGTTTGCAGGCCTAAAACCGGCCTGATGCCTGAACGATCCTGGTATTTAATATCGAAACACCATTTTTTATATTTAGATCAATGTCGGTTTTATATCTATAAGCATTTCATAATACTTTAATAAATATTTCATATTTATTTCACTCAACATGCAGATACTGCTACCGCTGAATAAAAACCTATATGGCTAGGTTATGACCCTGTGTCTGACATACTAAACCGGTGGTATATACAATCATGTTTCTGAAAAACATTTCCATTACACGTCTGACAAACACCAGTTCACTCGCACTGGTAGCGGGCACCGTCATTATTTCAGTGTCGGTATTCATGATCATGAATGAGCTTCGCAAACCCTACGAGGTTATTCAACACTATAGCCAGACCAGCCGTATCTTTGATGGTCAGATACGAAATACGATGAACAAGTACCTTGAAACCGGTGATGCAAGTTTGCTATCCAGGGCCGAAGATAGCCTGGCAGAAACAATAAATAATGATCTTGAATCGTTTCCGAAGGATATTTCCGAAAATATAATCCAGGCTGCAGATACCCTTCTTGAATACATGACTACGGATTTTCGCGCCGCCGGTAAACTTTCGGGAGACCCACAGGGTCTGCTCATCCAGGCAGAACGTGAACTTCGTGATTCCATGAGCTCGCTTGCAGACTATGCCAACAAAGGTAAGGCAACAAACGCGGCAGCGGCTTACCAATATACGCTTGCATCAACACGTATGCTGGAACAATTGATTGACCTTGGTATTATTCGCCAGAAATATTTCGACACCACATTATCGCAACACAAGAACAACATCTCAGTTGTACTTTCTGATATGAATCAGCAGTTGCTATCCATCAGTAGTCTTCCACACCTCAACATCATGGATGAAGAAGATGAGGACGATATCGTGGGTGGTCCGGATGAGACAGAACAACAGGGCGAGGATTTAGTTATTGAGATTACTGATTCGATTGCATCACTCATCAGTCGCTATTCTGACGAGCTGACCCGCACTGAAGGTAGCCTTGCTCGTGTTAAGCAAAGCCAGCAGGTCCTGCAGTCCATGATGGACAAATTTGATAGTGAACTCAGCAAGGTCATTACCGTTATCGAGGCGAAAAACGACAAGATTCACAATAACATCGTGATTGGAATTATTGTGATGATTCTCATCATGTTGTCTATCACAGGATTCGTCGATTTTATTCAACGGACTGCGGCCAGAGGCATAAACTCGGTCATGCCTGTACTTGAGGCAATGGCAAAGGGCGATTTCACAGGTGACTACCCTATAAAGTCGTCATTCAAGGAACTTGATCAGCTCGATCGCTATACAACCACATTGCAGAACAGTCTTTCAGACCTGATAAACGATGTTCAGAACCAGTCTGTACAGGTACGTGATACCAGCCAGGTTATTACAGAATCGTTCCTGAAGATTGTAGACACCAGTCAGAATCTCAATGATGAAACCCTGCAAAGTTCTGCCGCGATCAACGAGATGGCAGCAACCGTCCAGGAGGTTGCGCGCAGTGCCGTGAATACTGCTAATGCCGCGGTCAAGGCTGATGAATCAGCCCAGCAGGGTAATGCTATCGTTGAAAAAACTATAGACGATATCAGTGAGCTTTCTGCTGATGTTGAAGCCACTGCAACGTCTATCCAGGAGCTTCATGAGCAGGCACAAAATATCGGCTCAATACTTACTGTAATCGAGTCGATCGCTGATCAAACCAACCTGCTTGCGCTGAATGCAGCCATTGAAGCAGCTCGCGCCGGAGAACAGGGACGTGGCTTTGCCGTTGTTGCCGACGAAGTTCGTGAGCTGGCCCACCGCACCTCAGGTTCGACACAGGAAATTATTATTATAATCGAGAAGCTTCAGTCAGAGACGACTAAAACGGTCGAGGTAATGAACGCCTCACTGGAGAAGGCTAAACAAACATCCTCACAAACATCGCTTGCCGGTACAGCCTTGAATGATATTGTGAAATCGATTCAGGTCATTCGTGATGGAAGTGCGATGATTGCCCAGGCCACTGAACAACAGGCCGCAGTTTCTACGGATATCAACAACAATATCGCCCTTATTAGCACGCTGAACCACGAGGCCAAGCAGGCCGTCGATATTACCTTCAGAGAAAGCCAGAACCTGGATATGCAGAGTGATCATTTGAACAATTCCATGCAGCGCTTTTCCGTGAGCTGAGATAAACCCATAACAAATCTGTTATTTCTATAACCGGACCATTGTCCTGTTTTTTTTAGCTTTCATTTACATATAAAAAAATTGCCGCGCAAATTAATCCTTGTGTCCTATACTAAGTTCTATATCAATACTTTACTGATATACAGGAGCGACCATGGATGCACTCATGCTGAGCCTGTTAGGCTGGATTAATCTGAATACCGAGTACGACATGCGTGTCGACCTGCCCAATATCGTCATGACCGAGAAAGCCAACCTGTGCCAACAGTACGGTATAGATAAAGCAGGTACCTGCCAGGCGACTAATCTGAAAGCCTTCTATAACCGCGGCCTTACCATCTACCTTCATGCCGATTTTGACGCTTCTAACACGCAGGACCAATCACGGCTGTTACACGAACTGGTACATTACATCCAGTGGCACAATGGCACCAATGTAGGCGAGTGCTGGGGCAACCTGGAATCCGAAGCCTATAACCTGCAAGATGACTGGCGTGAAGAACAGTCACTCAGTCGGCATACCGATCCATTCAGGTTATTAATGATGCAAGCGGCCTGTGAGGATGTCTGACTGAAACACCCTGCACCGCTATGTAGAACTTCATTTAGCTAAATCAATCGCTAAACCTGTGCAAATGCTTCCTTCCCACCTGGGGCTATAGACTTGATCATTTCACTGGAAAAGACATTTGATTCGATATACCGTAAAACCTGCTGCAGTATCTGCGGATTCGATACAGAATGGAATGAGATGTCTAGAGAATGATTAATTATTTGCGCAACAACCTGGTCAAGGGCCTGAAGACCTCGCCACGCCATGCGGCAGGGTTTTCTGTACTTGTCACCATCGCGTATATTCCTATCGCATTATTGATCGGCTTTAATACCGGCCTGCTATCCGTACAGATGATGGAGTCCAAGCTGATTTATGTCATGCCATTTATCCTTGTGGTCTTCCCATCATTATTTGAAGAAATACTTTTTCGTGGTCTTATCATCCCGCTCAACACCCGTGACAAAGGCACAAAATCGATTATTTTTTACACCTTGCTAAGCAGTGTTATTTTTGTGCTGTGGCATCCGTTCAACGCCTTGACCATAAACCCTGCTGCTCAAGACATTTTCCTGAACGGTTATTTCCTTATCATCGCGTTCTTTCTAGGCATCGCCTGCAGCCTTGCTTACATAATGTCGCGTTCCCTGTGGGCTCCTGTTCTTATCCATTGGCTCACTGTTGTCGTCTGGGTTTGTTTCCTGGGCGGACACAATTTGATGCTCGCCATGTTGTAATTGCTATGAAACGTCGTTTAGGCCCACTGGTTTTTTTGCTATTCATCACGACTGCTTCACAAGCTATCGCTGAGTTACCCCATGAAACAGCAAGCAAGTTGTTACAACTGTCCGGGATTGCACGTCAGGTTGAGGAATTCCCCCGTTTTATTAAGGCCGGTATGCAGCAGGCACAGCAACAAACTACCGATCCACATGATGAGACGTTTGCAGACATGCTAGCGATCGTTGATGACACCATGGACCCCGCCAGGATGCTCAAAAGCATCGGCAATGATCTTATGCCTGCTCTTGATGAACAACAGACCGCTCAATTATTGGCATGGTACAGCTCAAATACAGGAAGCAGAATCGCATCAGCAGAAGAGCATGCATCTACCCCCGAGGGCTACAATGAAATGCTCCGCCAGTCTGAATCGCTTCTGAAAAACAAAACCCGCGTAGAATTCGCAAAACGACTTGATAGGCTACTTGGCGCCACTGATTTTACGCTTCAGCTCCATGCGCATAGCCAGCTTGCAATTGTCTCAACACTTTCATCACCTCTTGAAAAAAACGCTCACGAACAACTGGAAAGGTACCAATCCTACGTGCAAAAACTCGTCGAGCAACTTCGTGCCGATACAGAAACTTTTGTGATCCTGTCCTTTGTCTATAGCTACAAAGACATCAGCAATGATGATTTAGATCGCTATATGGACTTCCTGGCAACACCGGCTGCGGAGACGTTCAATATAACGACAATGAAAGGGTTATCTGAGGCATTTAAGGATTCCATATCCAGGCTTGTCAAAGGTATCTCTGAGATCAAAGGCAGAAGACATAACACAATTACACCCAGCGAAAACGATATACTTACGTAACCCCTATATTTTATGTCATAAATCGAAGAATACTGCTGTGCTAATTTGTCGACCACATCACTACTTGATTGACTCGCCTGGTTGTAATATCCATGCGGGCTCGATACATTAATATTTGTTGTTTATACCCTGGTGAGTAATATGGAACTTCAAAAATATCTCGATCTTCTTGTCGCCAAAGATGGGTCTGACCTGTTTTTTACTGCGGGTGCACCTGCCCACATTAAAGTCGAAGGCGTTACTTCACCAATAGGCGAAGCCCCCTTTAAGCCCGATGCCGTTAAAGCACTTGCCTATTCTGTGCTTGATGAGGGCCAGATTCAAAAATTTGAACAAACACTTGAACTTGATACCGCTTATTCCGTTTATAACGTCGGGCGTTTCAGGATCAATGTCTTCTTTCAACGTGGCCAGGTTGCTATGGTGATTCGTTATATTCGGTGGGAAATACCCGGAATAGAAACACTACAGCTTAATTCTAGTCTTAAAAACATGATCATGGATAAGCGTGGGCTTATTCTTATCGCCGGTTCATCCGGGTCTGGTAAATCCACCACGATGGCATCAATGATTGACTACCGAAACCGGCATAAAACCGGACATATCCTGACACTTGAAGACCCCATTGAGTTTATACACACGCATAAAAAATCGGTTGTTAATCAACGAGAAGTAGGTATTGATACGCTTACCTACGATGCTGGTCTCCGGCATGCCGTTCGCGAATCACCTGATGTCATCCTGCTCGGTGAAATACGTGATGAAGAAACCATGAAACATGCCATGTCGTACGCTACGACCGGGCATTTATGCATATCAACAATCCATGCGGCCAACACAGTTCAGGCGCTTGAACGTATTACAAACTTCTTCCCTGATGCGGCCCGCAAGCAAATACTGATGGATCTATCCTTATCATTGCGCGCAGTGGTCTCGCAACGCCTGGTCGTCAATCAACACGATAATAAACTGCTCCCAACTCTTGAAATCTTGCAGAACTCTGCGGGAATAAGAAAAACCATACGTGAAGGTAATTTGCATACCGTCAAAGAAGCCCTTGCCAAGGCCTCTGGCACCGGGCAGTTGTCATTTGAAGATGACCTGATCAGGCTGATTAAAGAAAATAAAATCACGCTGGAAGAAGCCATGGCCAATGCAGACCTTCCTGATAACGTCAAACTTTCAATAAAACTCGGTGGCAGCGGTATTTCCAGTGCCAGGGATGATATTTTTTCTTAAATAATCAATCTGTTACAACATCCCGGGCATTTCTCTCAATCAAGTTGTTTTCTAAACCTGATATTCGCACACAGGCCTTGAGTTTCATTTGCTTCTCCCCCATCTAATACGTTCTTAAATAGTCTCATGGAGTTGTAAATGAAACGTATCGTATTGTTCCTGGCTACCAACATTGCGATTGTGTTGGTACTTGGCATAACCCTACGT
>Ga0316207_10004134_pt1 | contig 12865 bp, 11 predicted proteins | sample 6weekpyrite_MG_FD_204943 | JGI IMG/M metagenome (GOLD analysis project Ga0316207, IMG submission 204943) | Microbial mat bacterial communities from mineral coupon in-situ incubated in ocean water Damariscotta River, Maine, United States -... | ecosystem: Environmental > Aquatic > Marine >... | reverse complement strand
AGTTTATTAAAAAGGGCTCACGCAATCCCGTCAGTACGCTTTCTGCATATTGCATAACCGTTTCTGCATCTGTAACGTCATCCACCAGTATGGTGAATTCATCACCACCAAGTCGACACAACAATATACCTTTGTCCGAAAAAATACTTTGCAGGCGGGGACCAATCTGTTTTAGTAATTCATCACCTGTATGATGCCCCAGCGTATCATTTATCTCTTTAAACCTGTCGAGATCCAGTAACAACAAAGCGGCCCTGTATGCTGGATCATTTGATTTTTGCTGGAAGAAATTATGCAGAATAGTGCGATTAGACAATCCGGTGAGTGAATCATGATGTGCCATACGTTCTAGTTCATTAAACTGATACGCATTTGCTAATGACTGTGAAACGGTATTACTTATGGTATCCAGTGCCTCTTTCTCTTTTGGAGAAAATTCATGACGACCTTGAGACAGGGTATTGATCGTACCCAGCTTTCTATTTTGATAAATTAGCGGAACCACAACACCTGAAGTAATATTAGCCGCCAGCAGAGCTTCTCTTACTTTATTATCAAGTCGATCATCCGCAGAAAAATCTTCACTGTAAACGATCTTTTCTGTATTCAGAGCATAAGCGCTCAGACTATTTTTTAACGGCAAGGTTATCGCAGTCTGCACTATTTTTTTATCAAACCCATGGCTGGCGGCCAGACTGAGTACTTCTTCCTCTTCATCAACCAGATAAATAGCCACGTGTGTCGTTTTTGTAACATCAAGCAGACTGTTAAGTGTTTCACTCACAATAGAATCAATTGAGTGATTTCCATGCAATCGAGTTGATAAGTTATTAATGAGTTTTAGGTGTTCGTTTTGTACAAGTAACTGTTTTTTTGAATTAACAAGTTCACGCTCTATCGATTTGCGCTCACTAATATCTCGCACCATAGCAAGAATATGCGGTTCGCCATCTATCTCAATTAAGTTAAGGGTAACTTCCGCATCAAAATGACTGCCGTTATATCGAAGATGCTGCCACTCAAAAAACTGCGTTTCTCCATGAAACGCTGCAGTAATTTTTTCCAGTGCCTTTTCCTGTGATAGCCGACCATCCGGCTGATATTCAGGAGAATACCGATAAGGGGTTTGATTAACGATTTGCTCTCGGGAACAGCTAAACATGTCAAGTGTGGCTGAGTTGCAGTCCACAAAGCGATCATCTTTCATCAGAAAAATACTATCACCCGCTCGTTCAAATAAAACCCGATACCTGGCTTCTTCTTCACGTAGCGCACGTCTGATTAATACCTTTTCGGTAATATCGAAGCCAATACCCAGAAACCCGTTGATGAATCCATTTTCATCACGCAATGCTGTTATCGATAATAAGACGGGGATTCGACTGCCGTCTTTATGAACATAGGTCCATTCTCTTTCTTCAACGATTCCACGACGTGCTTTTGCGACAAACACCTCAAATCCAGGCTCTATTCGCTCACCAAGCTCTTCGGATAAAACACGTGATCTCTCTACAACTTCCGCAGAATCATGGAAAATAGCGGGTGTCTCACGACCAATCAGATCATCTGCTGAATAGCCAAGTAATTTTGTAGCGGCGTGATTAAATGAACGAATCGTTCCATCAACTTCTGTAGAAATAATGCTGTAATTCGCACCATCAAAAATAGCCTGTTGCGCCATGCTCAGCTGACGATAATCAATTTTTGCGGGTTCTGGGTGTTGGCGGTGATTGACAGACTTGTTAGACATAATTTTCTTACAGCTTTGGTTGGTATTTATTCTAGCCTAAAAAGCAGGTAATTAATGACAGATACGGCGATTAACCGCTTCAGATATTTCTCGCATGCCCGTTTGTGGCGCATCCTCACTATGCTGATGCCTGGCTGCCCACTTGCCAGCTTGTTCAATTATCACGCTAATTATTAGAAAAGTATTTTATATCAATTAGTTAGGAAAAACAGATCTGAATAATAAATGACAGATTGAAAGAGACTTGAAAAGCATGATTTAGATCATTGCTCACTTGTAGTTATTCTCTAGCATGTAATAATGAAATACACCCAGCTAAAGTCAGGTTACTCGATGAAACAAGCCACGAGATTTCTTGCATACGAACATCTGCAACAACTGATTCACGCGATCATAGATCATGGCTATAGCTGCATAGGGCCACAGATGCGTGATGGCACCATTATTTATGATTCACTCACATCGGTAGAAGAATTACCGCTGGGCATCAATATTGAGCAGAGCCCCGGGCATTACTCCGTTAGCCACACAGGCTCAACGCATTATTTCGACTGGGCGAATGGCCCGCAGGCGATTAAACCGCTTTTGTTCGCCCCCCGCGAAAAACTCTGGCAAAGCACAAAATCAGTCAGTGGCGAAATCAGTTTCAGCGTAACGCCACCGAGTGAAGCGCCGGTGGCCATCTTCGCGGCAAGAGCCTGCGATATTGCAGCCATGAAATTGCAGGATCAGCATTTTTTACAGCAGCGTTTCATCGACCCTTACTATCAGTCCCGACGAGATAATCTTCTGCTGATTGCAGTTAACTGCAGCCATCCTTCTAGCACCTGCTTTTGTCATTCAACCGGCGATGGCCCGTTTGCCGAGGATGGTTTTGATATTGCACTCACTGAACTTGATGATGGTTTTTTAATCACCGCTGAAACCACTATTGGCGAAAAAATATTACAGTCACTGCCATTACAAAACAGCACACAGGAACAGCTAGATCAGTCTGCGGCTATTTTACACACCGCACAGCAACAACAACGCGCATTACCGGAAGCAGATATACCGCAACAACTGTTCAGGCAATTAAATAATACGGCCTGGCAGGAAATTGCAGAAACCTGTTTAAGCTGTGGTAACTGCACGGCTGTCTGCCCTACCTGTTTCTGTCACAGTGAACATGATCAGGCAGAACTGGATGGCACGCACTCTTCTCATTACCGAGAATGGGATTCCTGCTTTACTCAGGGACACAGTTATATTCATGGCATCACGATTCGCGCAGATACCAGCCAGCGTTATCGTCAGTGGTTAACGCATAAATTTGGCAGCTGGGTTGAGCAATATGGTCGCTCGGGTTGCGTTGGATGTGGTCGATGCATTAGCTGGTGCCCGGTGGGTATTGATGTGGTTGAATCGGTCACAAGTATTGTAGAGAGCAAGCATGAATAACTTATCGCCCAATGCCTGTTTACCCGATGAAGCCGTTGTTCTTGAACGCATACAGGAAGCCCCGGATTTATTTACCCTGCGGTTACAATTTACCGATGCACAACGCCAGGCAGAGTATGAGTTTGCACCTGGCCAGTTCAATATGCTCTATCTATATGGTGTCGGTGAAATTCCAGTATCAATTGTTAACGATCCTGCCGACAGCCATCTTATTGATCACACTATTCGCATTGTTGGTCGTGTAACCCGTGGTTTCGCCCAGCTAAAGGCAGGCGATCGTATTGGTATTCGAGGCCCTTATGGTCGTGGCTGGCCCATGCAGGCTTCGCTCAATAAAGACATTGTGATTATTACCGGTGGCCTCGGCTGTGCACCGGTGGTCTCCGCGATCAATTATATTGAAAAACATCGTAGCGATTATCGGCACCTGAATATTGTGCAGGGCGTTAAACACAGTCATGATTTTATCTGGAAAGAACGTTACGACGCCTGGCGTGAATTAGATGATACGCGAGTTTTACTCGCAGCCGATGCCGGAGATTCACTCTGGCCTTTTCATATTGGCCTGGTCACAGAACTGTTTGATCAGCTTGTATTCGATATTAACAATACCGCTGTGATGATGTGCGGCCCGGAAGGCTTAATGCGAGTATCCTGTGACTATATGCTGACACGTGAAGTCCTTTCATCGCAGATATTTTTATCGATGGAAAGAAATATGCAGTGCGCGATTGGTCACTGCGGACATTGCCAGTTTGGTGCACAGTTTATCTGTAAAGATGGCCCGGTTTTCAGTTACGACAAAATTAAACCCCTGTTTGAAACCAGGGGCTTCTAAATTGTGATTTTCAGCTATGAGACCTCATCATGAGTAAACCTTCAATTGCGGTACATAAATTCAGCTCATGCGATGGCTGTCAGCTGGCACTGATTAATCTTGGCGAACCACTGCTGGTATTAAATCAGCTGGTGGATATTAAACACTTTGCCGAAGCCGGCCCGCTCGATGAAGATTGCCAGGTCGATATCGCCATTGTTGAGGGCAGCATTTCAACCGAACATGATATTCAACGCATAAAAAAAATTCGTGAAAACTCAAGCTATCTTATGACCATCGGTGCCTGTGCAACCAGTGGCGGCATACAGGCGCTGCGCAATATGGCAAATACCAATCAATGGATCAGTGATATCTACGCTAATCCATCGGTAATAGATAGCCTCGATAACAGCAGTGCGATTAAGGACTATGTCAAAGTCGATCTGGAACTCTGGGGCTGTCCTATCAATAAACAGCAAATGCTCAGCGCCATTCGCGCCCTGTTATTCGGTGTCATGCCCGAACAGGATGCCGAAAAAGTCTGCATGGAATGCAAACGTCAGCAAACGGTCTGTGTCATGGTCACGAAAAATGAACCCTGCATGGGCCCCGTTACTCGCACCGGCTGCGGCGCACTTTGCCCCCATGCTGGACGTGACTGTTACGGCTGTTACGGGCCCGCAGAAAATGCTAACACCCATGCACTGGCCAATCGTTTCCATGGTTTTGGTCTGGTCAATGAAGAAGTTGCTCGACGCTTTCTATTTATTAACAGTGCAGCAGAGGCCTTTCACCAGGAAGGTGCTCTCTGGAAAAACGAATTCTGGACAGCAAAATAATGTCTACCGATACCATCAAAATTAATGTTCCTGTCCTGGCCCGCGTAGAAGGTGAAGGCGCGCTTGAATTGTGCATTGAAAAGCAGCAGATCACCGACCTCAAGTTACGTATTTTTGAGCCACCGCGTTATTTTGAGAAATTTCTTGAAGGCCGAAACTATTATGATGTACCGGATACGGTTGCGCGCATTTGTGGCATCTGCCCGGTCGCCTACCAGATGAGTGCGGTGCATGCGATGGAATCGATTTTCGATATCAGCATCACGCCGTGGATACGCGACATGCGCCGCCTGATGTATTGTGGCGAATGGTTACAAAGTCATAGCCTGCATATTCATTTACTCGCCGCTCCGGATTTTCTCGGTTTTAGTAGCGGTATAGAAATGGCCGAAACCTATGGCGATGAAGTGCGCCGCGGCTTAAAACTGCAAACCCTGGGAAATGACCTGATTGCTTTTTTTGGTGCACGTTCGGTGCATCCTGTTGGTGTACGCGTGGGTGGATTTAGTAAAGCCCCAGATAAAAAACAGGCGGCCGATTTATTAACCCGAGTAGTAGAAGCGAAACAGGATGCGATCGATTTAATTCACTGGCTCGATACACTGACGCTTCCAGAAGACAATCAGGACTTTATTTCTGTCGCCCTGCATCACGATCATGAATATGCTTTTAATGAAGGCCGCCTGATCAGTGATCATGGGCTGGATATTGAGATAAGTGAGTTCGATCAGCACTTTAAAGAACATCATGTCGATCACAGCACCGCGCTTTACTGTTTGCTTGAAGGCAAGCCTTACCTGGTTGGCCCACTGGCGCGCATTAATTTAAATCAGAATCAACTACCTGATGCTGTAAAAACATTAATGGAAAATTTAAAAACCACCTTCCCTTCTAAAAATATGTTTCATAGCATGATCGCCCGTGCCATTGAAATGTACTTTGCCATACTCGAAGCAGAAAAACTGCTGAGTCATTACAGCGTTCCCAAAAATGCATACATAGAATTCGTACCTCGCGCGGGAACTGGTTTTGGTTGCACCGAAGCGCCTCGTGGTTTTCTCTGGCATCGTTATGACATGGATGATGCCGGCTGTGTAACAAAAGCGGTGATCGTACCCCCCACCAGCCAGAACCAGTCACGTATAGAAGAAGATTTAAAAAATTCACTGATTAATTTTGGTTTGCATCAGCAAAAAGATGCGCTGCAGTTACATGCCGAAAAAGTCATTCGTAATTACGACCCCTGTATTTCCTGCGCAACCCACTTCCTTGATTTAACCCTGATTCGCGATGGGCAGATTCGTGATGGCATGCAGGATGAGCACATTCAACACAATCTGCCACCTGCTGACTTCTCGTCTGTCAATCTGCAACAAACCGCCATTATTGGTATTGGTTCACCGCACCCGGGCGATGACCTCGGCTGGCTAGCCATCGATTCATTAAAGCAGAACAAGCACATACAGAAACGCATAAAGCAAGGCCTGAGCCTGCACAAACTCGATCGCCCCGGCCCTTCACTCATTAATCATTTGCAGCACTATAAGCATGTACTCATTATTGATGCGATCAAACCGGGAACAACAGATAACGAGCATCTCTGGCTTAACGCCAATCAGCTCAAGTCACTTAATTCCACGGCTTCCAGCCATCTGCTTGGGCTGGCTGAATCGCTGCAACTCATGCATTCTCTGCAGCTCGCTCATGCAGACATCGACGTTCTGGGCCTGTCAACTCATCAGCCAGAGCAGTTGTGCAATCTGCTAGCCAGCTGTTTCGGATACTAAACCACACCATAATTCACATTATTTTCAACTACTTACCTCAATACAGAAAGTTTCCACTGCGGTTACAGGACGATTACAGCTCGCCTGAGCAAATGCCTTCATAAATCTATATGAGAATCATTTGCATTATCATATGGATTATATATAATCTCTCCCACATTAAGATTACAACACACTAACCACCCCCCCCCAGGGCTAGTGATATTACTGGAGATAAACTGGAATGACTGTATTTAAAACCCTGCCTGCAGCTCTGCTTGCTTCTTCTATCGTAACGTCTGCCGCCACGGCAGAAACCACCATTGGTGGATACGGCGAACTGCATTACAACAACCTGAGCTCTGACACCAGTGAGAAAAAAGAATTTGATTTCCATCGCTTCGTACTCTTTTTCGGTCATGACTTTAATGACAAAATTCGTTTCTTCTCAGAGGTGGAACTGGAACATGCACTGGTCAAAGACACAGATGATGGATCAGGCCCGGGTGAGCTTGAACTTGAACAGGCCTATATCGAGATGGATCTCGACAGTAGTTCAATACTCAAAGCAGGTATTTTTCTAATTCCTGTTGGCATGATCAACGATACGCATGAGCCGCCGGCTTTCTATGGCGTTGAGCGTAATCCGGTTGAGAAAAACATTATTCCTGCAACATGGTGGGAAGCCGGTGCAATGTATTCTGCCTATATGAGCAATGGCGTGAGTTACGATCTGGCAATTCACTCTGGCCTTAACAGTGCTACGGGTAGTATTCGTAGCGGCCGTGAAAAAGTCGCAGAGGCAGCGGGTGATAGCCTGGCCTACACGGCCCGCGTTAAATACACGGGTGTTCCCGGCCTGGAAGTAGCAGGTACCGTTCAGCTTCAGGATGATATGTCACAGGGCACTGCGGCAAATGCTGTCGGCGCGACCTTATTAGAGGTGCATGCAAAATACACCACGGGTGCAATCACCGTATCTGCACTACATGCAACCTGGGATGTTGATGTTGATACAGCAGCACAAACGCAAACCGGAAGCACGCTAGAAGCATCATACAAAATCAACAGTAACTGGGGTGTATTCGCTCGCCAGAACAACTGGACCAATGATGACGGCGCAACAGATAAAGAGCAGACAGACTTCGGCTTTAACTACTGGCCTCATGAAGACGTGGTATTCAAGGCAGACTACCAGATGCAGAATGATGATGCCGGTGATATGGATGGCTTTAACCTGGGTGTAGGCTACCAGTTCTAAGCAAAGGCAACGCAGAAGTTTCCAGCAATAAGTGCAAGACTCCTGAATACCGCGTATTCATATAGCTCTTAACTGGAACGCCGGGAAGTACAGTGCAAGCTGTACTTCCCTTTTGCGTATCACGACAGACTGAATTGATTATTTCAAAATGAGAGTTTTGGACAAAATGCAGCTGTGATAATTAACAATAGCCATCGTCATTCCTGCGTATTTTTAACGGGAGTCCAGCATGTTTAAATGTCACTAGATCCCGGCTCAAAAGCTTACCCGGATGACAGAAATCTGCGCGTATAAAGACCCAGGCTGTTTATGTTAAAGCGATTTACTTAAGCTCATTATTGAAACTGGCCCATTATTGAAACTGGAATTAAACCCGGAATATTCATAACCATGTTAAGACTTCTCCTCATTCTACGCATATTAATCATTGGCGTCCTTTGTCTGCCCGGCCTGAGCGTGGCTAAAGGCACCTACCAGGAACCGGATGAATTTATTAAAAATGCGTTTAATCAGCAGCCACCCGAGCCTGCCATAATATGGATTAAAGGTGAGCTACGCGAACAGGTTGAAACGATATTACAGCATGGTTATAACGCAAAACGCACACGATACTGGAAACAGAATAATCGTAGCGTGTGGATACTCGAAGAAATCGGTAAGAAAAAACCCATTACTGTTGGCATCGTAATTGATGAAAACAGAATATCAGAGCTTAAGGTGCTGGTATTTAGAGAAACTCGAGGCTGGGAAGTGCGTTACCCCTTCTTTACCCAGCAGTTTGATCAGTCGAGCTTGACAGCAGAAAGGGAACTCAGCAACACTATAGATGGCGTTTCCGGTGCGACCCTGTCAGTACGCGCCTTAACCAAACTTGCGCGTATCGCCCTGTTGCTTAATCAGAATATCAAAAACATATGAGCCGTAAGAAAAAACCCTTTGCCTTTTTTTTATGGCACAGACGCCTTGGTTTAGTCGCGCTGCTGCTGGTGTTTATTCTATCTATAACCGGCATTATGCTAAATCACACCGAAGCACTGCACCTGGATGAACGTTCGATTAGCTCAGATTTAATTTTAGACTGGTACGGTGTAAATCCCACGGGAACTGCAGATAATTACAGCACCGAGAACTTCTGGATAAGCCAGTGGGGGCATCAACTGTTTCTAAATGGAAAACGCATATACACATACCATGAAAGCCTGCAAGGTGCAGTTGAAACACCAGACATGTTAGCCATTGCCCTGCGACATGCGGTGTTACTGGTTGACCATGATGGAGAGATTATTGAGTTAATTCCGTTTAACGCAGTCGCCCCCATTGCAAAAATAGGGCACGCGGCTAATCGTATTGCACTGCTGGACGAGGATAATATTTTTTATTTATCCGATAGACATATTAGTCACTTCAAGCAACAGGCCGCACAAAATGCAATCTGGTCGGCCGCCTCAACACTAGACGATAAACAGCTTGCCCAGCTTAAGCAGGCCTATCGTGGGCAGGGCCTGAGCCTTGAGAGAGTAATTCTCGATTTACATTCTGGACGCTTGTTACACCCCGACTGGGGCGTTTACATTATGGATCTGAGCGCGATCATTATGATGTTGCTTGGCATCAGCGGCGTCTGGGTATGGTGGTCGAGAAAGCTTAAAATGCGCCGTAAAAAACATTATCAAAAACATCATTAAGATCCATATAATCTCAACATATCAGCTATTATTATCATATCGACCAGAATAAAAATGGTCGCGAAAATAATACCGAGATATTACACATTCGAGGTTATATTAATGAATAACAGTGAAGCACCTGATACGTTATTACAGAAATGGTTAGCTGAAACACCCGAGAATATCGAAGAGTGGCTTTTACAGGGCCTGTCCATTGGCCTGGAACTATTGCAGCTCGAAACCGGCATTGTCAGTCAGATTAATAACCAGCAATACACTATTCTGCAGGTTAGTTCGAAACTGGGAGATATCTTCAATATCGGCGATCAGTTTGAGCTATGTGACACCTATTGCAGCGCAGTAGCCAGTGAAGATAAAACGATCACATATATACAGGTGGGTACGATTCCTGAAATGCTGCTGCATCCGGTTTATAAAGCAGTGCAACTAGAATCCTATATTGGTGCGCCGATTCATAATACAGCTGACGAAGTTATTGGCACACTCAATTTTTCTTCGCATCTTGTGCGCGATGACGAATTTAATAAGGAAGAAATTAAAGCCATTGAGACAATGGCAAATAAAATCGCTACTGTACTTATGACAACTGAAAAAGATGCGTAAAATCAAGTGTGTTAAACCAGCTGCCAAAATCTAGGCTGCTACTTCATCTGCTGGCCAGGCATTAATCACCGACTGAATTAAGGTAGCCAGTGGAATTGCAAAGAACACACCCCACACCCCCCATAAACCACCAAACACCAGCACAGATATAATAATCGCTGCCGGGTGCATATTAACAACTTCAGAAAACAGCAACGGCACCAGTACATTGCCATCAAGAAACTGCACCACACCATAGGCCAGCATAATATATAAAAATTCAGTGCCCGGGCCAAATTGCAGATAAGCAATCAAAGCCACAGGTATGGTAACGGCAATGGCGCCTACATAAGGAATAATCACTGACAAACCCACTAACAGACTCAGCAGAGCTGCATACTGCAGGCCAAGTATTTTTAGTGGTATAAAAGTAACCACCGACACAATAAGAATTTCAATTAGTTTACCGCGGATATAACTACCAATCTTAATATCAACTTCTTTCCATACTTCACCTGCCAGCCCGTCACTACTGGGCAGAAAACGACTTAACCACTGTAAAATACGCTCTCTATCTTTCAAAAAGAAAAACACCAGCAGTGGTACAACCACCATATAAACCAGAAGAGTAAAAAGGTTAACCACCGAGGATAATGACTTGGACAGAACCATTTGCCCCACGGAACCGAGTTCACTATTTATATGTGACACGACATCCTGAATTTGTGCCTGTGATATAAACGGATAATTGACCGGCAAATTCATTAACAGCGTTTGCCATTGATTTAACATGTTCGGCAGGTCACTGAAAAACTGCGTCAGCTGTTTGGTAATAATAGGCGACAGGCCTAACAGAAAAACCATCAGCAACATGACAAAACTGATAACCACCAGACTAACAGCAATCACATGCGGCACTTTTAACTGGCATAGCTTGGCAACCGCTCCCTGCAACACATAAGCAATAACAATCGCCGCAATCACGGGTGTCAGTACCTGCCCCATAAACATAATCAGGGCAAAGCCAAAAATCAGCAATAGCGCAAGTATAACCGCCTGCGGGTCTGAAAAATGCCGAAAATACCAGTTACGTAAAACAGTAATCAATCTCGATCACCCATGATCTGCATAAATTTCTCTTCAAACAAACGTTCCAGCTCGTCAATCACTTCCATCGCCGGCTTGCCATTCATAACATGCGACATCATATGCGATGATGTTTCATGTAACAGCTCTTTCTGCTTCAACATAGGATAATTCTGTTTTAAGCGTTTAATTGCACCGACCACACTTTCCTCTTGCGGACGCGGAATACCCAGAGGCTCTACATGTTGCGACTCTGGTTCGGGGGCACGTGATTTAAGAAATTCAGCAAACTCAAACAATGTCTGCTGATCTTTTTCCGGTAGGTATTCAAATAGTTCGGTCAGCGATTTAGCGGAGGGTTTCACCATAAGCTCCTGCCTATAAGGCTCATTAGGAATAAGTTAGAGCAGATAATATTGTAATGATTCATTAAACTTTTAGAAAGTACAGACTGATTACAGCGCACAAACAAAGAACTGTCGCTACGCTGTAATCAGGTATATCGAATGTTATTCCTGATGTGATTCACAATACTGCTTGGCAAACTCCAGCAGCTCTTCCATGGCACGTGCCTTGAACTTGTGACGTTGATGCACGAAAGAGAATGGACGTTCCAGCGCGGGTTCCAGCGGAATCGCTTTAAGCGTATTCAACTTGATTTCTTTTTGCACAGTTGAATAGGACATGATGGAAATTCCCATGCCCGCCTCTACGGCACTTTTAATCGATTCCGGGCTGCCCAGTTCAAGGCACACATTGGGTTCTGCATTAATCAGCTGCAGGTATTCACCAATAACCTCACGCGTACCCGAACCTTCTTCTCGGCAGATAAAGGGATAGGAAACCAGCTGCTGTGGGGTTAGTGTATCGAAAGATGCCAGCTCATGATTCGGCGGCATAATCGCAACCAGCTTGTCCATGCGGCACACATCAACCTGTAAATTCTTGTTGCTCACAGATGCTTCCACAATACCGAGATCGATAATATTGTTTTCTACCATAGAAACAATACCGTCCGTATTGGACACCTTGAGGCGAATATTTACATCGGGATTTTTACTTTTGAAGTCACCCAGCAGAAACGGCAACATGTATTCTGCAATCGTGGTACTAGCACCCAGAGTCACCATACCACTCACATCCCCCGTCATTTCACGGATGGAATGTTCCATTTCATCATATAATTCAAAAATTCGATCAGCGAATCCATAAACACGCAGACCGGCTTCGGTGAGGCTTACTCTGTTATGTGTTCTGTCAAACAGTCGAGTATTGAAATATTCTTCCAGTTGGCGGATCTGAAACGTCACTGCCGGTTGAGTCATATGCAGGGCATCCGCTGCCTTGGTAAAGTTCAATAGTTTGGCGACCGTGTGAAATACTTTTAGTCTTCTATCTGCCATAACATTTTCTTATACGAACCCTAAAGAGGCCTAATAGTACCAATCCGCAACATATATGCAAACATTATGTTGGCATTTGTTTATTGAATAGCGATAAGGCATCAAATCAGCCAACAAAACAGTTTATAATTACTATAAAATCAAGTAATAAGAACTCAATCAGGCAAACCGACATGAATATAAGTAAAGCCTTATCAAGTAGACACTTTTTTAAAAACCTGACTCTTACACTC
>Ga0316207_10004133_pt1 | contig 12868 bp, 11 predicted proteins | sample 6weekpyrite_MG_FD_204943 | JGI IMG/M metagenome (GOLD analysis project Ga0316207, IMG submission 204943) | Microbial mat bacterial communities from mineral coupon in-situ incubated in ocean water Damariscotta River, Maine, United States -... | ecosystem: Environmental > Aquatic > Marine >... | reverse complement strand
TGGTTCAGGTGCGTAATAAACTGATCTCTGCCTATCAAGATGTGATGAGTATGCCGATTTAAATATTTTTATTTCGATGGCACCAATACTGCTCTGTATAAAATAAAAAGAGACGATTATGGCACTAGTAAAGACTGATGATGTAGTACTCCCTTCAAGAGGGTTTAATGGTTTATCGCTGATGCGACAGTTAGGGCTAATGATAGGTCTGGCTGCTAGTGTTGCAATAGGCGTTGCGATTGTTCAGTGGTCTCAGGATCCAAGTTATCGCATGTTGTATAGCAACCTTTCAGAGCAGGACTCTGGTGATATTGCCAATTCATTACAACAGGCGGCCATCCCCTATAAGGTCGATACTCAGACAGGGGCGATTCTTGTTGCGGGTGATAGTGTACATGAAGCGCGTCTTAAGCTTGCATCAGAAGGTTTGCCACGAGGTGGTGGTGTGGGTTTTGAGTTGCTAGATAAAGATCAGGGATTTGGTGTCAGTCAGTTTATGGAAGGTGCGCGCTATCAACGTGCTTTAGAAGGTGAGTTGGCTCGCACAATAGGGTCGTTAAATAATGTTCGTAGTGCGCGTGTTCATTTAGCCATCCCGAAGCAGACTGCGTTTGCGCGTGAACGAAAGAAACCAAAGGCATCCGTAACGATTGATCTGTTTGCTGGGCGTGTATTAAAAGAGGGGCAAATTACAGCGATAAGTCATATGGTGGCAGCGAGTATTCCAAGCCTTGAAGCGAGCGATGTTACAGTCATCGATCAAAAAGGGCGTCTGCTTACCTCATCTGAATCATCAGAGGATATGCGTGTTAGCTCGACGCAGTTTGATTATCGTAAACGCCTTGAAGATTACTATATCAAAAGAATCGAAGGTATCTTGAGTCCTATTATGGGTGAAGGTGGTGTGCGTGCGCAGGTCTCTGCTGATATTGATTTTACTGTAACAGAACAGACGCAGGAAAGTTTTAACCCTGATCTTCCAGCAGTACGAAGTGAGCAGACGCTTGAAGAGCGCCGTACAGGTAGCCAGACCTTGAGTGGGATACCAGGCAGCCTGTCTAATCAACCGCCCGAAAATGCAATTGCAAATGCAGCTACGGGCCGCGAGGCTCGCCAACCGGTAAGTTCAACAGTACGTGCAACACGTAATTATGAACTAGATCGTACCATTAGCCATATTCGAAGTGGCGGAGGTGATATTAGAAGGTTGTCTGTGGCTGTCGTACTCGATGATAAGCAATCTGTAGATGAAGGTGGTGAGACTGTGCGAACGCCTTTGACAGAAGACGAGGTGCTACGTATCACCAGTTTAGTGAAAGAAGCGATAGGCTTTAATGGCCAGCGTGGTGATAGCGTCAATGTGATTAACTCATCATTTACTGTGCCAGCCGAACTTGAGCCACTACCTGAACCATCCTTTATGGATAATCCAGGATTATGGGACACAGCGAAACAAGTGCTGGCCGGTGCAGTAATTTTCTTCTTACTATTTGGTGTCTTACGCCCAGTGCTTAGAGAGTTGGCGGCTAAAGGTGAAGTGATGCCAGCAGTTCAGCCGATGTTATCAGATCAAGGTGGTGCTGGGATGCAAAATGACCAGTTGACGTTATCAGGAGATAATCCACAGCCACAAAGCAGTGAAAATAATTTAAATACAGCACGAACGTTAGCATCTCAAGACCCTAAACGTGTGGCGCAGGTCGTTAATAACTGGGTAGCAGCTGATGGCGGATAAAAAGAGTGATTTAACCGGGGTCGACAGGGCCGCAATATTATTGATGAGTCTTGGTGAACAGGGGGCGTCGGAGGTATTAAAGTATATTGGCCCAAAAGAAGTTCATCGTGTCAGTGCTGCGATGTCAACGTTGAAAAATATTTCTCGCGAGCAAGCCGATGGTGTGTTGGGTGAATTTTGCAAGAGTGCTGACAATGAAACGGCATTCGGGGTTGGTTCTGACGAATACCTGAAGAGTGTTCTGGTAAAAGCCCTGGGGGAAGATAAGGCGGGCAGTGTGATTGATCGCGTCTTGATGGGCACCAGCTCATCAGGTCTGGAGCAATTGAAGTGGATGGATCCACGTGCCGTTGTTGAAGTGATTCGACTTGAACATCCTCAAATTATATCGGTTGTTCTTTCATATCTTGATTCGGAGCAGGCGGCAGAGGTCATTGGTCTGTTACCTGAAAAAGTGCGCCTTGATGTATTACTCAGAGTGGCAACGCTCGATCGCTTGCAACCCTCGGCACTTGAAGAGTTGAATAATGTGATTGAAAAGCAGTTTAAAGGAAATACTGCGGTTAAGTCTTCTACCGTTGGTGGGATTAAAACGGCTGCTAGTATCCTTAATTTTATGGATAGTGCCGAAGAAGGAATGATCATGGATCAGATCACTGAGTTTGATAATGAACTTGGTGAAAGTATCCAGGATTTGATGTTTGTATTTGCGGATCTTGCTGAGATCGATGATCGTGGTATTCAGGCTCTGTTACGTGAAGTCTCATCAGAAACGTTGGTGTTGGCATTGAAAGGCTCAGAGCCAAATATGCAGGCGAAAATCTTTGACAATATGTCGAAACGTGCGGGTGAAATGTTGAAAGATGATCTTGAGGCTCGTGGCCCTGTGAAATTGAGTGACGTAGAGGCGGCACAGAAAGAGACCCTGGCCATTGTTCGACGTATGGCTGAGTCTGGTGATATTCAGTTAGGCGGTAAGGGGTCTGAAGAGTATGTCTAGTCGGATCATTCTCTCTGAAGACTCGGAGGATTGTCCACGCTGGAGACTTCCAGAAGTCGGTGCGCCTGCTATCAAAGGCTCTCCTGCTCGACAGGCGGTGAGTGAACTCACTCAAAAAGAAATTGAAGTACGACGTCAACAGGGCTATGACGAAGGTTTTGCAAAAGGAAAGCAGGAAGGAGTCGTTGCTGGGCAGGAAAATCTAAATCAACAGGCGCAAAAGCTCACCCAGGTGATTGGTCAGTTGACACAGCCGCTGGCTGATCTTGACGATGAGGTGGTGGATGAACTGGTGGCGTTGGCGATGACCATTGCGAAGCATATGGTGCGTCGAGAGATTAAAACCAATCCGGGTGAGATTGTTGCGGTTGTGAGAGAAGCGGTAGCAGTGCTACCGACAACATCTCGTACGATTAAAGTGTATCTACACCCTGAGGATGCGGCTTTGCTTAAAGAGTCGCTATCCATCTCAGAACAGGGAAGATGGGAATTGATTGACGATCCATCATTGACTCGAGGGGGATGTCGTCTTGAAACTGAAAATGCAGAGCTTGATGCCTCAATTGAAGCACGTTTGGCCGCCGTGGTGGCTGAGTTGATGGGTGGTGAGCGTGAGGGAGATAAGAGCAATGCACCCGCGTAGCAGTATCTGGAAAAAAAGGATCGAGACCTGTCGCGACCAACTGGGTGAGCCACCGACATTAGTGGTTGAAGGCAAATTGACGCGCATGGTTGGCTTGACGCTTGAAGCAGTGGGTTGTCAGGTGGCCGTCGGTGGCCGTTGTCTGATTAGCAGTATCAGCTCTCAGCCGATCGAAGCAGAGGTGGTTGGTTTTGCTGGCGATAAAACTTATTTGATGCCGAGTGGTGAGGTGCAGGGAATCGTACCCAATGCAAAGGTGGTCCCTTCGGCGCAGGCTTATGAGGCGTTGGTGGGTAAGGATCTACTCGGTCGGGTGATTGATGGTGCCGGCAAGCCACTCGATGATAAAGGTCCACTGGTCGCCGAGAGTACGATGCCTTTAAATGCTAAACCACTGAACCCGCTACGTCGCCCGCCTATTCGTGAACCACTTGATGTTGGTGTGCGAGCGATTAATACACTGTTGACTGTGGGGCGTGGTCAACGACTGGGGCTCTTTGCCGGTAGTGGTGTGGGTAAAAGTGTACTGCTAGGAATGATGACACGCTACACCAATGCCGATGTTGTTGTCGTCGGTTTGATTGGTGAACGTGGTCGTGAGGTAAAAGAGTTTACTGATAATATTTTAGGAGCGCAGGGGTTGGCTCGAGCGGTGGTGGTAGCAACACCAGCCGATAATCCTCCATTGATGCGAATGCATGGCGCGATGATGGCCACTAGCATCGCTGAATATTTTCGTGATCAGGGGAAGCGAGTATTGTTACTGATGGACTCACTAACCCGCTATGCGCAGGCACAACGTGAAATTGCACTGGCGATTGGTGAACCACCTGCAACTAAAGGTTATCCGCCCTCCGTATTTGCCAAGCTACCCCAGCTGGTTGAACGTGCCGGTACCACAGAAAATGGCGGATCAATCACTGCCTTTTATACGGTGCTGACCGAGGGTGATGATCAACAGGATCCGATTGCGGATTCTGCGCGCGCGATTCTGGATGGCCATTTTGTGTTGTCACGCAAACTGGCGGATGCTGGTCATTATCCTGCGATTGATATCGAGGCCTCTATTAGTCGTGTGATGACAGAGATCACCACTGACTCTCATCAAAAAGAGGTGAGCCGTTTCAAACAACTCTACTCCTGTTATCAGCAGAATCGAGATTTGATTAATGTTGGTGCGTATACCCGAGGCAGTGACCCTGAAGTTGATGAGGCGATAGAGTTTTACCCTTATTTAAAGGGCTTTTTGCAACAGAGTATTTCGGAGTCGGTGAACCTGCAGGGTGGTATGCAGCAGTTGTCGGCACTCGTGAACAGGCCCATGATGCCAACCAATGTTGTCGCGCCGGGACAATAACAACCAGTGAACTTATAAAGGGCCTGTTTTGAAGTCTCGCCGTCTAAAACCAGTGATCAAAGTTGCTAAGAGTCGTGAAGATGATGCGGCGTTAGCATTGAGTGAATATCGCAAGGTGATCGATCAGCAAGAAGCCAAGCTAATTGAGCTAAGGCAATATCACGCGGAATACATTCAACGTCTGAGTGATGGTGGACGTAATGGGATGAATATTGCACAGATCAATGACTATCGCAGCTTTATTGTACGCCTGGCGGTAGCGGTTGAGCAGCAAGAGGCGTTATTGGTTGAATGCGAACAGCAACTACAGGAAAAAAATGCGGCCTGGCTGAAGACGCGGGCCCGTCATCAGGCATTGGGTAAAGTGACGGAGCGCTATCTTCAGCAGGAGCATGAAGCGCGTGAAAAGAAGGAGCAGGCCGAAAGTGATGAGCGTTCGCAGCATATGGGGAGAAATAAATACCCAACTTAACGCGTTACCATTGCCAGATTATTCGCTGGCATGTCCTTTGCTCTGTATCTTATGTAAGCAGCAGTTATTTGATCACTACAGGAGATAAGAGAAGACTATTATGCAGGGCCTGGTCACAAATTTAGCACCGGCAATGAATGCCGCAGATGCAGCTACACAGGCTTCAAATAGCCTGAATAGTGCCTCTAACGGTGTTTCATCTGATCAAAAAGGCTTTTCTCCTCTCTTTTCAAACATGCTTTCTTCGGCACAACAGTCGGACCAGGTACAGTTCAAATCCCAATTTATTAATGCATTTGGTGGTCAGGGGTTGCCGCTAGAGGGGCAATTTTTGCCGCCCGCTGTTATGTCAGGACTCACCGCGCGTAACCCCAATAGTTTGCTTAATGGTGATGAACAGAAGAATTTGTCTGCACAACGTCTACTGGAAACCGATGGTGAGCTATTAGGTGATATCGATGCGGCAGCGCAGACGCCAGTGACGCCATCTGTTGTGATTGATAATGCCGTCAGGGCGCAGGGATTACCTGGTCAGCAGGCGGGAACGGGGGCTGTTGCATCACAACTCGCTGGGCAAGGGCAAAATAAATTACAACAGGATTTAATGATGCAGCAGTTAGCAGTCGCCCCTGCAGAAGTCGTGGAGGATGGCCTTGCTGGACTGCGTCTTACGCCTCAACTAGAGAATGCACCGGTGTTGAATAACGGTGCTCAGCTTTCAAATATGTTACGTGACGCGATGTTACTTAAGCAGCCCGCAAACAGTGGTGCTGAAAGTAAAATAGGTGACTCTTTTAACAGTGCAATCGGCAATCTGGCAGCGCTATCGACTGAGGCAAAGGGTGGCAGTGAAACAAGATCGTTGATGCAGGCCTCTATTAATACTCCTTTTGCTCAGCAGGGAAACTGGGGGCAGGAGGTTGGTAGTCGTGTGAAGTGGATGGTCAATAGTCAGATACAATCCGCAGAATTAAAGATGAATCCGGCTCATCTTGGCCCTGTTGAGGTAAAGATTAGCGTGCAGAATGATCAGGCAATCATTCATTTCAGCGCTCAAAATGGGGCGGTGAGAGAGGCGCTGGACAGCGCTATGCCTCGTTTACGTGAAATGTTGGGGGATAACGGCGTGAACCTGGCTGATGTCGATGTCTCCGATCAATCTTTTGCTCAGCAGCAACAGGCATCAGAAGAAGAGCGTGATGCGATGGGCGGTGAATTTGGATCGGATGATGGTCTGGACGATGACTCATGTGGCCGGAATACAGCAGAGCATGAAGAGGGGGAAATAGTGCTCTCTTCTCGAGTGGTGGATTATTACGCCTGATTTCTAACGACTGCTTAAGGAACCTCTGGTTAAGTCATGAGCGGCCGCCTTGAGTCCAAAAAATCCAACTTCGACGGTGAAAATGTTGGCAATAGTCCCGCTACTGTGTGCCCCTTGGGTATTACCTGCGATTTGCGCCTTGCACCCATAGGGCATGACAAATTTGGATTTTTTGAATCTCAATACAGCCGCTCATGACTTAACCAGAGGTTCCTTAAATACACCGGCAGTTTTTCTCTTATTGTGATGACAAAATCCATAGGCCCCTATGCGTCCGGTGCATTTGGCGTGTAAAATAACGCGTTTTTATCCGGGGTCAGGTAATGAAGGTCGAAGACAAAAAGGTAGTCCAGTTTCTCTATGAACTGAAAGATGAGCAGCAGACAGTGCTTGAATCAACGGAAGGGGAGCCGGTTGCCTACCTGCACGGCAGCAATAATATGATGGCCGGGCTTGAAAATGCGCTATCGGGTAAGGCGGTTGGTGATAAGTTTAGCGTGACGTTGGCGCCAGAAGAGGCCTACGGTGAACGCGTTGAAGGCTCGGTGCAGCGAGTGCCCGCAAAGCATTTACAAGGCGCTAAAAAGTGGAAGCCGGGCATGATTGCCACCGTACAAACTGAGCAGGGTCAACGTCAGGTAACGGTTGTGAAAGTGGGCAAGTTTATGGTGACGGTTGATAGCAACCATCCATTTGCTGGTAAAACACTGATCTTTGATCTTGAGGTGGTTGATATCCGTGACGCGAGCGATGAGGAAATGGCCCATGGCCACGCCCATGGCGCTGGTGGTCACCAACATTGATCGTTAGTTTTATATAGCGCTATAATCTGGCACTTAATATCGCTCTGATCTCATCATCGGTTAATACAATGGGATTGGTTTTCATGCTGCTGCCACGGGCGTTTTTAATAATGCGCTCAAAGTCCGCTTCGGTGATGTTATAGCTTGATAGCCGAGGTAGTTTGAGCTGATCAACCCACTGTCGCAGACAGTTGATTAACTCATCATGTGCGATGGATTGATCATCAAACTGCCTGCCTGTTAGCCACTCTGCCATCTCTGCGTATCTTTTTAATGCAGGGTTGTCGGGTTCACGTTGTCGCATCGACTGGATATTGATTGCTGTTGCTTCGGCCAGCAGTGTGCCGCATACCACGCCATGTGGAATGGGGAAGAACGCCCCCAGTGGTGAGGCAAGGCCATGCACTGAGCCGAGTCCAACCTGTGCGAGTGTGATTCCCGAGAGCCACGCAGCATAGGCCATGTTTCCCTGTGCCGCTTCGGCTGCAGCGCCGTTGTGGTACCACTCAAAGAGTGAATCTTTGGCGAGTAACAATCCACTGTGGGCGAGCGAATCCGTAAATGGATTTGCTTTGGTTGAGGTGTACGACTCCATCAGTTGGGTGATCGCATCCATTCCGTTGGCGGCAATGAGTGATGGTGGGCAACTTGCGAGCAGACGTGGATCAAGAATGGTGTATTCAGCGACGAGTTTGTCATCACGAAATGATTTTTTAAAACCGCCGTCACCCTGCTGGCTGAGTACCGCGTTCTTTGTCGCCTCACTACCAGTGCCCGCTGTGGTTGGGACCGCAATGAAAGGTACTGCTGGCCCTTGATAGGAAAGCTCTGGGCCAACTCCTTCAAGAAAGTCCATCACTGAGTTTTCGATCTTTAACAGGCCGGCAACTGCCTTGGCGGCATCGAGTGTGCTACCACCACCGAAGCCAACGACGCAGTCGATGTTATGATTACGATGTTTAGCGCTGATCTGATCCACTAGTTGTGGAGATGGTTCGTGGTTGATCGAGGCAAATAAAGATTCGATATTTTCACTGCTTAATTGTTTCTGCAGGCTCTTCCATAGTGGTGATGGATGGATGGACTGTTTACCGGTGATGAATAGCACGTGTTTACCAAAAGATCTTATGATTGCTGGGAGTTTGTCGAGACTGCCTGTTCCAAACTCAACGCGAGGAATGCGTGCGATAGAAAACTGCATTTACTGTGTCACCTTTGGGAATAGTCCGATTTGAGGTTCGCCTTGGCGTGGTGAGGCCATCCAGTCGGCGACAGTCTCGCGCCATGCTATTAACGCGGCGGCCTTATACGTTGCATACAGCCCTTGTGCGCATTTCTGCAGCAAGGTATCAAAACACCGGGTTAATAGATAATGGGCGGTCACTTTATGTTTTTCCGCTTCGGTCTTATTCACATAGGCTCCGTAGAGAATAAAACATGTAGCATTTTCGGGTGATTGTAAAATACCGAAACGAAGGTTGTCTGCTTCCTGAGTCGAAGCGTTATGGTTTTCTTCTGTGGCAGCAATGAATGCCGCTACGTTATCTGGTTTGAGGTGAACGTGAACAAGCGTAACGTGCATGCAGTGATCCTTTGTTCGGGCTTCAGGTTTAAAACGGCTGTAACTATAGTGGTGTGGGTAAACATCAAACAATCTGGACTATGTAATTATAATGCTACCGTATTGTTTTATTTATGAAATTACTCTGGCCCGACAGGTGGCGATTTTAGCATCGGAAATCTTAGGAAGAAATATTATTTGCCCTTAAGTTAAAAATGAAGCATGTCGATAACGATAACGGATGAAAAATAAAATGATATGTTGCCCAGGTATTAATCATGCTGGCTGAGGTGATTTTTTCATCGCGGCAGATAGCTGGCAGTAGCGGATTTCAAGGAGGATAACGCTATGATGCTTAAAAAGAAATTAATTCTGGGATCGACCTTGCTGGCTATTCTACCGGTTGTTATCGCCAGTGCGATACTGGGGTATGTCTCAAATGATTCCGCAAAATCAGCGCTTGAACAGCAGCTACAGAATCAACTGATTTCTGTTCGCGATATCAAAAAAAGACAGATTGAGCATTACTTCGAGACGATCCGTGATCAGGTGATCACTTTTTCAAACGATCGTATGATTATTGATGCGATGGATAGTTTCACGTCTGCCTTTAAGGTCTATGACAAGGAGCTGGATAAGCGACGGGGAGCCTATCGCGATCGAGTTTCGGAATACTACCGCGGAGATTTTTCCAGGGCGTATGCTGATCAGAACCAGGGCAAGAAAATTGATGTCGACAAACTGCTAAGTCGACTTGATCTTTCATCGCTAGCACTACAGCTTACCTATATCAGGGATAATCCTAATCCGTTGGGCAGTAAAGATCAGTTAGTGAACCCGAACAACGGCACGCAATATGGTGAACTGCATAAAAAACTTCACACGCATATCCAGGATTTCCAGCAGAAGTTCGGTTATTACGACATCTTTCTGGTAGAGCCTGAAAATGGTTATGTCGTCTATTCCGTTTTCAAGGAGCTTGATTTTGCGACCTCGCTGAAACGTGGTCCTTATGCGAATTCCGGGATTGCTGAGGCGTTTCGTGCTGCTAATCAGAGCAGTGAACCTGAGTTCTTTTACATGACCGACTTAGCTCCCTATACCCCTTCATATGAAGCCCCTGCTTCATTCATCGCAACACCGATTTTTGAGCAAAACAAAAAGATTGGTGTGCTGATTTTCCAGATGCCGATCGATCGCATCAATCATATTATGACGAACGATGAAAAGTGGCAGGAGGCCGGGCTTGGGGAGTCGGGGGAGGCCTACCTTGTTGGCGCAGATCTGAAGGTGCGTAGTAAGAGTCGTTTTTTAATAGAAGATAAGCCAGGCTATTTGCAATTACTTGGTCAGTTGGGTGTCTCTCAGGAGGTAACCGCTCAGATTGATACGAAGAATACCAATATCGGCATTCAATTGATCGATACTAATGGAACCCAGGCGGCAATCAATGGAGAGAGTGGTTTTTCAATTTTTGAGGGCTATCGTCATATTGCAGTGCTGTCAGCTTATACGCCGATCGATGTGCTGGGCCAACAGTGGGCGATTCTAGTTGAAATCGATGAGGAAGAGGCATTTCGTTCTATTACTGCCTTGAGCGCATGGATTATATATGCGGCCATTACCATTACTGTTGTAATGTTAGGGGTTGCTATTTTTGCTGGGCGACTGTTTGCCGGTCGTATCATAAAACCGATTAACACCTTGTCAGAGACGATTCACGTGATTGAGCAGGACTCGGATCTGACACAGCGTATCGCAATAGATTCGAACGATGAAATTGGGGTGATGGCAAAAGCACTCAATTGTATGCTGGAGACATTCCAGACGAGCATGCAGGAGGTGACCGGTTCAGTATCGCAACTGGCAAGTGCCTCAGAAGAGATGTCTGCCATCTCTGCGCAGACCAGTGAGGGTGTTGTTCGGCAGCAGATGGAGACCGATCAGGTGGCGACAGCCATCAATCAGATGCTGGCGACGGTGCAATCGGTTGCTGGCAATGCAGCGGCAGCGGCCTTATCTGCAAAACAGGCAGATGGGGAGGCGGATAATGGTAACAGCGTGGTGATGGAGACGATCGATGTCACTAACGCCCTTGCGAAAGAGGTTGAAACGAGTGCGCGAGTGATTCATCAGGTAGAGGCCGACAGCGAAAAAATTGGTATGGTACTTGACGTCATCAAGGGTATTGCGGAGCAGACCAATCTGCTTGCCCTTAATGCGGCCATTGAGGCTGCGCGAGCAGGTGAACAGGGGCGCGGTTTTGCTGTTGTTGCCGATGAAGTGCGTACACTAGCGTCACGCACGCAGGAGTCTGCCCAGGAGATCCAGCAGATGATCGAACAGCTACAGGTCGGCTCCGGGCAGGCGGTGACGGTGATGGAAGAGGCGCAGCAGCAGGCAGAGGAGAGTGTTAACAAGGCCCGAAGTGCTGGTGAATCTCTACGAGTGATCACCGGTGAGGTCTCAACGATAAATGATATGAACCTGCGGATTGCCAGTGCCACTGAAGAGCAGAGTGCCGCCGCTGAAGAGATTAACCGAAACATCACTGCGATCAAGTCGGTGGCGGATGAGACCGCTTCCGGTACTCGGCAAACCAGTGAGGCGAGTCACAAAATGGCGCAACTTGCAGCTCAACTACAACAACTTGTGGCCCATTTTAAAGTTTAGTTGTTGTAGCCGAGGCTGTTTAAACAGTATTGCAGTTCGCGTGAGAGGTGGGCTAGCAGCAGCCTGAACCTGGACGGCAGTCTCCGGGTTTAACACCTTCAATGCTGGCTGAAACGACGTAGTCAGTGACATTATGGTCGGGTGCCCAGTCACGAATAAACACTTTGGATTCATCTTTGGGTTCGATGCGCACGTCAGTGAAGCCCGCAGCCTTAATCATCGCTTCAAGTTCGTTTACCAATGATGCGTTACCCATGCAGCCAGCGATTAGAGCAGGGTCGTTACGCATCTCTTCAGGCAGCTCAACGGTTGCAACGACATCGGAAATGGCCAGGCGTCCACCCGGTTTAAGGACGCGGAATGCATCGCTAAAAACCTGGGCTTTGTTTGGTGACAGGTTAATCACGCAGTTAGAGATGATGACATCAATAGTGGCGTCCTGGATTGGCAGATGCTCGATTTCACCGAGACGGAATTCAACATTTTTGAATTGGCCTTTTTCTGCATTGTTTCGTGCTTTGCTCAGCATGTCCGGGGTCATGTCGATGCCGATGACATGGCCTCTTTTACCGACTTCGTGTGAGGCAAGAAAGCAGTCAAAGCCACCGCCAGCACCGAGATCGACAACAGTTTCGCCAGCTTTCAGAGATGCAATGGCGCGTGGGTTACCGCAACCAAGGCCCATGTCCGCACCGCTCGGTGCCTTGGCCAGGTCATCTTCACTATAGCCAATGCGGGTCGAAATGAGTGTATTGATGGCGCTATCATCAGAAACGCCACAGCAGCTACTTTCAATGCCACAAGATTCACTATTGTTTTCTGCGCGGGCTACCTGGCCATAGGCGTCACGCACACTCTGGCGATGTGCATCTTGAGTCGCGTGGCTCACATCATCAGAAGGGCAGCAGCTTGAGTTGGGTTCACAACAATTTGAATCGCTCATGATAGGGTCCTTTGGTGTTTTAAAGTGAAATTGTTACTGGCTTAGTCGGCCTGGAAGAAGGAACTTAACGACTTTAATATAGTGGGTTCAACCCAGCATTCGACGTTTTTACCCTTGCGTTCCATTTCAACCAGTCCGGCACGGTTTAACTCTTTTAAGTGGTGAGACAGGGTAGAAGGGGCAATATTGAGTCCCTCACCAAGATCTCCGACACAAAATCTTACCGCTGACGCGGCATCGCATTTGGTGCCTGGTTCGCAGCAGTTCATCAGTCGATTAAAAAGCGCCAGTCGATTAGGGTTGCTGAGTGCCTTGAATGCTTCTGATAATTGAAGTTTTTTAGTTTTATAGTTCGAC
>Ga0316207_10004132_pt1 | contig 12868 bp, 11 predicted proteins | sample 6weekpyrite_MG_FD_204943 | JGI IMG/M metagenome (GOLD analysis project Ga0316207, IMG submission 204943) | Microbial mat bacterial communities from mineral coupon in-situ incubated in ocean water Damariscotta River, Maine, United States -... | ecosystem: Environmental > Aquatic > Marine >... | reverse complement strand
GGCCGCAAGAGCCGGTACCGGTCTCCCGACGACCTGGAGCAAATCGTGCGGGCCAATGCGGCGCAAGGCATCAACAAATTCTTCGTCACCGATGACGATCTGGCCCGCAACCGAGAATGGGAGGCGCATTTCGACCGGCTGATAGAGCTGCGCGCAAAGGGGTTTCCGGTAAGGCTGACGATCCAGGTCGACATGCTCTGCCACAAGATCGACGGCTTCATCGAAAAGGCCTGCAGGGCCGGGGCCGAGCGGGTGTTCTTTGGCCTGGAAAACATCAACCCCGACAATCTTTTGGCCGCCAACAAGCGGCAAAACAAGATCACCGAATACCGGACCATGCTGCAGCAGTGGCGCGCGCATGGTGCCGCCATCATGGCGGGCTATATCCTGGGTTTTCCGAACGATACGCCGGCAGGGATGCTTCGCGATGTCGAAATCGTCAAGCGCGAGCTTCCGATCGACATTCTGGAGTTCTTTTTCCTTACCCCGTTGCCCGGCTCTGCCGATCACAAGGCGCTGTTGGAACAGGGCGTCTGGATGGATCCGGACCTGAACAAATACGACCTGATTCACCGGGTTACGCATCACGCGACGATGTCGGACGCGGAATGGGAAAAGGCCTATCGGGATGCCTGGTTCGCCTATTACACGCCCGAACATGTCGAGACGATCTGCCGGCGCTCAGCCGCGCAGAAAAACAAGGGGATCAATCTCAACGAAGTCGTGGAATTCTTCCTGGCCTACAAGATCGACGGGGTGCACCCGCTCGAAGGCGGCATCCTGCGCCGCAAATTCCGCCGCGACCGCTGCCCGGACCGGCCGCTGGAAAACCCGCTGCTGTTCTACCCGCGCTATACAATCGAAACGATTTCGAAGCTCGCGCGATATGGCTGGGCCTTGTGGCGGGCGAACCGATTGCAAAAACGCATCTTCTCTGACCCCGGCCGGTATTCCTATACCGACATCGCCACCACCCCGTCCGCGGCAGACGACGTCGAGAGCCTGGCCCTGTATAATGAGACATCGGGGGCAAAAGCGGCCTTGCGCCGGCAAGAGGTGATCGACCGCAGCCGGGAAATCGCACAATCCGCGGCCGTCTGACAGCGGCTCTGCAATCAGCCTCCGGCAAGCCGTTCCGCTGCGCCGGCCCTGGATCGGGCCATCAGCTTCGCAGTCGCGGTCGCAGATCGGCATCGGCTTGCCGCCGCGCGCCGATGTCGTCCCCAGGCTTCGATCCGCGGCCCTGCCGCCCGGCACACGCGACCATTCAGCGCCCCGGCTTGCCGCCGCCCGCGATTTCCTACATATTCGCGTTCAGGAATGTTAACGGGAGGAGACGCCAGTGACACTGACACGGCGGCATTTCATTACGCTCACCGGTGCCGCGCTGGCCACGCCGCAACCCGGCTGGGCAATCAGCACGTTGACCCTGGGCGAAACCCGTATCGACACGCTGAGCGATGGCAACCTGGTGCTGCCGATCAGCTTTACCCTGGGCGACACGCCCGTGGCCGACGCCGCGCCGATTCTGGCCCGCCATGGTCTTGGCACCGATCAATTGCAGCCACCCTGCAACGTCACCCTGCTGCGCGACGGTGCCAACACCGTGCTGTTCGACGTCGGCTCGGGCCCGGATTTCATGCCCAGCGCGGGCAAGCTGGCCGACGCGCTGGACGCCATCGGCCTTACGCCCGGGGATATCACCCATGTCGTGTTCACCCACGCCCACCCCGATCACATCTGGGGTCTGCTCGATGATTTCGACGACCCGATGTATCCGAACGCCACGCATCTGATCGGCAAGGCCGAGTTCGACTACTGGATGGACCCCGCCACGGTGAACAGCATTTCGCCGGGACGCACCACCTTTGCGGTGGGCGCCAAACGCCGGCTGGAAGCGATCGAGGACCTGTTGGCAACCTTTGGCGACGATACCGAAATCCTGCCTGGCGTCGCGTCGCGCGCCACCTTCGGGCACACGCCCGGCCATATGTCCTTTCACATCCGCGCAGGGAGCCAGGACGCGCTGATCGTCGGTGACGCCATCGTCAATCACCACCTGGCGTTCGAGCGTCCCGGCTGGCGCGCGGGTTCGGATCAGGATCCCGACATGGGGGCCGAAACCCGGCTCCGCCTGCTGGACCAGATCGCGTCCGACAAGATGCAGATGATCGGCTTTCACCTGCCCGGCGGCGGCATTGGCCGGGCCGAACGCGCCGCAGAGGGCTATCGTTTCATCACCGAGGATATGTAGATGCGCCTGCTTGCCCTGCTTGCCGTGCTGATAGCCCTGCCCGCGCTGGCCTCAGAGGAAATCGCCGATCAGTACCCGCAATCGCCGCTATATTCCAAACCCTACGAGGTCATCCCCGGCGTGTTTTCCGCCATCGGCGCCACCGCTCCGCCGACCTATGAAAACTCCGGCCATAACAACAACCTCTCGTTCATCGTCACCGGCGACGGTGTCATCGTGATCAACGGCGGTGCGGCCTATGTCCTTGCAAAGGCGCTGCATGACGAAATCAAGGCCGTCACCGACCAGCCCGTGCGTCTGGTGATCAATGAAAACGGCCAGGGCCACGCCATGCTCGGCAACAGCTATTGGGCCGAACTGGGCGTGCCGATCCTGGCCCATGAAGACGCGGCGCGCGAATTCGCCGAAACCGGCTTTCAGTCGCTGCAGGCCATGCAGCGCCTGAACCGCGAAAAGGCCGAAGGCACGTTCGAGCAGGGTCCGACCGAAACCTTCAGAGGCAGCCGCATCATCGAGATGGGCGACATGCGTATCGAAGTGCTGGAACTTGGCCCCGCCCACAGCCCCGGCGATATCTCGGTCTGGCTGCCCGAGCAGAAACTGGTCATCGCCGGCGACATCGCCTTTCACGAACGCCTGCTGCCGATCTTTCCCGGCACCTGCACCTCGTGCTGGCTGGACACCTGGGAAACCGCGTTTGAACCGCTTGGCGCGGTCTATGTGATCCCCGGGCATGGCCACCCCACCAACATGGCCCAGGTCCGGCGCTATACGTTCGACTACCTCACCGATTTGCGTGCGCTGATTGGCGCGCATATCGACGATGGCGGCGACCTGGCGGATGCGTATTATGTCGATCAAAGCGCCTATGCGCATCTGGACACATTCGAGGAACTGGCGACCCGGAACGCGGGCCGGGTCTATGAGGAAATGGAGTTTGAATAATGGCAGCCACCCCCCCGGTCTGTGATTTTGGCTGGAAGGCGGTCGATTTCGCCCTGCCCGCCACCGATGGCAAGACTTACACGCTGGCCGATGTTCAGGGGCCGAATGGCACCCTGATCATGTTCATCTGCAACCACTGCCCCTATGTGAAATCGGTGCTGGACCGCATCCTGCGCGATGCGCGCGATCTGGCGGCACTGGGCATCGGCGTTGCCGCGATTTCCGCCAATGACGCCGCCGACTACCCGGCGGACAGCTTTGAAAACATGGCCAATGTCGCCCGCGACAACGGCTTTGCCTTTCCCTACCTTTACGATGAGCCCCAGACCACGGCCCGCGCCTATGGCGCCGCCTGCACCCCGGATTTCTTCGGCTTCAACGCGGCGGGCCAGCTGCAATACCGGGGCCGGCTGGATGCCTCGGGCCGTCAGGCGGTGCCGGGCGCCCGCCGCGATCTGTTTGAGGCGATGAAACAGGTCGCCGAAACCGGCGCGGGGCCCACCGATCAGATCCCTTCCATGGGCTGTTCCATCAAGTGGAAATCGGCGTGAGCGGCATCATCTTCGATCTTGACGGCACCCTGATCGACAGCGCGCCCGATATTCACGCGGCCTCGATCGAGGTGATGCGGGCGCAGAACCTGCCGACGCTGAGCTTTGAGCAGGTGCGCGGTTTCATCGGCAACGGCGTGCCGACGCTGATCTCGCGCTGCATCGCCGCCACGGACGAGCCTGAAACGCCGGAACTGCACGCCCGCATGTCCGGCCATTTTCACGAGATCTACGAAACCCGGACCGCACTGACCACGCTCTATCCCAACGTCGAACCCACCCTGCGCGCGCTAAGCGCGGACGGCTTCAAACTGGGCCTCTGCACCAACAAGCCAGAGGCGCCGACCCGCGCAGTGCTGGCCCATTTCGGCCTTGCAGATCTGTTTGACGCCTGTTCCTACGGCGACGGCCCCTACCCGCGCAAACCCGATGCCGCCCCCGTGCGCCACATCGTCGATCTGATGCCGGCGCGGCATTTCCTTTATGTCGGCGACAGCGAAACCGACGCCGCCACCGCGCGGAACGCGGGCATTCCCTGCGCGCTGTTCACCCAAGGCTACCGCAAGACCCCGATCGCGGAACTGTATCACGACGCGCATTTCGACGATTTCGCCGAGCTTCGCGCGATCATCGACCGACTGGCCCCACTGCCGGAATGACCCTGAAGGCGCTGATCTTCGATGTCGACGGCACGCTGGCCGAGACCGAAGAGGCGCATCGCGCCGCGTTCAACGAAACCTTCAGGGCCTGGGGGCTGGGATGGCACTGGGATCACGACGACTATCGGCAGCTTTTGCAGGTGACGGGCGGCAAAGAGCGTATTCGCGCCTTTCAGGCGACGCTGCCGCTTCGTTCGCGGCGTCTGGACGACGCGGAAATCGACAGGTTCGGCACTGAAAAGACCGCCCGTTACTGCGCCGCTCTGACAGGCGGCGGCCTGGCGCCGCGCCCCGGAGTCGATGCGCTGATCCGCCACGCGCGCGAAACCGGCCTACGGCTGGCCGTGGCGACAACGACGAACCTGCCCAATGTCGAGGCGCTGTGCCAGTGCTTCTGGGATTGCCCGGCCACCGAGATCTTCGAGGTCATCGCCGCCGGCGATCAGGTCAAGGCCAAGAAACCGGCGGCGGATGTCTATGATCTGGCACTGCGGCGGCTCGGCCTGGGCGCGGCGGATTGTCTGGCGCTGGAGGACAGCCGCAACGGGCTGCGCGCGGCCAAGGCGGCCGGGTTGCGGGTCGTGATCACCCCGTCGGCCTATACCGCACACGAGGATTTCAGCGGTGCCGAGCTGATCGTCGCGAATCTGACCGACCCCCGGCTTGCCGCGTTGCTGGCTGCCTGAGGCCCGCAGCGTATCCGGAAAGGTGCTTCCAAAGCGTCGCCGCCCGGAACGATTACCACCCTATTGCGCGGTCCAGCCGCCATCGATCGGGATCGCGGTGCCGGTCACGTTATGGGCAATCGGCGCACACAGCCACAGCGCCAGCGCGCCGATCTCTGCCGGATCCGACATCCGCTTGCTGGGCTGCTTTTTGGCCAGCAGATCGGCGATCCCGGCATCGCGGTCACCACCGAACGCGCGGGCCCGCGCCGCCACCTGCGGCTGGATGATCGCGGTCTCGGTCCAGCCCGGACAGATGCAGTTCACTGTCACGCCGCCCGCCGCGCGATCCCCCGCGTCGGCGTATTCAAGTGCCGCCACCCGGCTCAGCCCGACCAGCCCGAACTTGGCCGCCACATAGGCCGCCTTGTCGCGGCTGGCCACCAGCCCATGAACGCTGGCGATATTGACCACCCGCCCGTAACCCCGGGCCGCCATCCCCGGCATCGCCGCCTGCATCGTGTGGAACGCCGCCGACAGATTGACCGCCAGGATCGCCTCCCACTTGTCGCGCGGCATCTCAGCCAGCGGCGCGGTGTGCTGAATGCCCGCGTTGTTCACCAGAATATCCGCGCCACCCCAGGCCGCCACCGCATCCATCATCTGCGCGATGCCGTCCGGGTCGCGCAGATCGCCGTGAAAGAACTCGGCCTGCGGCGCGCCCGCCTCGCGCAGATGCTCGCACACCTCGTGGATCTGCACCTCGCCCGCCAGCCCGGTCACGGCGATCCTTGCGCCTGCCTCGGCCAGCGCCGTCGCCACCGCCAGCCCGATGCCCTGCACCGATCCCGTCACCAGGGCCGTTTTCCCGCTCAGATCCGTCATTCCGCGTCCTCCCCGAACCGCTTGCGCAGCTCTGTCTTCAGCACCTTGCCGTAATTGTTCTTTGGCAGTTCGCTGACAAAGATATATTCCTTGGGCCGCTTGAACCTTGCAATGCTGTCAAGACAATGCGCGTTCAGTGCCGGCTCATCCGGCACTTCGCCCCGGGACGCGACCACAAACGCCACCACATCCTCGCCCCATTCCGCCGAAGGCCGCCCGACCACCGATACCTCATGCACCATCGGATGGGTCAGCAGCACCTCTTCGACCTCGCGCGGGTAAATATTGGTGCCGCCTGAGATGATCACATCCTTGGACCGGTCCGCCAGCGTCAGGTAGCCGTCTTCGTCCAGCCAGCCGACATCGCCGGTCATCAGCCAGCCCTCGCGCAGCGTCCTGGCCGTCGCCTCGTCGTTGCGCCAATAGCCGGGCATCACCGGCAGCCCCTTGACCATGATCTCGCCGACCGCACTCTGCGGCAGCAACTCGCCATCCGCATCGCCGATCGCCACCTCGACCACCGACTGCGCCCGCCCGACGCTGGCCAGCCGCTCGCGCCAGCGCGGATGGTCGCGGTCCGCCACCTCGGTGCGCGACAGCGCCGAAATCGCCATCGGACATTCGCCCTGCCCGTAGATCTGCACGAAACGCGGCCCGAACCAGTCCACCGCCTCGATGATATCCGCGGTGTACATCGGCCCGCCGCCGTAAACGATGGTCTTGATCCCCTGCCCATGCACACCCGCGGCGCGGGCCGCATCGGTCAGCCGCCGCACCATGGTCGGCGCCATGAACATCGAGGCCGACCCGTGGGTGCGCGCCAGCTCCAGCACTTCGGCAGGCTCAAAGCCGCCCGAGGGCGGGCAGATATGCCGCGCCCCCATCCGCACATGGATCGGCGCGTAAATCCCGGCACCATGGCTCATCGGCGCGGCATAGATCGCGGCATCCCCGGGCGTGACCGGATCGACATCCACCGGATAGGCCAGCGAGGTCGCCATCGCCATCGCATGGCTGATCCGCACCCCCTTGGGCCGCCCGGTGGTGCCCGAGGTATAGAACAGCCAGCACAGATCGTCCGGATCGCGCGCGCAGCAGGCCCGCCCGGCCCCGGCCTGCATCGCCGCGAAATCCGCCCCCGCAACGTCGATCAGCGGCACAGCGGTCTGCGCGCCCAGGGCGTCGGCCAAATCCGGCGTCACGAACCCCAGCTTGGCACCGCTGTCACCGATGATCCAGGCGGCCTCGCGCGCGTGCAGCTTGGCATTGATCGGCACGATCACCGCCCCCGCCATCCAGACGCCGTAAAACACCACCAGATAGTCCGGGCAGTTCTTCATGAACGCCGCCACCCGGTCGCCCGGCGCCACGCCCGCCACGCTTAGCGCCGCCGCCAATGCCGCGGCCCGGGCGTGAAAGCCGGCATAATCCGCAACCATGTCCTGCCCGAGAAACAGCGCCGGGGCGCCGGGCGCCACCTGCGCCGTGCGTTCCAGCCACAGCCCCAAATTCATGCAGGTAGCTCCTCCGATGATCTCGCGCGCGGGATCAGAAAACATCGTTTCGGCGCGCAACGCAATCGGTGCCGTACCGGCCCATGGCGATGCCCGGCCCCGCGCAGGGCACTTCCGATCAGCCGTAATAATCCCGGTACCAATCGACAAACCGCCGCACGCCATCGCTCAGCGAGCTGCGCGGCAGCGCGCCGACCAGATGTTCCAGCAAGGTCGTATCGGCCCAGGTCGCGGGCACATCGCCGGGTTGCATGTCCATCATGTTCAGCACCGCCGTCCTGCCCAGCGCCGCCTCGATGGCGCGGATGAAATCCATCAGCTGCACGGGGGCTGCATTGCCGATATTAACGATGCGGAATGGCGCCACCGGCGACAGGCTGTCAAAACCGGGCACCTCTTCGCCCTTCGCAGGGCGCCGCGGCACAGCCCCCTGCAACCGGACCAACCCCTCGGCCAGATCGTCCACATAGGTGAAATCGCGCTTCATCTCGCCGTGATTGTAGACGTCGATCGGGGTGCCATTCAGGATCGCGCGGGTGAACTTGAACAGCGCCATGTCCGGCCGCCCCCAAGGGCCGTAGACGGTGAAAAACCGGAACATGGTGATCGGCAGATCGTAAAGATGCGCATAGGAATGCGCCATCGCCTCGGTCGCTTTCTTGGTGGCCGCGTAAAACGACATCTGGCTGTCGGCCTTGTCGGTCTCGCGATAGGGCATCGCCGTGTTGGCGCCATAAACCGACGAGGTCGAGGCCATCATCAGATGCGCGGGCGGGGTGGCGCGCGCCGCCTCCAGCAATTCATAGGTGCCGATCAGATTGGCCTCGACGTAGGATCGCGGCGCGTCGATCGAATAGCGCACCCCGGCTTGTGCCGCCAGATGGATCACCGTGCCGGGCCGATGCTCGGCCAGCACTCCGGCCAAAAGCCCGGGCTCTTCCAGCCGCGCCTCGATGGCGGTGAAATCGGGTGAATTCTTCAGGATCGCGTGGCGGTCCTGTTTCAGGGACACGTCGTAATAATCGGTCATCGCGTCCAGCCCGACGACCTTTACCCCCGCCTGCAGCAACCGCTGTGCCACATGAAACCCGATGAACCCCGCCGATCCTGTCACGAACGCCGTCTGCCGCATGCCGCAAATCCTTTTCCCTGCCGGTCCGGGTCTAGGGGATCGCCCCCGGGCGCACAATCCGGCTTAGCGCCGGTGATAACCAAAGGCCCGTGCCGCCGTCCACCAGATCAGCCAGCAATCCAGCCGCAAGCTGCGGTTGCGCTGATAGATCAGGTCCAGCCGCGCCTTGCGCGGCACGCAGCGGCGCGCATAGACCGCGTCGGTTTCCTCGGGCGTCCTGCAATCCTTCAGCAGCCATTCCTCGTGGCTGTGAAACACCACAGAGGCCAGTCCGGTAATCCCCGGTCGGCTTTTCAGCACCTGCCCGTATAGCTCGGGGAATTGCTCGACATATTTGCGCAACGGCGGGCGCGGCCCGACAAAGCTGATGTCACCGCGAAACACGTTCCACAGCTGCGGCAGCTCGTCCATCCGGCTGCGCCGCAGCCGGGCGCCGAATTCGGTGATGCGGGCGTCGGTTTCACCGCTGGAAATACCGTCGCCCTGCGCCGATACCCGCATGGTGCGGAATTTCCACAGGCCAAAGGCCTGATCCGGCGTCCTCATCCGCTCCGAGACGTGGATGATCGGCCGCCCGTCCCGGCGCAGCACCTTGAGGGCGACGATCAGCGCGACCGGCACCCAGACCGTCGACAGGATCGCCAGCAGCACCAGATCGAATATGCGTTTGCCTACCGTCATTGCGGCCCCCCGACCGACCGCCATGCCGCGACCGCCGCTGCGGCATCGCACGGCCCGGCCATAAAGGGCAACAGCATGCCAAGCCGGGCGATGTCCAGCGCCACCAGTGGCTGCGCAGTGGCAGGCGCCGGTCGAGTGCCATAGCCGACATGCGCCGCCTCCAGCAGATCCGCCATCGCCAGCGCCGGCTCTGAGGCGACATTCAGCACCGGCGGCAAATCCGCGCCCGCGCGCGCCAGATCGGTCAGCCCCCGCACGACCCGCCCCAACCGGAGCGGATCGATATAGGACCGCCGCGGCGTCGTGCCATCCGCAAACCGGTCCAGCGTGATCGCCCGGCCCGCCGCGACATTGCCAAACAGCATGTCCGCCCCCACCACATTGCCGATCCGCAAACAGCACAGGGCAACGCCGCGCGCCAGCGCCACCTCCGCCGCGCGCTGCTCCATCTCCAGCTTGGCACGGCCATAGTCACTGACCGGCACACAGAGGCCGCTTTCGGTCAGCGGACCGGGCGCCGCGCCATAGACCGCCGCGGACGAGGCCAGGAACACCCGCCGCACCCCGCCCGCAACCGCCGCCGCCGCAACCACGGCCTCGGCCAGACGCGCATTCAGCGCGAAATCTGCAACTGACCCGGATGTTGGCCCAGATGTTGGCCCCGGCGTCGCCCCGGCCAGGCACAGCACCGTGTCGACCCCGGCCATGTTGCGCGCCAGCGCGACCGCGCCGTCGCTCAGCGACCAGCCCGGCGCGCCGCCTTCGCCCGCCGTCTCGCGCGACTGCCAGACCGCCGCATGATCGGCTGGCCAGCCGTGCCGCAGCATCGTGCCAACCCTGCCGCCGGCGCCTATGATAAGCGTTCTCCTGCTTGTCACCGCAGCCTATCCAGTTGTTTTCCCCAAGCAGTCGGGAAAAGAATCGGTTATCGTCCACAATTAGGGCTATCAAATCCTACCGGATACAGTAGTGAAAAAGACGCAGCCTACGAGGGACGGAAGAACGCGTGCGTAAGATTGCCTTTGCAATGGTGTTGATTCTGCTTGCCGGGTGCAGCCTGCCGCGCGGCGCTGCCCTGCAATCAGAGGTCATCAAGGCGGCAGAGGCCGAGGACGCGCCATTTGCCGTGCATCCCGTCACCCGCGACACCATCAAGACCCTGAACAGCTGGCCGCGCTGGCATGGCTATGCCGGTTGGATCGGCAGAACCCGCGGCCCGATCAGCCCGATCATCGCCGCCGGCGACCGGATCGATCTGGTGATCTGGGACAGTTCGGAAAACTCGCTGTTTTCCAGCGATGGCCAGAAGGTCGTCGAAATGACCAATATCCAGGTCTCGCCCAGCGGCTCGGTGTTCATCCCCTATATCGACGAGCTCTACATCAGCGGCCAGACGCCCGACGGCGCGCGCGAACAGATCCAGACCCGGATTGCCCAAATCCTGCCTTCCGCCCAGGTCCAGCTTGCCTATACCGCCGGCCAGCGGTCCTCGGTCAGCCTGGTGGGCGGCGTCGGTTCGCCCGGCACCGTGGCGCTGCCGAACCGCAATTTCACCGTGCTGAACCTGATCTCGGAAGGCGGCGGCGTTTCGTCTTCGATGCGCAATCCGCAGGTCAGGCTGATGCGCGCCGCCAAGACCTATCGGGTGTCGCTGTCGCGGCTCTACGCGGACGCAGCACTGGATACCGTCCTGCGCGGCGGTGACAAGGTCATCGTCGAACAGGACGAGCGATATTTTCAGGCGCTTGGCGCCGCAGGTCAGGAAAACCTGATCTATTTCACCAAGGACCGCATCAACGCACTAGAGGCCGTTTCGCTGATCGGCGGCATCACCGACAGCCGCGCCGATCCCAAGGGCATCCTGATCCTGCGCGAATACTCCGCCGATCAGCTGCGCCGCGACGGCACCGGCCCGTCGCGCACCGATGTGGTGTTTACCATCGACCTGACCTCTGCCGACGGGCTGTTCAGCGCCCGGCGCTTTGATGTTCAGCCCCAGGATGTAGTCCTAGTGACAGAATCCCCGATCACCAAGGTGCAGACCATCTTCGGCCTGATCGGCGGCGCGGTCGGTTTGGCCAATCAGGCACAGCGCGTCACGAATTGACGCAGGCGGACCACTTATCACCAGTCTGAAAAAGCTGTATCACCAATCTCAGATCACCGGTCGCTAAAGTGGCGCATGACCGCTAGGCAAAGAGGCAGGCAGGCGGAAAGACAGTATGACAGAGCAGCCAGAACTTGACACATCGCCAAAGGTCTCGGACGAGATCCGCCGGACCACATGCTACATGTGCGCCTGCCGCTGCGGCATCAATGTGCATCTGAAGGACGGCCCCGACGGCAAACGCGAGGTCGCCTATATCGAAGGCAACCGCGACCACCCGGTCAATCAGGGCGTGCTGTGCGCCAAGGGCTCTGCCGGCATCATGCAGATCAACGCGCCGTCGCGTCTGCGCGCACCGATGAAACGGGTTGGCCCGCGCGGCTCTGGCGAATTCGAGGAAATCAGCTGGGACGAGGCGTTGAGCATCGCCACCGACTGGCTGGCGCCGATCCGCGAAAAGAATCCTGAAAAACTGGCGTTCTTCACCGGTCGTGACCAAAGCCAGTCCTTCACCAGCTACTGGGCGCAGGGCTTTGGCACCCCGAATTATGCCGCGCATGGCGGCTTTTGCTCCGTCAACATGGCGGCGGCGGGCATCTACACCATGGGCGGCGCGTTCTGGGAATTCGGCCAGCCCGACTGGGACCACACCAAACTGTTCATGCTGTTCGGTGTCGCCGAGGATCACGACAGCAACCCGATCAAGATCGGCCTTGGCAAGCTCAAGGCGCGCGGCGCCCGCGTGATCGGCGTCAACCCGATCCGCTCGGGCTATAACGCCGTCGCCGATGAATGGGTCGGCATCACCCCCGGCACCGACGGGCTGTTCATCCTGTCGCTGATCCACGAGCTGCTGCGCGCGGGCAAGATCGACCTGAACTACCTGACCCGCTACACCAACGCCCCGGTGCTGGTGAACCGCGACCCGAAATCGCCCGACTTCGGCCTGTTTCTGCGCGACGAGGACGGGCGCGAGCTGGTGATGGACCGCGCCAGCGGCAAGCCGATGGCCTTTGACGCGCCCGACGTGCAGCCCGACCTGACCGCCAACCTGCGCCGTGCGGGCATCAGCCACGTCCCGGTGTTCCAGCTGATCGCAGACCGCTACATGGACGAGCAATATGCGCCCGAGGCGGTGGCCGAGCGTGTCGGCATCTCCGCCAACCGCATCCGCCGCATCGCCGCCGAGATCGCCCGCGTCGCGTTCGAGGAAGAGATCACGCTGAACCGCCCCTGGACCGATTTCCGCGGCCAAAAGCACGACACCATGACGGGCCGCCCGGTCAGCTTTCACGCGATGCGCGGCATCTCTGCCCATTCCAACGGCTTTCAGACCTGCCGCGCCCTGCATATCCTGCAAATCCTGCTGGGCAGCGTCGAGGTGCCCGGCGGCTTCCGGTTCAAGCCGCCCTACCCGAAACCGGCCACCGCCCACCCGAAACCGCATTGCCGCGTCACCCCCGGCGCGCCGCTGG
>Ga0316207_10004131_pt1 | contig 12870 bp, 15 predicted proteins | sample 6weekpyrite_MG_FD_204943 | JGI IMG/M metagenome (GOLD analysis project Ga0316207, IMG submission 204943) | Microbial mat bacterial communities from mineral coupon in-situ incubated in ocean water Damariscotta River, Maine, United States -... | ecosystem: Environmental > Aquatic > Marine >... | reverse complement strand
GAAAATTCCGCGCGTAGCATCGGCGGAAAGGTGACCTTCATTTCCCACAAATGCCCCGAGGTAATGCGCGCCTCACGCTTACCGCTTTGCGACTTACTGACAATCACCGGCTGGTTTGAGGTTAAGGCCAGCGAGGCATAACCCGGACTGGTTGGAAAGGTACCTGACATACTTACCCCAAAATACCACAGTAAAGCGCCACTATTGCGCTATACTGTGGTGCTGTTAATAAATAAAAGGATGTTTTAAAAATGAAGATGTTTGCTGTAAGCGCAATACTGTTGCTACTCACCGGCTGCATGGCGAGTATGCCCAATCAGATTACCCCGGCCACCTCAAACTTTGATGGCTCGAAATCGCTCACAATGGCCCCTGCTTTTATTTATGAAAGCGCAGACACCTGGTCATATGCTCATTTTCAATTGGGCCTGTTCTGGTCTTCTAAATTCAAAGACTCTATTTTAATTAACGCCAAATTACCGAATGACATCCGCAACATTAACAGCCATGAAGGCCTGCAATTTAATGTTGATGGCAAGCTTACAAAACTAAGCACTGACGTTGTATATACACAATTCGATGCCGATATCGCCGGTGGCCGTGTATACACGGAATCGTCTAAACCGTTTTCTGTTTCAAAACAATTTATTCAAACGTTACTCGATGCAAAGTCAGTAAAAATAAAACTCATTACAAACAAGGGCGCATTAGTGGGTGACTTTAAGGCCGATAAACCCAGCGCTGCCATCCGTGGCTTTAAAGACTTTATGCAACAATTTAAGAAAGGCTAAGCCCCTCTTCATTTAATTTATCCATAAACAAATTCCACAGTTGCGGGAATGTCTCACGCTGTCGATCTTCGAAGCTTGCCGCATCCTGCGCCATAATCACCGGTGCGAAAGTAATACCACTACCGCCTATTGCGTTATTTCTTACTTTCTCACTGGTACCCGGATCTAATACCATCTCACCTTTTTGCAACAGGTAGGTGCCTTCACTGGGCACATTATCCAAACCACTGTGCGCCTGCCCCTTAAACGATTGCGATTTAATATTTTGCACCTGCACCATACCCGCTACTGATTGCGCAGCCGCCAACGGAATGTTTAAAGGGTAAGGAACGGATGCCATGGTTTTAGTAACGGCCTGATAAGTATTAATTAAGGCATTCGCAATGGCAGAGGCCTTGCCAATTTTAAATAGGCTTTTAGATTTAGCCGACATGAGCGTTGATAAGCTGCTCATCATGTCGCCAATCACCTGGACCTTTGCAGCCACCGCCTGTTTTGCTGTCTCTATTAATTCCTGCTGATAGGCCTGCTCACCCGCAACCGCCAGTGCATTGGCCATATTAATTTGCTCTAGTTCAGCGGCTTTAATTTCGGCCATGCGCGTGGCAGCTGCTTCCACTGCTGCTGAATTATCATCGCCACTTTGTTGCACCTGTATCGCGGCCACCTCTTCTGCAGCCTGCTTAACATCTTTTAAGGCACCCTTTGCGGCCTCTGCATTTTGCCCAACACTGGATATCATGTTTAACAAATTCGCCTGGCCATCGATGGCGGCCTGCTCAAAGTCACCGACCAAATGAGTTAAGAACTGAAAGGCTGCAGGCTGTTCAACGCCCAATAATTCATTTACATAACGAATAGGATTAATAATTGAATTTAACGCCTTGAGTGAAACTGTAGCAAAAGTGACAACGCCAAGTTTTATGACTTCCCAACCGATCTGCATATAGTCTAATGCGGTAATCACATAGCCGATGGCGGTGGTCGCAGAATCCATTGCACTATTTACAACTTCGCCCACACCACCGGCCTGCTTGGCATTTTCTAAAAACCAGTTGGCGGTGTATTCCAAATACGGCGCAAGCTTCACCGTTAACTGTGTCGCAATACCGGTAACAATCCCTTTAGTGCGAATCATCGACTGATTAGCCGCCTCCATTTGCGCGGCATCGATATTGCCAATGGCATTACCACTGGCAATGGCTTCATCACGCAATTGTTTCAAACCTTCCGCATTATTTTTAAGCAAGGGCAATAACAACGATGCATCACTGGCCAGCGACTCCATAATCTGAACTTTTTCAGACTGCGTACCCACCTCACCCAAAGCGTTCGCTACCTGCAGTAGTTGCTGGTCCGGTGATAGATTGGCCATGTGCTCAAGGTCTAAATTTAAACGCTCCAAAACCTCCTTGGCTTCACCACCACCATTAGCAAATGCATCACCAATTTTTTCAGATACATCCTTGAAAATATCGCCCATTTTATCGGCTTCGATATTGACCGTTTTGGCTGCATATTGCCACGCAGTCATTTCCTCAACCGAAGTACCCACCGCTTTGGAATACACACTGGCCTGGTGCGCCGCATCAGCACTCACTTTAATTAGCGCACCCAAGCCTGCAACACCCGCCAAACCCAATACCGCACTTTTTGCCGATAATACTTTTTTAGCAATTTTATCGATATCCGCCATCACCGGCGTGAACGCCTGCTTGGTTTTATTTTTTGCCGATATAACAATTTTATAGGTTTCGCCGCTCATGCCTTATCCAGTATTTCCATGACTTGCAAAAATAAATTGGGTTGCTCAAGTATGCCGCCACTAAATGGCAACAGATGATTTTTGTAATGCTGATACAGCCGTAAATAATTGCCGGTGTTATCAGTGATCATCGGTAAAAAACACGTTTTCGATTCAATGACACCCGGTATTTCAAACATAAAAAAACCGGCAGGACCATTTGAATCTGGTTGCTCGCCGGTTTCATCACAGTGATGATTAAACGTGCATTGCTTGCAGTTAAATTTTTCGCGATTGCGCTGTACTTCAACTGCAATTAGGAGTTTTTTATTTGCTCACCACCCACTTCTGAGCGAGAAATAATTTCACCCGCAAGCTCGGTTAAAATAGCGGGCGGGATTTTTTTAACATTCACAGGATTAAATTTCATTTTAATACCCTGCGCATCATTAAAGTTATCCCAACCAACCAGACCATGCTTTATCGCCAGGCGTAAACCATTGCCCGTGATGCGTGACTCACCATCACCCAGATCGGTTACCTCTGCCATAATCGACATGTAATGCACACCGCTTAATGGCTTTAACTTAAAACTAGTGGGCTCATCTGAATCTTTATCGATTTCAGGAATATAATCTTCAGCCGTTAAACCGGCGATTGCTGTTATTGACATGTTGTTACCTAATTATGTAAATGCAATTGATACTTCATCGTCACCCGATGATTCAGTCGCACCAAATGGGATTTCTAACGTGGTGACGCCATCTCGATCTGCCGGTGATACATCTTTAAAATACGTTACCGGCATAGTGACCTGGTAACGATTACCCGCAACACTGCCAATCACACCTGTATCGAGCGCCTGATTCGTGCCGCCGGTAAAAATACCCAGCCAATCTTTTGTGGCCACCAGGTTATCTTCTGGATCGAACGAACCATTTACATCACGCGCCGTTATCTGTACCGCACCATAGCCATCGGCGGCAGACATATCCGCTGGCGTGGCAATGGTGTTACTCAAATCAAAATTAAGCGCATTAATCACCGCACTGTATGAACCGATACTGAATGGCACATTAATTAATGCAGGCGGCACCGTAGTGTCATAACTTGGCGTAACCATTGCGGTATCCGTTTCGGCAGCCACATGCCCTGTCATGGTGAATGACGCCTTACCCAAACCACCGGTTTCAAATGCAAAGGAAACATTGCCACGGCAACCCGTGAGAATAATGCGTTTTCCGTCGCGGTACATATACAAGGTCACCGATTCATGTGCGGTTGATACCGGCGCATAAGTCACTGAGGTAGAGGCCACCACTGTTTCATCTAAACCACAGGCGCGGAATAATGCGCCCAGCTCAGGCGCGGTACCGGCAGCACCAGAACCTTTAATTTCAGCCGTAAACGTAAAATCAACTAATCGGCCCGCATACACTTGTTTTACCTTACCAATATTGGCACGCATAACTGGCCGGTCCACCATGCGCAAACCATTGTTTGCCCAACTTAACGCTTCCACCAATACAGCATCGGTGGCCGCTGGCGTGGAGTCTGTATTATAGGTTGATTCAACTTTCGCAAGGATGACTTCACGATTTTTCAGCATTTGCTTTATCCTCTGATTTTAATTTTTCTGCGCCCACTACTTTTCGGCCACCCTTGCGAGTCACCATAGCTTTCTTTGTGTGTTTCTTTACAACGGTATTTTTGTTAGCAGCCACATTAAGCACCTGGATTAGTTAAAGAGTGTCGATATTTAATTAAAAAATTCATGACCTGACGACCAATGACTTTATCGGCTTCACCAGAAAATTCAGGCTCACCATCTCCCACGGCCACGGTATCCAATATAAAATCTAAGCCCTGGGTGTAATCTGCTTTTAACGCAATATAAACCTCTTCACGTATTTGGTTTAACTGCGTATCGAAATCTGTATTTTTTTTCACATGCGCAATCACGCGCACATCTAATTGACGATCAACAAACGCCATGCTTTGCAACTCAACCGCATCTTCACCCTGTTCAAGCGTTAGTGCGGGTAATGCATTATTTGGATAAACACGACTGCGCTCAACATTGGTACCCGTCGTTGTTAAGTTTGCAATTTTTGCTAAAACAGCAACCATGATTGATTCTGCGCGATGCACTATGATTTATCCTGTAATGTTAACCGAGTGACACCTGTGCCATCTGGCTGCAATACTTCAATGGTATAATTCACGCTTTTTATAACAATCGCTGTGCCGGCAGTAACCACTGGTGATATCTCATCCAGTTCAGATGTAATACAAGTAAACACCGGAACCGAACCACTGACATCTAAAATCTCTGAATATTCATCACTAAAAATACCATTGATAGTACTTGCGCCAATAGTAGCGACTTCACCGTGTTCTGACGGATCAAAAAAACCCGCCAGATCATTAGCGTTTTCAACGGCCATTAGTCGTTATTACTTTGCTTTTCAAATAATGCATACGCTTCATCGCACTGCTCTTGCGTGACATCATTTTTGATAAAGCCTTTAATAACTTCTAAATTCGGCTTACCTGGTGCGATGTAATCCGTTTCTGAATCTACATCTAAACCTGCAATCACATTCACGATCTCATCAATCGTTACTTCACTAACTGATGATGATTTACCATCTACTGCTTCGAGGTCATCAGCAATACCTTTTGGTATTTCTCCATCAAAAGAAAAATTTTCACCTGCTTTAAACTGAATTGTATCTACAATTTTAAACACGCCTTTTTTATTAACTTGCTCTAGCAGATGCGAACGGCTTGCCGCTTGATCTTTTGTCAGCTTTACCTTTCCACTACACAAAACAACAACTGCCGTTGCCTGATATTTTTTCATTGCCATCATTCATTACCCATATAAAAAAAGGGCAGAATATCTGCCCTTTTTTATTTTTACTTACAAATGAATTACAACGTTATGAGAACGTTGTTAAACACGCACGCTGCCATAAGCCATAGCCCACATTACGAATTGCTTTTACGCCGTACTGATGCTTATTTTCTTTAAACTCAAGCTCAGAACCTTCCGCAATTGCATCAATTTGCACATCTTCCTCTTCCTGACGAATCAATGCTTTTGTTTCTGCATCAGTTCGGAATGTTGCAAATTTCGTTGTCCAGGAAGACAAGCGCGCATTCACCGCAAGCTCAACATTAAAACCACCCATTGAACCCAATGTGCGAATGTTATTGCTTCGACTTGTTGAGGCATCGACAATAATGTCACTACCTATCGCACCAGCTGCAGCATTCATAAATGACACAGGAACCATCACGCAAAAATTGCGTGCATTTTCATTCATAGGCTCACCCTGATCATCAACAAAACCTAAGATTTGCTGAATACTGCCCATAATTGCCGTTTCCATCTGGCCAGCAGTTGGCGCTGTCGCAGTACCTGCGCTTGCTCCAATATCATTGGATTGCGTGCCGCTATCGCCTTCTGAATGATCAGTATCAAAATAATACTGCCCGTCATAACAAACATTGCTTTCGCCATTAACAATTAATGCTGAAAGCAACTTAGCCCAATGACTATTGGTGCGTTGCGCAAACTCACGCACACGCGCCATCACCTGGCCTGTTTTATCACGACGAATTTCATCAACTAGCACTTCAATAGTGGCTTCGAATGTTTTGTTGGTAATGATTTGACCGTTTTCACGGAAACCTTTTGCGTTACGACCACCAATCCATTCACGCATTTGCGGAACCATACCTAGCCATTTATAGCTTTCTGATTCCTGATCGCTTTCGAAATAATTTGAGACACCCGGGATATAAGATTGCCCCATATCCTGATCAAGCATCGCGTAAAATTCGCCAATAATGGCGCGACTACCTAAACCTTTTGCACCCATGATAATAATCCCCTATTACGCAGCACGTGCGCTAGATTTAAAATGAACAATAACTTCAGTACCGCTGATATAACGCACAATAGTGCCGATCAAGGTATTGCTAGTCGTTGTTAGCGTGAACGCGTTGTCATCCGATGCATACACATCAGTACCGACATCACCCACACCTGTTACACCCGTTACGCTCAGCTTTACCTTACCTACTTCACGCACACGAACATTTACAGCCCCTGCAGCACCCGCTGAATTATCAGCCTGTGATTCGGCAAAACCCAAAAAAGGATCTGCTGCTACAAGTGGACGCGCATAACCTGAAGCATTATCACCTACGGCTGCACCTTCATAAATAATATCCGATGCCACTACAGGTAGTTCACCGATATCGCCTAACTCGTAATCACGAGCAGAATCATTTGCTAACGTCGTCATTATTTATCACCCCCAGATTTACCATGAATACGCGCATGACCCTTTGCGTTTCGTTTTTCAAACGCCAGGTATGCATCAAAATTATCATTAAATTCTGCACGCAAATCAGCAGAACGATCCCATTGCGACTGGCAACGATCTTCAACTGACATATGACTTACATCAGCGGCTTCATCGTCACCAGTTGATACGCTAAGACCATCAAGGTCGGCAGCGTCTGATTCGATGTCGCTTGCCACTTTATCCTTATTGGCTTTTTCAGCTTGTAACACTTTCGCCGCTGCTTCTGGCCCTGTTGTCACTCCATCAAACGCTAACGTCTGAACCAGCTCCTCATGACCTGCCATTGACATAGACATAACAGACTGTATGCGTTCACGCTCTGCAGTAGCACCTTCAGTTCGCCCAGATTCAGCGCCTTCTGCACGGAATGCCGCCGCAATATCCGAGTGATGTTCTGCAACATACTCTTGTGTAATATCAGTATTTACCGACATTTCTTTCACCTCTTCAGGTTGGTTTATAATAGTGTGTATTTCCAGAGCATCACCGGCACCGGCTTCCATTTTGCTATTTACCTTTTCTGGTGAACGCCCCATGGATAGGTTTTCAATTAATGCATCGAGCGTTGAAACACCGTCAACTAGTCCTGCATCAATAGCTTGCTGACCAATAAATAATCGTCCATCGGCCATGTCTTCAATAACAGTTTCTGTTGATACCCCTCTAAACAGCGCAACACGATCAACAAAAATAGAATAAAGGTAATCAACAGTTGCTTGAATATCAGCTCGCCCATCTTTTGATAACGGCTCATACTGAGTTGATACACGTTTATATTTACCTGCTGTAATTTCAGTTGTTTTTGTGCCTCGACTTTTTTCAGCCGCTGACACATCAACGTGTGTTGCGACAACACCAATTGAACCAACTGTAGTAGTAGCGCCTGAAATATAAATTTCATCGGCAGCCGAGCCAATTGCATACGCCGCTGAAGCCATTAACCCAGACGCAAATGCAACAATTGGTTTATTGCCACGCTTTGAATAGACTTCATCTGCCAAATCAAACGTGCCATCAACCGTGCCACCTGGGCTATCAATTTCGAGCACAATCGCTTTTACTGAATTATCATCTAATGCATGCTCAATTTGATTACCAAGTAGCTCAGTCGATACACCACCCGATATACGCGAGAAAAGATTCATACGTTTTGCAATGGCGCCAATGACAGGAATAACAGCTACACCATTAATCACTTCATAATCTTTAGTCTCGTTATTCAGCTCACGACCCAAACGCGCTTCAACACCAGCGATATCAATTTTTTCACCGCGCAGATGCGTTTCATAAATACCGCGAACTTCATACAGCATCGTGGGCGTCATCGCCCACGGCGAATTCATGATATCGATCAGTTTACTCATAGTTTTACCTCATAAAAAAAGCCTGCTAGTGCAGGCTCTTATTTATCCATATCATCTGGATTAGTATCTGGCGGCTTTACCGGCTCTTCTGTATTACTTTCAATTAAACCTGCTTTTACTCGAGCTGTATGCTCTTTAATACGTTGCCGGTGATTCTGGCTCCAATCACCGCCATTCATTTCAGCCGTTTCTTGAGCAACAGAACTAAATCCGCCATCAACACGAAGTTGCGCAGCTTGCACTTCAACCTTTTCCTGAATTTGGCCTTTGCCTGGTCCAATCCACATTGAGCCTAAATAAGCCTTTCGTACACGCGCATCTTCAATAAAGCCAGGTGCATATAGTCGACCAGCTGCAACAGCTTCATACAAAACCGCCTCATAAATAGGCTGGCAAAAGTAATCTGATAGCCACTTGCGACGTTTTTTAAAAAACTTCCATGCTTCCATAAACGCTGCACGACTCGCGCTGTAACTCGCCGTAAAATGCTTGATTAACAACTCAAATGGAATTTCAAGAGCTGAACCAACTTGACGAAGTATCGCCATTACAAATGGATCAAATGCAGTGTTAGGTCTCCCAGGGTTAGCTGTTTCAATGCTATCACCTTGACCAAGCCCGACAATTGCCCCATTGCCCATACTGTATTCTGGGTTTCCATCCTCATCCGTACCTGTTGCACCAAATGGCTCTTCACTGTCTGATTTAACAAACACTGTGAACATTCCAGAAATAACTGCCGCCATTAGTTCAGCATCGGTATAACGTCCAATCTGTTTTAACGACTCGATAACTGGCGCAAGATATGGAGCACCTCGACGCTGCCCAGGGCGACGCTGTTCAAACAAATGCAATATATTTCGGCGACCACTCTTAGATCCAAACGCCGGAACCTTTTTCCACTTACGATTTTTTTTACCCATTAAACCAGGGTGCGTTTGCAGAAAATGATATTGTGTTGGTGCACCGTATTCATCCAACTCAATACCACCGGCCAGCTTATCCGTATCACGTGCAAAGTTTTCATTCGTCACGCGATCAGCTTCTATTGCCTGCAGCTTTAACCCATAAGGTGAACCGTTACGCTTTATAAATGGCAACGCATAAAAAATATCACCATTCTCTAGCGTTGAGCGAAAAGCCAACTCCTGATGACCATAAAAATTTAATGTGCGGGCAGAATCACACTCTTGACTATCAGCCCATAAATTAAATTCACGCTCAGCGTTTCGTTCCCATGCGTCTTTTTCATCTTCACTTAAGCCAAGATAATCCGCATCAATTGTTGCATGGAGCTTAAGCCCAGTACCTACAACATTGGTAACAGCAGTATTAATTGCACCACAGGCTAATGGTGTATTGCGCGCAAGATCTCGTGATCGCTCACGCATTATCGCTAAATCTGGCAATAAATCTGAATCAGCATCACCACCACTTACATTCCAATTTTTAAACGCTTTGTTTTTACGCGACCCACCAGCATAGCCACCTGCCAACGCCATCATCATGCGCGATTGATATCGCTCACGCCCACGTACCGGATTAAAATAATTAACGATGCGATCTGCTAACGTTTCTTTTACCGCAATGGATTTACCAGCAACATTAATTGATGTCTTCATTATTTTGGCACACCACTGACGACACTTAATCCGCCACGAGACAAGTTTTGCACTCTCTTATTCCAACGATCAATTGCCGCTTCAACTTCACCAAGGTCCGCACGTGTTAGGGAGCGGCCAGCGATAGAATAGGACTGACCTGCCGCAATGCGATCTTCAGCAGCCAGCCACAATTCTAATTTTGCTTGCGCCTGTGCGAGTGTTATGCCTGCCATTAAAGTTCAACCCCTTTACTAATTACCCGATGCTTTCTTGGTTTACGTGTTACTGAAACCGCATCATTCTCAGCAAATAAATCTTGCTGCATTAACTTTCGTTTTAATGCTTCCCAATGCTGCTCAGTCATTAAGTTAATCTTTAATGATCGAGCCGCATGTAATGCATAGACCGTGCAATCCAATGCTTCATTCCTAACACCAGCCCTTACCTGCCAAATCAATTTGCCGCGTATCGATCTATGAGGGGCTTTAACTTCAGATGTGATTTGTTCATAGAAATCAGCACGGACACCTTCATACCAATGCATATGCCCTGGTCCACTACCTTGCAATGTAATTCGCCCACGCTCACCGATAATTAAATCTTTCGCTTTATGCGTACCAACTTGAAATACCTGCAATCCGTATTTAGCAGATTTATTATGCCGCTTCCCTTTTGTATCTATTTGTTTGGGCCGACTGAATATTTCACGATCAAATACACGATCAGATGAGCCCTTGACCGCCATAACATTACGTTTTTGATATTTACGCACCCAGGTATAAGCCTGGTCAGATGTTTGGCCATCAGAGGTATCAATAGATACCGCTTGAACAATTAAATTAAACCCTTTCGCATGCGGTATGGGTGTAAATAAAAACTTAGCCAGCTCTGTCCAAACAGGGTCCTTAACATCTGTGGTTGATGTTTTTGCTTGTAATTCACCCCAATAAATGAGCCAGCATTCTTCACCAGGGCCCCATGCCCAGATAGTCACCGCTAAACGATCATGCTGTATATCTACGCCAGCCGTTAAAACATACGCCCCATCAGGTACTGTTAACTCCGCATAATTCTCTGCACGCTGCTCGAGTTCTGATACTTCCGGTGCTGTACTTTCGTACTCGTATGGCTTGCCCAGTTTCTGATTAATAAACTTAATCATTTCTGACTGATCGCCCTGCTCAGACAGGTGCCGTGCGTTCAAATACTCACGCACTACTTCTGCCAATGAAGTACCAGGTACGCAAGCATATAATTCTGATAAGCCGGTAAAACCAGCTACACCATGGAAGTCCTGTGTTTGTACCCAACCAGCTAATGGATCACCAGCATTGAGTGCGTCATAAACAGTATTGCGTATATTGTTCTGCCGCTGATAATCATCCCATGGCGTCCCACAATGCGGACAAACATATACAGCAGTATCAGGCAAGGCGGCGCCATAAACTACATGATTAACGACGTTATCAGAATCTAACCAACTAACATGATCCCAATCTAAAACATGCTTTTCACCACACTCATGACAAGCTACAGGCAACACACGTTTATCAGATTGATCTATGCGCTTTTCTGTTTTAGATAAACCCTTAACTGCAGGTGTGCCACCAACAATTAATTTTTTATTTTCACCGCCCCGCTTTAACCGTTCCCAGGTTAACCCAATAGCGTCACCCTGACCTGATACGTTATCACTTGTATCATCCGGCTCTTCTACAATCCCTACACCAACAGAAGAGGTTGATTTGACATTGCCCGGTGAATTAGATCCGACTAGCTTTAAAAAACCACCTGGATAACTTTTATTATCCCAGCGATTACCTGCAGAACGTGAGGTCGTAACATCAATCAAGGCGCGCGCTAAAGGCGTTGCCTTAACTGCCGGCACAAGCTTTTCATCATGAAAGGCTTTACCATCTTTTTCTTTTGCAAACACACCCAATATAGGGCATGGCTCTGTATTAACTCGTTTAAATAAATACCCAATAATAAAATAAGTCCAGCCAATTTGTGCGGCTTTCATCAAGTCTATTTCATATGTATTTTTATCATCTAATGCAGCAGCAACACCGATAAAATATGGCGAATAATAAAAATCATATAAGCCGGCCTTACCTGTTTCTTCTGGCAAATAATACTCATTACTTAACCATTCATAAGTAGAAACATTATTCGGCGGCTTAAATCTATCAGCTGCCCTCACCAATAGCTTCGCCAAGTTTTTCTGCGTAGCTTTGTATTCGTTCGGCAGTAGCTCCAACAATTTCCGTTACCATTTCCCGGTCAATCACTATACGGTGCTCACCTTCTATTTTTTGTATCAGCTTTTCAGAACCTGATTTATATTCACGGTTCGAATAACCTGCCCAATCATTAAGTGCTATTTCAACTTCTGACGCTAAAACTAATTCACCAAGTTTTTTATTATATTCAAGACGGCCAAGTGCTGTTTTAACACCAGCCTCATCAATTTTTGCGCGTGCTAATGATTCTTGCTCAGAACCTCCACGGCCTGCCGCCTCATCTCTAATTTTTGCACAATATTTTTTTAACCAGGTAGCGTATGTTTCACCGAGCTCAAGAGTGCCAGACTTTACGTGCTTGGATACTGCCTGCTGTGATGCACCAACCAGCTCACCAAATGCAGTTTGTGTTGCTTGATCATTTAAATTCATATACTGAATGCACTAAGTCTACCTACCACCACAACCCCCTATAGACCCAGACATCTGCAAAAAAAACGCGGTTCGAATTACCCGCATGCAATACAGCCCAGAAGGACCCATTAAATATTTGAGAATAAAAACTATCGCGCTGTTGCCAATGCTTTCTTTAATGACTTATCAAACTCACGAGTCAACACAGTCTTAATTGTCTTCTGTGCTACACGTTGAAAGTCAAAACGCTTTCTATAATTTGGCGCGCCCGTTACAAATAAAAACAATAACGCTGGCTGCCCCTTGTGTAGTCGCGCCACATCCCATA
>Ga0316207_10004130_pt1 | contig 12877 bp, 12 predicted proteins | sample 6weekpyrite_MG_FD_204943 | JGI IMG/M metagenome (GOLD analysis project Ga0316207, IMG submission 204943) | Microbial mat bacterial communities from mineral coupon in-situ incubated in ocean water Damariscotta River, Maine, United States -... | ecosystem: Environmental > Aquatic > Marine >... | reverse complement strand
GTTGATGACCCAATTATGCATGCAGATACCCCGTACCGTTCTGATATCTCAATCACGATCTTTATGAGTGATAAGGATGAGTATGATGGCGGTGAACTGGTGATCAACACCCAGTATGGTGAACATACTGTAAAACTCTCGGCAGGGGATGCCGTGATGTACCCCTCGTCCAGCGTGCACCATGTTAACGAAGTGACTAAGGGTACACGCCTTGTCGCGGTGACATGGCTACAAAGCCTCGTGCGTGAACCCGCGAAGCGTGAATTGCTCTATGACATGTACCAGGTTAAAGAGCAGTTATTAAAAGAGGCACCGGATGATGAAAACACGAAACGTCTTGACCGTAGTTACGTCAATCTGGTTCGCATGTGGGGTGATGTGTAAGTGTATTGATAAATGATGATTGGCCAGATTACCAATCATCATTTAGTTTAATGCGCTACTGCATTGATTCGGATTTTTTGTACCACTCCTGGGCTTTTTCAGCATCTTGCGCCACACCCTGGCCTTGTTCGTACATCATGCCCAGCGTCATTGCCGCACCGGCAAGCCCCTGGTTAGCGGCTTTCTCGAACCACTTGGCAGCTTCGGCTTCATCTTTCTCAACACATTCACCAGTCATGTACATAAAGCCGAGTCCGTGTTCAGCATAGGCATAACCCTGTTCAGCCGCGGCACGCATCCACTTGATGGCCGTGGCATCGTCTTTTACCAGCCCTAGACCATTCTGGTACATGATTGCCATGCGGTGCTGTGCATCGGCGTTACCTTGTTCAGCGAAAGGTGCAAGGAATTGCTTGGCACGGGTAAATTCTTTTGCCTCGAATGCGGCCATACCACTGGCAAGATCCATATCCAGGCCATTTTCTTCTGACATCATGTTCTCCAGTAAATCTGTATTAAAACGGTTGGCTATTCTGCCAGAGCAAGGTTGCGACGACCAGTAGAAAATCGTTATAACCCTTCAGGTACTGTGTCATTAAGGGGTGTTTCTATTAGCAGGATTGTTATATCCTGCGCCGGCATTTGAATAAGACACGCACTCGCACTGGAGTAAATGAATGATCCTGACGGCCTTTATAAACGAAACCGCTTACGATTTTGATGTTCCACAGGAAATGTTAGATGACGGAGAGTCATTCTTTTCCAAGATCGATGCAGATATGGATCAAGGCTACCAAATGAGCCGCGAGTATGTCGAAAAGCCGGGCCGAAAAGAACGCTGTCAGATTGTTGCGGACCGAATTCTCGATGCAATGAGTGAAGGCAACAAGACGTTAGCACTGCTGCTATCTGCTTATATCCTAGACCGCATGCCGGGTGTGACCGTTGCGTACATTGATACAGAGGGCGATATTCTTAATACGAACTTTGGCAATGCTGCACAGCACGAATATACGCCGCCGCCTAGCGATGAAGAAGCGCACAGCAAGGTAAGTGAAGAGATGAGTGAGGTTTATAAAGTAGGGCGTGTATACCGCTTCTCTGTCCGCAATCCTTACTCAGGTAAATGGCAGGAAGCCCCAGCAGTTAAAACTGAGGAGGAGGCGCAAGCGCTGCGCGAAGTGACCTTCAATAAGCGGGTTAAAGAATTAAAAGGTCGTCGGATCTCACTGGATGAATAAGTGATTTACGCTGTTGCGTAAATTTGATCATGGTAGTGTGCTTCAATTTTTTGCGCGCTGTCTGCAGCGTCTTCTGCAGAAAAAATCTCTACCAGGTTGGTTGCTTCTTGTTGCCAATGGTCAACCATCTTGGCACAAGTATCCTCCAGCGCAGAGCGACTTTTTTGCGAAATGAATGTGTTATACGCATTCAGTGCCTGGGGAAATAATGCCTTTCTCAAACCTGCGTAATTTGCAAAGTAAAAGTGCAGTGCAGGGCTACATTCTTCTTGTAGTAACCAGGGTAATGTCGTTATTGCATCGGCGAGATGGTCACGCACTGCTCGGGCAATAAACTCGGCTTGTGAACCGGATAGACCGATTAACATTTCATTCCATTCAGTGGGTAGCCGGCGGCCAGCCGCCACTTCACCCAATTCGTGTTGCAGAGCACTTTGCGATTCAATCGACATCATATTGTCGAGTAGACGCTCAAACTGATGTGTTGTAATGGACTGTGAGGTTAAATCAAATCCGTGCTCCCTGGCAGAACGAATGACAGGGGAGTCCTTGAGTTTTCGCCAGCGATTTTCTTCAATTTTTTCCCAGATAAAACGACGAATGGACTGTTGGCGTATAAAAATCTGGTTGTTGCAGAGCATTGCAGGTGGGGCGACGAGATCACGGGCATACTCATCACCGCAGATGTAAATATCGACGTCATCTTGATGTATGTAGTTGATTAAATGGCCGATAAAAAAGTGTGGCTTGGAAAAAACACCTCGTCCTGCACTATAGACAATATCTTGATTAGATAATTGTTGATTGATACCTGGTGTATCAAAAGCACCCAGGCTTTGGACCTCGAATTCCAGTGGTTTATAGGCATCGGAATAAAGGTCTTCCCAGTATGTCTCGTGTTCGACGAGCCATTTGCCTACAGAATCTTTTCCCATGCCTTGTGAAAGCGGTATACCTTGCTGCCAACGGTAGTATTCCCGCATTTTAAGTAGAAACGTACACATGGAATATTTGCCAGCATGACGCGCATCTGAGATGTCACAGTTGTGCTGAACGGTGTGGATAATGGGTTGAACTTCAGGTGCTAAGGTCTGTTTGTTCATACATAGAGTCTAGCACCCTGCATCCAGAATATTAGGTTATTTAGTATGGTTATATGTAGGGGTATTCTATGGCTTTATTGATTGATCGAATCCCGGTACGATCCTTGTTGATTCAGGATTATTGAGTGTCGATATGGCAATACGAATGAAAAGCAAATGGCATCGCTCAAAGCGGAGCCAGCGCAACATGGAAGGCTCCAGGAAAGAAAAGACCATGGTGGAGCTCGCGGGTGTGATCTCGTTTAATATCTGGAAACTGACCCGCGAGATGTATACCAATATGGAGAAAGAGGGTTTTCACTTTGGTGAGGACGAGCAAGTCATCGACATGTTTATAGAAATCATTGCGTTCATGATACAAGTTGGTGATCGTACGGTGTACGGCAAGCTGACCGAAGAGCAACGTAGTGAGTTTGTAACCGCGATGGCATTACAACTTACAGATATGCTCGATACCAATAAGCGTGAGCTACTTGGTGAGGGCGATTATCGCGGTGGCATTATTGAGAAGCTTAATAGTCGTTTTTCTGAATACGCCGAATGCCCATATAGTGACGAAGGCCCGAGTTATGAGTTCAAACGTTTGTTAGGTCATAGCATCTCTAATGTGATGGCAGATACGGATAATAAATGGGTTGTCGAGCAAATCATGGACATTGAATTGCCAAAAACGCTGAAAAATTTGCAGCGTCTGTTCAAAGACGTGCTGGGTTTGAGGAAAAAGGCGTCCAGCTAGACCATTTTTGTTAAGAAATAAACAAACAGGGCAACGAGCGCAAGCGGGATAATGACCGACACCCACTCGTGTTGACTAGCCTGGCGTTTGTTTTTCATTGAGTCACGCACTGCTGGCCAGACCAGGAACATGACCATAATGATGGCGAGTGCCGAGCCTATTTTTAACCAGTCCATTATGCCTCCAATTACATAAAACCCCGGCAAGCCGGGGTTTTATTATTCAGTACTACTAGAATCTGAATCAGTCGTTACTTGAACCGAGAATGGCCAACAAGTGAACGAAGATGTTGTAAATGCTCAGGTACAGACCAACTGTGGCAAGGACATAGTTGGTTTCACCGCCATTAATGATGCGGCTTGTATCGAACAGGATAAAACCACTCATGATCAGGATGACGGCTGCTGAGATAGCAAGCTGCAGGCCTGGAATGTCCATGAACAGGTTGACCAACATGGCAGCCAGCACAACAAAGAAGCCTACGAACAGGAAACCACCCAGGAAGCTAAAGTCTTTACGTGTGGTCAGAGCGTAGCCAGACAGGGCTAAAAAGATAATGCCCGTGCCGCCGAGTGCAGTCCCAATGATTTCACTACCACCCTGCATTGCGAGGTAGTAGTTCAGGATAGGGCCGAGTCCGAAGCCAAGCAGGCCAGTCACGCCAAAGACAACAAAAATACCGGCGCTAGAATTGGCTGTGCGGGGTAAAACCAACCAGATTAGGCCAATCGCAGCCAATGAACAGATCAGGCTTACGCCATGACCGACATTGATAGACATCGATGCAGCGGCCATCAGCGCACTGAAAATCAATGTCATGGACAGCAGGGTATAGGTGTTGCGAATAACCTTGTTCGTGGCCAGTACGGACTCACGTGAGCGGGTAATTGCAGGTTCGTTTGTATACATGGTGTCTCCTCTTACCTAAGACAGTAATTTTGTACAGTATATGACCACAAAAGTCGGGAATTTCTCCACAGCTTACCTTGGCAGGCGCAAAATACAAGCCTTTAAATGAGGTTTTTTGGTCGATTTCATATAACTGTAAAAATATGGGCAAATTCTTGGCAATCAAGGCTATGCAAGGCGTCTCTGTCGTGTAAAATACGCACCGCTGGAGAGGTGTCTGAGCGGTTGAAAGATCTGGTCTTGAAAACCAGCGTACCTTCACGGGTACCGTGGGTTCGAATCCCACCCTCTCCGCCATATCAATAAAAAAGCCACCCTTAGGGTGGCTTTTTTGGTTATGAGAGAATGTTATTCGAACCCACGGTTATAAAACCGGTTCGACAAACGACCAGTGGTCGTTTGGACGAATAAGTATACGGACGACGTCACTAACCACTGGAAAGTGGTTAGGTCGCTGCTTTTAGCAGCGACAATCCCACTCCAATGGAGGCTTTAGAAGTTATGGAGGGTTTTGTGCTTTGAGCTTACGGTTATGCGGAACGTGTGGTCCCCCTTTGAGCCTCTACGAGCTTCATCAGGTGATACTAGGCTTTAGTTCCTGACGATGCCTAATTTTACAGTGCTTGGAAGTGATTGTTTCTCCAGCAGCACTGAAAACTCCTTGGCGGGCAGCGCGCGACTGAATAAAAAACCCTGTACAGCATCACACCGTCGCTCTTTCAGGTAGTTGGCCTGTTCTTCCGTTTCAACACCTTCGGCGATAACATCCATTTTCAGGCTGTGCGCCATCTTGATTACGGTTGAAACAATTGCTGCATCATCTGGATCGGTAGTGATATCACGCACAAATGTGCGATCGATCTTTAATGTCTGAATGGGAAAACGCTTGAGATAACTGAGTGAAGAATACCCGGTGCCAAAATCGTCAATCGCAAAGCGGATACCGATGGCATGCAATTTTTGTAATGTTTCTATCGTTGCCTGGGCATTCTGCATAATTACACTTTCAGTAATTTCAAGCTGAAGTAGCGATGAGCGAATGTCTACCTCTTTGAGAATGGATGTGATCGTGTCAGCCAGTTGAGATTGATAAAATTGTCGGGCAGAAAGGTTAACGGCTATGGGGACAACAGAAAGGTTGTCAGTTTGCCATTTTTTGTTTTGTTGACAGGCGGCACGAATGACCCACTCACCAACATCAACAATCATGCCGGTATCTTCAAGAATAGGGATGAATTGAACAGGTGACACGATCCCAAATTCAGGGTGTTCCCAACGCAGTAAGGCTTCAGCACCAATCATACGTCCAGTGTCAATTTCCACCTTTGGTTGGTAGTAAAGACGGAATTGTTTTCTTTCTAATGCGTAACGAAGCTCTGTCTCAAGGGCAAGGCGTTCAAGTGTATGAGAGCTCATTTCCGAAGTGTAATATTGGAATTGATTTCCACCTTGTTCTTTAGCACGGTACATTGCTGTATCAGCATTTCTTAGCAAGACACCTGAGCTATCGCCATCACGAGGGTACGCACTAATGCCTATGCTTGCGTTAACAAATAGATCTTTTTGCTGGATGGTAAAGGGGTGCGACAGTGTTTCAAGTATGTTTGAGGCAATTGTATTGACATCAACAAAGTCATCAATGTTTTCGAGCAACACAACAAATTCATCACCACCAATGCGCGCGACAGTATCACTTTTGCGTAAACAGGGGCGTAACCGTTCTGCCACATGCTTGAGGAGTAAGTCACCGTATTCATGACCAAGCGTGTCGTTGATGACTTTAAACCTGTCAAGATCGATAAAGAGTAAGCAAAGCCGTGCATCAGTGCGTTGAGAGTTGTCGATAGCGTGACTGAGTCGATCAATCAACATAACCCGGTTAGGAAGTTCAGTAAGTACGTCATGGTGCGCCAGGAAATGTAAACGCTCCTGTGTTTGCATACGTTCAGTTATATCCTTCCCGGTCGATACGAAATTGACTATAGTGCCATCGTCACCCTGAAGAGGTGTAATGGTTTTTTCTTCATAATAGAGTGCGCCATTTTTCTTTTGGTTAATAAAAATGTCCTGGAAGTCTTTTCCAGACAGGATGGTATCCCAAAGATTTTTATAAAACTCAGGCTCATGCTTGCCGGATTTAATTAGGCTTATATTTTTACCAAGTACCTCGTCCCGGCTATATCCTGTATTTGTTTCAAACGCGGCGTTGACGTACTCAATAACCCCTTCAGCATCGGTGATAAATACAGAGTCACCGGTGTTTTCAAGGGCGCTTGAGAGCTTTTGTGAGTACGATTCCGCCTGTTTATGTCGATTCCAGGCTCTCGCCAGGCCGATGATGTCACCGACAGAAGAGGCAAAATTTTGTTCGTCGAGTGCCCATCTTCGGGTTTTTTCTGAATGTTCAATAAGCATTGCACCCAGTACTTTCCCTTCCTGCCGTATTGGGATGCTTAACATGGCGCCAATCTCATCCTTGTTAAATATTTGCTGATAGGGTGAGCATGATTGATCGGCGCTCTCGGAAATGTAGCAGGTAAAGGTTCTTCCAGACTCAAGAGATATGAAGAAGTCGTTGTGTTTATGAACCAATAGTGTGTAGTTATCAGTATGTGATTTTTTTCTGCTATTAAATAGATCTATGCATTGCAGGCTGGACTGGTCGTCATTGTAGAGCCAAACACCAATACTATTAACTTTAAGTGTACTTGCCGCGATCTCAAGTATGTCTCTAAGTAGCTCCATTATGTCGTTGGATTTGGCTGCTTGCAGTGTCGACATTTCAAGTAATGCTTCTTGTTGGTTATATAACCGTGCTTCGGATTCGGCGCGAACCCGCATTTCATTTTCCAGGTTGCTTTTCTCCTGGGTAAGTTCAACTGTGCGTTTTGCGATGAGATCAGAAATATCCCGGTTGGTTTGTTGCAGCGAATGAGTTCTGTAGCGTATGACGCGTGCTGTTATAACCAGGGATAACGTAAGCACTACACCCACTATAAATGACAGGGTGACCAATTTGTTTTCACTGTCTTTCCAATGCATGGACCGACTAGCAGTGTATTGCAAATCCATACCAGGAAGGCCAATAATCTTGGATAGCTTATGACGGTTTATTGTCCACTTATCCTCTTCAATATGGTTCGCGCCCTCATGGTCAATGAGCATTACTAGAGCCTGATTAGATAGTGGTGGGGCTAATTGTAAAGAAAACTTTAGTTGGTCCATGACGGGCAACGCAACCAGCATTTTATTAATGTTTAATTGAATTGCGAGCAGCCCGCTTGCGCTTTTCTGGCGCTGTACAATTTCATCTGGAAGAAGCCCGCGAGTTGTATAAAGCGCCCTGAAAATAGTCAGTCCACTTTGCTGTTTAGGCCTGCGTGTGGGAAAGGCGGCCTGGGGGTTTCCTGAGTCAATCGCCATGCTTGTAGCAATCAAAGACTCCGGGTCAGCAATCAGGTCAAAGCCCATCATCGATGCAGTAGCTGGGCTAAAAGGTTCAGTGTACAGAACTGGAAAATACTGCTCTCTTGGTGGAGAAGTTATATAACGGTCATTGCTGTAATCTTTTACAGCAAAACTAATGAATCCTTGTTTGTGTATCTCTGATTCAAACTGGCCTCGCTCTTCATAGCGTATCTTGGGCATATATTGAATAGAACTTATAAAAGGGTACCTTTTGAGCAGCTCTTCGGAGAACTGTCTAAATTGATCGGCGCTAACTTCCCGGGTGGAGTTAAATAATGCAGCCAGGTCATTGACAGCCGCCATAGACGTGTTGATTCCTTTTTCGATTGCATCTTCAATAGTATGGGACTGGGAAACAAAGATCTCACGTTCGCGTAGTGTCATACTTTCCCATGCACTCGCGACCAGACCAAACGTTACGATTAAGCCAATGCCGAAGGCTATCGCGGTAACTGGAAGGTTCGCATTATGAAGAAAATTTAGCTTCATTCTTGTCCAACTCGTATCGCCTTTTGCATAATGGAACTCGGTATTGAAATATTTGTTGTCTTTAACAAGTCTGGATTGACATACATATTCCAACGACGGTTAATGACAACAGGAATATTATTAATATTTTCACCACTGAGCACCGATAAGGCGACCTGGCCGGCCCATTCGCCTTGTTCCTCGGGGATTTTGGTCATGGCAAACATCGAGTATGGCATCATCCAGTCGTAGTTTGTAACAGTAAGCGTTTTAGAATTCTTCAGGACAAATTCTCTTGCTGCATTCTCGTCCCAGTCGTTTATACCGGCATTATTGCCAAGCAAAACAAAGTCCGCTGTTTGTGCAAGTAAAAATGCCTGCTTCCACTCCTCAAATGTTTTCACAAAGACACCAGGGACTTGCACGCGATTATCAGTAAAAAACTGTTTGTAGTGGGAGAAATCCTTGTGTTCTGTGAAGACATCGGATGAAAGGTATACGCCTGATCGTACAGAGATAACGATGTCGCGAATGGTTTTTAGAGTTTGTTCGATTGGCGCGACCTCAATCATTCCGGTTACGTTGGTATATGGGTAGCCATACTGTTCGACCGTCCAATTTATGCCACAAAAAACGAAAGGAAGTTTTGAATTCCTGAAATAGGGTTTGACGAGATAGCGAGAGGCGTTATCGTCACAGGCAATGATGACATCAGGTTGCGTATTGAGTATATGCTCTCGGGCAGCAATACCTTGTTTTTTGCCATGAACGGTATCTTGTTGACGCTTTGTGTCCATGTAGAACTTGTCAAGCTTACAGGTATTGCCGAGCGTTTTCTCAAGGCCTCGTTCGATACCGTCATTCCACTCATAGCCTTTGTGGTATGAAGAAACATATAGGCAATTTGAAGCCATTGCATTGTGACTTAACACTAGCGCAGCCAGTAATAGAAATTGGTTTATAATTAACGTTTTACTGGTTTGCATGATTTCCACTCAGTATTTTATCCAGTAGCTCGAGTAATTTGAATTGTTGGTCGCCACCAAAGAAATGATTGGCACCGTGTATTGTTTTTACCCTGGCACCCGCTGCCTGTTGTTTGTTGGGCCAGTCTTTGGGGACACGTTTATCTTTACTGCCAAGTACAGATATCACATCGACCCGGCCCTTTATTCTACTTAGCGCAGTGAGTATCCGTTCACTGGTCCAGTCGGCATAGGAGAGAAAAGCATCAGCGGGTGTACGATAACGATTGCAGTATGAAAGTTTATAGTTGTAATGATTATAGTCTCCATCCAGTAAACGCTGCCTGGCAACCACACGTTCTTGCTCGCGGCGCTCACGGTCGGGTACAAATTCGGTGTCAATGAGGCCAAAGGTAATCAGTTTTTCTGTTACTGGAAGACCTTCTTTTTGAGAGTTTCTCTCGAGATAGGCAAGTGCGGTAACACTTCCAAAACTGTGACCAGCGAAAATAACTTTCGAGTGCCCCTGGGATTTTAGCCATAGCATCCACCGATTAATTTCATTCAGGTTATCTTCCATTGTGTGCTGATGAAGCGCTTCACATGCCATCAGCGACGAACGTTTGTTGATGCCAAGCGACAAGATAGGTGCAAGAAGGGTGTAGTCGTTGTCCGTGATGGATTCGCGAATGTTTGAAAGTGTCAAATAGCTGTTAGTTTGCAGGAAACCGTGCAGGGCGATGACGACAGGTTTTGAGGGGCCACCCTTTATATATTCAGCACTGGCATGTATACCCGGTTTCATTTCGAGTAAGATGGTTTCGGCATGGGGAAGCGGAGAAATTAGTATAGATATCAGTAGTAATAGCTTTCTTAGTTCATTGCGCACGATTATAAAGCCACTTTTAGTGTTATCTCATCATAATATAATCGGCATGTAAGGCCAGTTATTAAACCACTATATTAGTGTGGGAGTCCGGCTAGTGATGAGCGTGATGGGATAAACAGATTATTAACGTATTAATTAAAGGATATGTTGAATGAAGCTGTTTCAGAATTGAAACTACGGTGTATTTTGCAACGAGCCACCACTATTCATGAGGTGAGATGACTACTTTAATGTGACATGCTTTCTGAATATCGTTTTGTCCAAGAAACTCGATTCTTTCTGTAATATATTGAAATCAATAACAATTTATGTTGCACCTATTGGTGCTTTAATTACGTATGTATTCGGCTGACATTTCTGTAAGTATTTCCCTACGTTTTCCTACAATTCACATGCCACATGAACTATGATGTATAAAAAATCAGGTAGGGTTTCAAGGTTGTAATTGTGGCCTGTATGGAGGGAGTCTGAATGGCAATTAAGGTTCTGCTTGTGGATGATCATGAGCTGGTCCGAACAGGTATACGCCGTCTGTTGGATGATTTCAGTGACATTGAAGTTATCGCAGAAGCTGATAGCGGCGAAGAGGCGATTAAGCTTTGTCGTGAGCATAAACCTGAAATCGTCCTGATGGACGTCAATATGCCCGGTATCGGTGGGCTTGAAGCGACGCGGAAGCTGTTGCAGATCGACCCTGCCGTCAAGGTGATTATTGTCACGATTCATGTTGATGAACCTTTCCCAACACGTTTACTCAAGGCCGGTGCAGCAGGTTACCTGACCAAGGGGTGTGCGGTCGATGAGATTGTTGAAGCAATTCGTTCTGTGAAGAATGGTAAACGTTTTATCGGTACAGATGTTGCGCAGCAGTTGGCCTTATCTATGCTGCCGGGTAATGACAAGACACCGTTCGATGCACTTTCACAACGTGAACTCCAGGTCATGTTGATGGTTACACAAGGCCAAAAGATCCAGGAAATTGCTGATAAGCTATGTCTGAGCCCTAAAACAGTCAGCACTTACCGCTATCGCTTATTTGAGAAGCTGGATGTGAAAAGTGATGTTGAACTGACGCATCTGGCAATGCGTCACGGTATGATCGATGAAAGCGGTGCGGTTGTAGATGTCTAAACTATCTAATTCAAATTAAGCTTCTGCCAGTCAATTAGAAAGTCATTATAAATATTTGTCAGCCCCGCACCAAAGGCCAACACCAGATCGTGAGGCGCTGCTGACCGTGCAGCATGTTCTTGCTGGTAATCTTTCACAACAATGATGTTGCCTTGTCTGTTATCAAGACGCAGCTCTAATTCAATAATGATTTTATTTTCTTTACCTCGGGCAATTTGTTCAAAGCGACGAATCTTGCCACTGAGTATATGACCGTCACGTTTAGCAGGGTCATAATTACTGACCGTTGTAGCAGTATTGGTATTGCGCAGAGCGCTAATCAGGTTTTCCTGTAAAAGCCTGGGTGGGGCATCAACCCAGAAGTGGTAGTGATATTGTTTTAGGCTTAGTGGCTGACTGGCCTCACTAAATAGCAGTGGGCGCTCACTGTGTAAGCCATCCGTTACAAAACGCTTAACAAACAAATTTGTTGATAACAGCCTGGTGCTGTTCAACGTCATAGTAGGTAGCCTGTAAAAGTGATCATCGGGCACGGGTGGTTGCAGGCTGCAACCAGATGCAACCGTAAGTGATAATGCCAGGAATAGAAGGCTTTTTTTGAGCGTATTCATGATTATTTTGCCGGTTTAGTGGTTTTATCCTGAGGTGGAGTACTGCCAAGTAACAGGCCCGGGTTTTCGCGGATCTGGCGACTGAACTCATTCAGGTTTCGACTCGTGCCATCCAGGTTATGTGCAATGGTATTGGTATGGGTTGAAATGACTTCAAGACTGGCGCTGAGGTGGCGGATAGCACGCTGTAGCTCGGCGCGGTTATCGGTTACAAGAGTGTTTGATGTGTTCACAACAGAATCAATTTCGTTAAGCGTTTTATCCAGACGTTGAGTTGCGCTTGAGATATTGTTAATGATAGTCGAAATATTGTCCTGGTTTCCTTTGTTTAGAAGAGACTCAAGTCCAGCCGCGCTATTGTCTAACCGGCCTAATATTTTATGAACATCGTTGAAGAGTTCGGTTTCATTGTTCAAAGTATCAACAAATTTACGCACATCACCAAATATTTTTGTTTCTTCGTTAAGTGTGGAGATAAAACCCCGGATATCCGAGATTAAAAGTTTTATGTCACCCGCTGCGCCGCCTACTGCAGAAAACAGGTCGGCACCTTGTATGCCTTTCAATGTGTTGCCAATCTGCAAAGGGGTCTCACTTTTTCCTTCACGAATGTTAATGGCTATTGCACCAAGCAGGCCAGAGGCATTAATTTGAGCGACACTGTCGGAGGGTATTTGCCATCCTTTTTGAATTGTAAATACAACTTTGTAGCGTGTCCTGCCATCTTGTTGCTCTGGTGTAACGGATTCAACTTGACCAAGTTGATAGCCTTCGTAGGAAACAAGCGTGCCGTATTTTATGCCGGCGACATTGTTGTAATAAACCTGATAACTGTCTGTGTCACCACTGCGACCTGTCAGCATGATAATAAGAATGATAAATGACACCAGTACAGCGAGTACAAAACTGCCGACGACGGTGTAATTGATGGTTTCGTGTTTCATTATAATGTTATCCCTGCCCAGTCAGGCT
>Ga0316207_10004129_pt1 | contig 12880 bp, 13 predicted proteins | sample 6weekpyrite_MG_FD_204943 | JGI IMG/M metagenome (GOLD analysis project Ga0316207, IMG submission 204943) | Microbial mat bacterial communities from mineral coupon in-situ incubated in ocean water Damariscotta River, Maine, United States -... | ecosystem: Environmental > Aquatic > Marine >... | reverse complement strand
GGCTTTGGAAAAAGCCGGTGCATTCAAGCACGATGTCCACGCCTTGTGCAGCATGCGGCAGATTGCCGGGGTCGCGTTCGCTCGTCACAGCAATCGACTTACCGTTTACGACCATCGCACCGTCGGCAACATCAACCGTGCCAGGAAAACGGCCATGGGTGGAATCGTACTGGAACAGCAGCGCGTTCGATTTGGTGTCAGCCAGATCGTTGATCGAAACCAGTTCCAGATCGTGATCGGACCGTTCAAGAATTGCACGAGCGACAAGACGGCCGATGCGGCCAAAACCATTGATGGCGACTTTGGTAGCCATGAGGGGAAACTCCTAAATTAGTTGTTCAATTTGTTCTGGATTTTCGGAACGATAGCGTCCGCAGTGAAACCGTAATGTGCAAACAGATCGCCCGCGGGAGCGGACGCGCCGAATGTGTCGATACCGATATTGAGGCCGTCATTACCGGTGTAACGCTCCCACCCCAAGGTTGCACCTGCTTCGATCGAAACGATCAGCGCATCTGCGGGCAGGATGTCAGCCTTGTGGGCATCGTCTTGTGCATCAAACAGTTCGGTGCAAACCATCGAGACCACATCGGTGCCGATGCCCGATTGTTCAAGCTGATCTGCGCATTCCATCGCCAGCGCGACTTCGGAACCCGATGCAAGAATGACGACTTTACGCGTCGCTGATGCGCCGCGCAGGCGATAGCCGCCCTTGGCGCTGCGATTGCCCGCACTGGTCCAGTTTTCATCGCCCTCACCGCGCAATTGCGGCAGGCCCTGACGCGACAGTGCCAGAACGGACGGCGTTTCAGGCGTAGACAGCGCATGCGCCCAGCATTCTGCGGTTTCAATCGTATCACACGGGCGGAACGTGTTGAGGTTGGGCACAAGGCGCAGGCTCATCACCTGTTCGACCGGCTGGTGGGTGGGACCATCTTCGCCAAGACCGATTGAATCATGCGTCATCACATAAATCGCCTGCGTCTTTTGCAGCGCCGACAGGCGGATCGCGTTGCGGCAATAGTCTGAGAAAATCAGGAACGTGCCGCCATAGGGCACAATTCCGCCATGCAGCGCCATGCCGTTCATCGCCGCGGCCATGCCGAATTCACGAATGCCGTAATAGACATAGCGGCCCGAATAATCATCTGCGCTCATCGGCAATGTGCTGGGCGTCTTGGTGTTGTTGGACCCTGTAAGGTCAGCCGAACCGCCGACCATTTGCGGCAATGCCTCGGTCAGAGGCCCAAGCGCCATTTCCGATGCCTTGCGGGTTGCAACCTTTTGAGGGTCAGCGGCCAGCGCGCGGATATGACTTTCAATGGCAATCGATGCCTTGTCGGCAACGCCAGCCATCTGGCTTTCAAACTCAGTGCGCTTTGGCGATGCGGCAAGCCGCTGTGCCCATGCGCCATGCGCTTCGCTGCCAGCCTCGCCCGTTGCGCGCCAACCGGCCAGAATTTCGCCGGGCACTTCGAATGGCGGGCTATCCCAGCCAAGCACGCCGCGTGCGGCTTCGATTTCGTCTGCGCCCAGCGGAGCGCCGTGGGTAGCGCTGGTGCCCTGCTTGTTAGGAGCACCTTTGCCGATCACCGTCTTGCACGCCACCAGCGACGGGCGCGGATCGGCCTTCGCTTCGTTCAGAGCGCGGTCGATATCGGCAAAGTCATGGCCGTCGCACGAGACGACATGCCAACCGGTCGCCACGTAACGCGCTTTGATGTCTTCGCTGGTTGAAAGATCGGTGCCGCCATCAATCGTGATCGCATTGTCATCCCAAAGGACGTTGAGACGCCCCAGTTTAAGATGTCCGGCAAGGCCGATTGCTTCGTGGTTGATGCCTTCCATCAAACAGCCATCGCCTGCGATCACCCATGTGCGGTGATCAACCAGATCATCGCCAAAACCGGCATTGAGGTGGCGTTCTGCCATCGCCATGCCAACAGCCATCGCCAGCCCTTGCCCCAGCGGGCCGGTGGTGCATTCCACGCCTTCGAGCAGGAAGTTTTCAGGGTGGCCCGCACACGGGCTGCCCAGCTGACGGAAGTTGCGGATTTCATCCATCGTGGGATGCGCATATCCCGATAGATGCAGCAGCGAATAGATCAGCATCGAGCCGTGGCCTGCGCTCAACACAAAGCGATCACGGTCGGCCCAGTCGGGACGCGCCGGATCAAACCTGAGATGATTTGCAAACAGGACGCTGGCCACATCGGCCATTCCCATTGGCATACCGGGGTGGCCGGAATTGGCGGCTTGAACGCCGTCCATAGAAAGGGCGCGGATGGCATTTGCCATCGGCTGGAGACGGGCTGCATCAGTGGTCATAGCGCGAGAAGGCTCCTGGTGGCGCGTGAAAGGGCGCGGGTCGCGAATGCGGGCCTGGGCAAAAGGAGCGATTCGATCCCTTCGAACCAGTGCAAGATGCCATTGCCGAGGCGTCTGTAGAGGTCAACACTTCCCCCTGCGCGCTCCACCGATCAGTTGCGCAACTGTTCATTCCAGGCGGCACTTGCAGAGCACTTATCAACAGGAGCGCGCAACACTTTGCGAATGCTGGCGATCTTGGTATTTTATGCAAAGTTATGAGTGCAGCCCGTATCGAAGAAGCGATGACACGCATCACCACCGCCATGGCGCGTATTGATGCTGCGCGCGCGCAATTGGAGGCGGCAGAGCCTCAATCCGGCGAGGCGCAAGGCGGCGCTGGCGATTCCTCTCGTGTCATGGCCTTGGTCAATGCGCATGAGAAATTGCGCGAGGAAGTCGCTGATACGATTGGCGAACTTGATACTCTGATCGAGGAGCTCGAAGCGTGAGTCAGGTCAAAATCAAAATCGGCCCGCGCACCTACTCGATTGCTTGCGGTCCGGGTGATGAGGAGAAGGTCGCCAAATTCGGCGCGCTTATTGACGCCAATTATTCAAAACTGGGGACTGCGCGCGCCGCACAGGAAGCCGACAATATGGTTTTCGCTGCGCTGTTCATGGCCGATGAACTGGACGAGGCAAAAACCGCGATCCGCGACGCGAAGGCCGAAATGTCTGAAATGCGTCAGGAGCTTCAGCAGGCAAAGGACGATGCCGCCAATGCGCTGCACAAAGCCAGTTCGCAAAGCGAGGCTGAAAAGGAACGCGCAGGCGGCAAACAAGCCGAATTGCTCGCCAAGGTCGAAACCCTGCGCAAAGCCGAAGAACGCGCGCGCAAGGATAATGACCAGCTCAAACAGGAAATCGCGGACTTAAAAGAGCAAGCGCGCCACCAACACGACCTGTTCGGCGGTCCGGCAGACGACGCCGCGCATTCCGAAGCGCTCGCCGAGAAGCTCGAAGCGATCGCTGCACGCGCCGAAGAAGCGGCAACCGAGCTTGAAGGTCAGGCCGCAGGCTCCTAAGTCGGTCACGACGGGGCTGCCCGGCACGAGCCATGCGAAAATCCCTGAGGCTATAAGCAATCCAAGGGAGCTGTCCCTGCTTTGGTCCACCAGTTCGGCTGTGGGACCGGAGTATACGGCGCCCACCTGACGTTTTAGGCGTCGGAGGATTTCCCGGCACCGACCCATGGTGGTCCCGTCACTTTTTTGGAACTTTCGCTCCGACCTGCGTGGGAGCATCCTCGCTAGACGCGCAGCTAAGCTGCGCCCGCTGCGGGCGGAGCAAAACAATCCATGGATCTGAGCTTAAACAAGGCAGAACTTCGCAAATCACTGCGCGCAGCGCGGCGCGATCATGTTGCTGAACAGCCCGATTCAATCCGCGCTCTGTTGTTCAATCGCCCCCCTGCCCCGTTGATCGAGAAAATCGGGCCAGAGACGATTATCGGCTTGTATCACGCCGCCAATTCTGAAGCGCCGACAGCTGGATATGCGCGCTTTTTTCAAGAGGCAGGGCACACACTTGCCCTTCCCTTTTTTGCATCACGAGACGCGCCGATGCAGTTTCGCGAACACAGCGATCCGCATGGGCACAGCGACCTTGAAGAAGGCGCGTTTGGAATGCAGCAACCTGCGACAAGCGCTGCCGAACTGGCGCCTGATGTGTTGTTCGTGCCGCTGGTAGGCTTCACCGCCTCGCTAGAGCGACTGGGTCAGGGCGGCGGCCATTATGATCGCTGGCTGGGAGCAAATCCGGGGCGGATGGTGATCGGGCTTGCATGGGATGTGCAACTGGTCGAAGCACTGCCAACTGAACCGCACGACATGCCGCTTGATGCGGTCGTCACCCCCACACGCATTTACGGGATAGGATGATGCGCGAAGAACCCACCTGGCGAATTCCATTTGGCATTCTCGCACTGTTTGTCGCGTTGATGGTCTATGCGATTGTCATTGCCCGTTATGCACCTGATCTGATCGGCGATTGGCACGGACTGGCGCAAACCCTCGTCTATCTGGTGCTGGGCATTATCTGGCTGTTGCCGCTCAAACGGTTCCTGATCTGGATGGAAACCGGCAGCTGGTCGCCGCCTGCCAAACCGGACTAGATCTTCGTTTCATACTCGGCTTCAAGTTGCTGATCGCGCACCCAGAAATCGGTATTGCGCGGGCCGATCAGTACCTCTGCAAGCAGATCGAAATGGCCATGCCATCCGGCAAACACGCCGATCAGCATCTCGCGCCCGACAACGCCTTTATGGACCAGATGCAATTGGGTTTGCCCCTCACCCAGCGGTTTTAGATCAATCTCCACTACGCTCGATTCCGCTCCGGCAGATTCGAACCACGTAAAGGCAAACCGGCGCGGCGCGTCGTATTCAAGAATCTCGCCGAAATGGGTGACGACTTCTTCAGCCGCGTACTTTTCAGGTGGTCCGCTTTCCGACAAGCGGCGGTGATCAAATTCGAACACGATCTTGCCGCCCACATGATCATCGGTTGAACCGCCGCAGAACCACAATTTGCGCTTTTCCGGATCGACTAGAAATTGCCAGACGCGGTCAACATCCGCATCGAATTGCCGGGTGAATTGCAACTCGCTCGGTCCGGTTTGAATGCCGTAATCAGTCATTGCCATCCTCCTTTTTTTCGTCCTTCAAGGCTGCATCCAACGCATCAAGCCGCGCATTCCAAAATGCGGAATATCGCTGAACCCATGCTCGCGCGCTGAGCAGTGCATCGGGGCGCAGTTCGCACACCCGTTCGCGCCCACGCTTGGTCCGCACCAGAAGACCCGCCGTTTCGAGCACGCCAACATGTTTGGAAGCACCTGCCAATGACATTGAAAGCGGACTTGCCAATTCGCCAACGGTCGCTGGCCCTTGTGAAAGCCGCTCAATCATCGAAAGGCGGCTGGGATCGCCAAGCGCACGAAACACGCAATCTGGGGTCGGATTTGATTCAACCATTTGGTTAAATAAATGCAATCGCCGCCGAAAGTCAACCCAATGGTTGAGCTTTGAAATTCTACGAACGTCATTGCCAGCACTGCGTGCCGCGCTTAGCCTTACCAATCGGGAGAGAGATTTTTATGGCAAGTTCAGGTGAGACGGGCGTTGAGCCCGCTCAGGCGGAAATCGCAAATACCAATACAAGCGATATCCCTCCTCCCTCCACATTGTTGAAGCTCGCCCACGGCTTTGGTGCCGCGGCTTTCGGCATCAAGAACAACGGCTTCGATTACTTCCTGCTGTTCTTTTACGGCAATGTCATCGGGCTTGAGCCCGGTCTGGTTGGCCTCGCGATTTTGATCGCGCTGGTTTTTGATGCGTTTTCCGATCCGCTCGTTGGCTACTGGTCAGACAATCTGCGTTCACGCTGGGGCCGCCGCCATCCCTTTATGTATGCCGCTGCACTGCCGGTGGGCCTTAGCTATTTCATGCTGTGGAACCCGCCTGACCTGTCACAGACAGGCCTGTTTATCTACCTCACCTTCCTTGCCGTGCTGATCCGCACTTTCATCACGTTTTACGAAACCCCATCCTCCGCTCTGCTGCCCGAATTGTCGCGCGACTATCAGCAACGCACCAGCCTTCAGACTTACCGTCTGTTCTTCGGCTGGAGTGGCGGGAACGTGATGAGCATCGTGATGTTCGGCTTCCTGCTTACAGGCCCGCTGGGAATGCGCGATCGCGAAGCCTATGAAACCTATGGCGTTATCGCGGGCATAATCTTGTTCGCTGCGATTTTGATTTCGGCATTGGGCACGCATCACCGGATCCCCACGCTGACAAAGCCAACGCAAAGTGCCGAACCGTTCAGTTTCAAGCGCATCTTCCGCGAAATGTACGAAACACTGAGCGAGAAAAGCTTCATCGCGCTGTTTATTGCGACCGTGCTGTTCGCTGTTGCAACCGGCCTGAATGCGAGCCTTGCCTTTTTGATGCTCAATTATTTCTGGGGCTTTAGCGAAGAGCAGATTTTCTTCTGGACGGTTCTGGTTTTCGTTTCCGCAGCCTTGGCCTTTTTCATCGCGCCGCGTGCAACCAAATTGTGGGGCAAGAAGCGCGCGACGATCATTCTTGGGCTGGTGGCCTTCGTCGTGCAACCGATGCCCTATCTGCTCCGCCTTGCCGATCTGATGCCGCAAAATGGCGACCCGGTGCTTTACCCCTTGATGATGACGATCAACACGATTGATCTGGCCTTCATCATTGCCGTGCAGGCGGTTTCCTATTCGATGATTGCCGATCTGGTGGAATCGAACCAGTTAAAGACCGGTCGGCGCAATGAAGGCGTCTATTACGCTGCGATGACCTTCACCCGAAAAACCACGCAAGGGTTCGGCGTGCTCGCAGCCGGGGCGATCCTGTCGCTCATCGCATTCCCCGACAATGCAGAGCCGGGAACTGTCTCTGATGATACGCTATGGTCGCTGGGGGCGCTTTACGCACCGTCGCTGCTGGTTCTGTATATGGTCGCGCTGTTTTTCGTGACGCGTTACAAGATCGACAAGACGCAGCACGAGGCAAACCTTGCGGCGCTTTCCGAACAACAGACCTAAGGAAAATGTCCCAAGTGGCGCGAGTGACGGGACTCGAACCCGCGACCTTCGGCGTGACAGGCCGACACTCTAACCAACTGAGCTACACCCGCGCAGCCACTTGGGAGCCGCGCAAATAGGGCCGGTCGCAGATGCTGTCAACGCTCGTCTGCCACCTTTTTTGTGCTGTAGTGAAATTAGTTTAGCACTTCTCGTATTTCCAGTTGCGGCGCTTGCCCTCGCCGATCCATTCTGCCGCCGTTGCAATGCGCTTTTCACGGGTCGCTTCGCGCTTGGCTGAGGTGATCCATTCTATGTAATCGCGCCGCTGTGCATCGGTGAATTTGTCGAAAACTTCGCGCGCGCCAGCGACGTTATTTATCGCAGCGGCAAGGTCATCGGGTTCATCGAGCGCGGGTTTGGGCTTGGGCTGCGAGGTCTTGGGCGATTGCACCGCGATGGCAGATTCGCGAAAATCTGAAATCAGCCTGTCTTTGGCTGGCAGGTCTTCCACGCAGGTAAGCTTGCCATAATTGCCCATACCGCCGCCTGCGGTTTCGGTGCTGCATACAATCACCGATGCGTGTTTTGTGAACGCCGCCATGCCGACCGCGTTTTTGCCCTTCACCGCGAAATAGGGAACGCCCCATTTGAGCACTTCCTCGGCCTCGGGCAGCGCTTCGTGCACCAGATCGCGCACATGCGACAGGATAGGCTGCGCAAATGGCTGTTGGCGTTCAATATAGGCGTCGATATCTCGATTGCGGGTCATCGCTCACTCCGTTTCACGAAAGAGCGAGCTTACACCTCAATCAGACAGCAGCAAAACCGGCGTTTCGATCAGTTTCTTGACGTCCTGAATGAAGCTTGCCGCATCAAACCCATCGACCACGCGGTGATCGCATGAAATCGAGATATTCATCAGCTTGCGCTTCTCGATCCGTTCAACACCATCGGAGCCGGTTACGAACATCGGCCGTTCAATGATGCGGTTGGGACCGATAATCGCAACTTCGGGTCGATTGATAACCGGAGTTGTCGCCACCCCGCCAAGAGGCCCGAGCGATGTGACCGTAAGGGTCGACCCTGAAAGCTCCTCCGACTTTGCCGAGCCATCGCGCGCGGCATTCGCCAGACGCCCGATCTCGCTTGCCAATTGCCACAGATTGCGCGCCTGAGCATCGCGGATCACAGGCACCATCAGTCCGTTATCGGTCTGTGTCGCCATACCCAGATGCACCGCGCCGTGGCGGGTAACAACGCCTGCTTCGTCATCATAACGCGCATTGATCATCGGATAGCTGGGCAGCAGCTTGCAGAACGCGGTAATCAACAGCGGCAGCATGGTCAGTTTGGGCTTCGCGCCGCGCGCGCTGTTTAGGTCAGCCCGCATCAATTCAAGCGCGGTGACATCGCATTCCTCGACATAGGTGAAATGCGGAATGTTGCGCTTGGCCGCGCTCATATTCTGGGCGATGCGTTTGCGCAGGCCGATGACCTTGATTGTTTCATCCGCGCGGGTCTGGCCCGCAGGAGCAAAGCCGCCGCCCGAATTGTAGGCGAGGAACTGGTCAAGATCGCCATGGCGAACACGGCCATCATCGGCAGGCTTCACCTCGCCAAGGTCAATGCCAAGATCGCGAGCGCGTTGACGCACGGCAGGGCTGGCAAGGACTTTGGCCGCCGAAACAGCGGGGGCAGGCTCTGGCGCAGGAGCAGGTGCAGGAGCAGGAGCCGGAGCCGGTGTTGGTTCTGGCTCAGGTGCTGGTGCTGGTGCTGGTGCAGGCGCAACTTCTTCGGCCTGAGAAGCTTCGGCAGGTGCTTCTTCAGCATCTTCGCCTTCAACTTCGACCACAAGCAGCATTGAGCCAACCGCGATCACATCGCCAATCTCGCCCGCAACCTCGATCACTGTGCCGTCAACCGGGCTTTCAATGTCGATCGTCGCCTTGTCGGTCATCACATCGACGAGGTGCTGGTCCTCGCTCACAGTGTCGCCGACCTTTACGTGCCATTCGACGATCTCCGCCTCGGCTACGCCTTCGCCCACATCGGGCATGTTGAAAGTGAACTTCGCCATTGCGTCAGTCCTTCAAAATCTTGTCGATGGCCTCGCCAATGCGGACAGGGCCGGGGAAATAGGCCCATTCGAGGCTATGCGGATAGGGTGTGTCGAAACCGGTCACTCGTTCAACCGGCGCTTCGAGGTGGTAGAAACAGCGCTCTGTGACGAGCGCGGAAAGTTCAGAACCAAAGCCGCTGGTGCGGGTTGCTTCGTGAACGATCAGGCAGCGTCCGGTTTTCTTGACCGACGCCTCGATCGCTTCGATGTCGAGCGGGACAAGCGTGCGCAAATCGAGAATGTCAGCTTCGATGCCTTTGTCGGCGCAAACCGCCTCGGCCACGTGAACCATCGTGCCATAGGCAAGCACGGTGATCTGTTCGCCCTGTGTAACATGGCGCGCTTTACCCAGCGGGATTTTGTAATACCCTTCTGGCACCACGCTATCCTTGTGCTTTTTCCACGGCTCGACCGGCTTGTCGTAAAAGCCTGTGAAGGGCCCGTTATAGATGCGCTTGGGTTCAAAGAAGATCACCGGATCGTTGTCTTCGATACAGCTGATCAACAGCCCCTTGGCATCATAAGGCGTGGACGGGATCACCGTTTTTAGGCCAGCGACATGGGTGAAGATGCTTTCAGGCGATTGCGAGTGCGTCTGACCGCCGAAAATGCCGCCGCCAAAGGGCGAGCGAACCGTCATTGGCGCAATATATTCGGTTGCAGAGCGATAACGCAGGCGCGCCGCTTCGGAGATCAACTGATCAAGGCCGGGATAGATATAATCGGCAAACTGAATTTCGGGGACCGGACGAAGGCCATATGCGCCCATTCCCACAGCCACGCCGATAATCCCGCATTCGCTGATCGGGGTATCGAAAACACGGGTCTTGCCATGCTTTTCCTGAAGGCCTGCGGTGCAGCGGAACACGCCGCCGAAATAACCCACATCCTCGCCCATGACGATCACATCAGGGTCGCGCGCAAGCATTGTATCAAGCGCTTCGTTGATCGCCTCGATCATATTGATCCGGCGATCTTCGGTGCCTTGTGCTGGCGTTTCGGTTTTCACGTCTGTGCTCATTTGCCGGCTCCATCTTTGGGATGGTGGTCGGGCCATTTGATCTTGCGTTCACGGGTCGCTTGCGCGGCCTGTTCTTCAAGATGCCACGGCAGTTCCTCGAACACATCTTCGAACATGGTGTGGAAGGGATGATGCAGACCGTGGCCAAGAATGCCGTTCTTTTCGGCTTCCTTGGTGGTTTTCTTGACCAGCTCGGCTGCTTCAAGATCCATCTTTTCCTGCCGCTCTTCATCCCATTCGCCGATTGCGATGAGGTGGTTCTTCAACCGCATAACCGGGTCGCCAAGCGGCCATTCCTCACGCTCTTGCGCAGAGCGGTATCCGCTTGGATCATCCGACGTTGAGTGCCCTTCGGCGCGGTAAGTGAAGGATTCGATCAGCGTCGGACCCAGATTTGCCCTAGCCCTGTTTGCGGCCCATTGCTGTGCAGCAAAGCAGGCCAGCGCATCGTTGCCATCAACCCGAAGGCCGGCAAGGCCATAGCCCAGCGCACGCGCTGCAAAGGTGGTGCGCTCTGCGCCTGCAAAGCCGCTAAAGCTTGAAATCGCCCACTGGTTGTTGACCACGTTGAGAATTACAGGCGCGTTGTAGACCGCAGCAAAGGTGCAGGCCGAATGGAAGTCGCCTTCAGCGGTCGACCCCTCGCCCACCCATGTGGCAGCGATGCGGCTGTCGCCCTTGATCGCGCTCGCCATTGCCCACCCCACCGCTTGCGGGGTTTGCGTGGCAAGGTTGCCCGAGATCGAGAAGAATGAATGCTCGCGGCTCGAATACATGATCGGCAGCTGGCGGCCTTTGAGCTTGTCACCTTTGTTCGAATAGATCTGGTTGATCATTTCGATCAGCGGATAGCCGCGTGCAATCAGAATGCCCTGCTGACGATAGGAGGGGAAAATCATGTCGTCAGAGGCCAGCGCCATCGAGGCGGCAACGCTGGTCGCCTCTTCGCCAGTGCACTTCATATAGAAGCTGGTTTTGCCCTGCCTCTGGCCACGGAACATGCGTTCATCGAACGCGCGAACCATCGCCATATGACCAAGCATTGTGCGCAAGGTTTCCGGGTCCAGTTTAGGGTCCCACGGCCCGTGCGCCTTGTTGTCATCGCCCAGCACCCGAACCAGACCATAGGCGTGGTCTTTCATGTCTTCAGGCTTGGTGCCTTCATCAGTGCGCGGCAGCAAGCCGGGTTCACCAATATCAATGTCGGAAAAATCTGCCTGATCGCCCGGACGAAACTTCGGCTCGGGCACATGCAGTGCAAGTTTTGGGCGGTTGCCGCCCTGAGGGGTTGAATCGGCCGTATCGGCCATGGGGTGCTCTCCCAAAAGAACCGTTCTACCCTGCGATCGCGCGTGTGCTTACGCTGCGTCAATGAGGGCTTGATCCAAGCGGGTAAGTCAGCCGCAAAGCGCGGTCAAGCGGTGCCGATCAGACCGCAACAGGGGCCTTGATCGGGGCCTGCGGAGCGTAATCATGCACTACAAAATCATCAATTTTGTAGTCGAAAATTGTTTCGGGCTTTCGGGTGATTTCGAAAGTCGGGCTGCCCGAGGGCTTTCGCGAGAGCTGTTCTTCGATCAGATGCGCGTGATTCAGATAGAGATGCACATCGCCCCCCATCCACACCAATTCGCCCGGCTCCAGCCCTGTTTGCTGCGCCATCATCGCGGTCAAAAGCGCTGCTGACCACAGGTTGAAAGGCAGGCCCAGCGCCACATCGCATGAACGTTGGTAGAGCATGCAATTGAGCCGGTTTCCGCTGACATGGAACTGATAGGTCTTGTGGCACGGGGGCAGCGCCATCTGGTCCAGATGGGCGACATTCCAACCTTCGATAATGTGGCGGCGGCTTCCCGGATTGTTGGTCAGGCTATCGACCACCTGCGCGACCTGATTGATGCCGGGCCCGCGTTCATACAATCCGTCCTTGCGATAGCGATAGGTCGGCCAATCAACCCATTGCTTGCCATAGACAGGGCCAAGATCGCCCCAGCGTTTGGCAAAACCTTCATCATCGGCAATGCGCTGAACGAAATCATCAAGCGCGAGTATCTCGCCCGTTTCCTTGACGTAGCGCGCATGCGGCCATTCGTTCCAGATTTTCACGCCTTGCAACACCAGCGGACGGATATTGGTTTCGCCGGTAAGGAACCACAGCATCTCGCGCGTTGCGGTTTTCCAGTAGACGCGTTTTGTCGTGAGCAGCGGCATCGCGCCCTCTGCAAGCTCATAGCGCAGCATCGTGCCAGCAATCGATCGAGTGCCGATCCCGGTCCTGTCAACACGCTCGCTGCCGTGCTCCCAAATCTGGCGCATCAGGTCGAGATATTGTTGTTCGGGGTGCGGATTCGCTGCGTTGGACATTGCAAAACTATAGGGGCGAATTGCCGGCTTGCCACCCCGCCCATCCACACCTATACGCGCGCCCCTACCCCGTTGATCCATCGGTTCAGCGGCATTGAGTCGGGAAGTAGCTCAGCCTGGTAGAGCACCGTCTTCGGGAGGCGGGGGCCGGAGGTTCGAATCCTCTCTTCCCGACCAACATTTCCAAACAGCACCACACGCAAAAACGGCCCGAAAGCGGGGACACGCTTCCGAGCCGTTTTGTTTAAGGAGCTTTGCGCTCCCCTTACCAGAGCCAGACGTAAAGCCCGATCAAGATCGCGACGGTCATCGCCGACAATGTGTTGAACAATGTGCTGGTCGCAAAGCCGATGTCTGACAGTTTCACTGTGCGTTCTTCTTCAGGCGTGCCTGTCATGCGCGACACGACCGCCGCTGCGACGAGCGCTCCGAGGAACACAAACCAGATACGGATGA
>Ga0316207_10004128_pt1 | contig 12883 bp, 12 predicted proteins | sample 6weekpyrite_MG_FD_204943 | JGI IMG/M metagenome (GOLD analysis project Ga0316207, IMG submission 204943) | Microbial mat bacterial communities from mineral coupon in-situ incubated in ocean water Damariscotta River, Maine, United States -... | ecosystem: Environmental > Aquatic > Marine >... | reverse complement strand
AAAGTGTCCATGCTTTTATTAATAGTTTATCGGTCAAAGCGGCATGTAAATAAATAAGCTCGGTCGCAGCGCGTCCAGAATTAAAGCGTTCAGTCAGAATATTCAGGTAATGTTGTCGCTGTTGTTTGAAAACAGGGATAGGATTGTTATTTGAATCTAGTTGTTGCTGTAGCGATACTTCATCAAAAAGGTCATGCTCAATTTTGATTTGCTCCATTTAAAAGCTTTCCTCAGATCGTTTAGTCAGTACTTCATGCCCTGTTTCGGTAACCAGTATGGTGTGTTCCCACTGTGCAGAAAGAGAATGATCTTTGGATACGACAGTCCAGCCATCTTTTAGCAATTTTACATTGCGTTTACCAACGTTTACCATCGGTTCTATTGTGAATGTCATACCTGGCTCAAGGGTGATGCCGGTTCCCGGTTTACCATAATGTAGCACTTGCGGATCTTCATGGAATTTTAAACCAATGCCATGACCGCAGTATTCGCGGACTACAGAATAATTATTTGATTCAGCATGGTTTTGTATGACATGGCCGATATCACCGAGTTGGGCTCCGGGTTTAACCAGTTCGATACCCTTGCACATGCATTCATATGCGACTTTTGCCAGCCGTTTGCCGCTTATGCTGGGTTCCCCGGCAAAAAACATTTTACTGGTATCTCCGTGGTATAAATCCTTAATAACGGTTATATCAATATTAATTAAATCACCTTTTTTAATTTTTTTCTCATTGGGGATACCATGGCAGATGACATGATTTATCGAGGTGCAAATAGATTTCGGAAAACCATGGTAGTTGAGTGGTGCGGGAATCGCTTTTTGTACATCGACAATGTAGTCGTGGCAGAGGCTGTCGAGCTCATTGGTTGTGATACCAGGTTTGACATAGGGCTCGATAAACTCGAGCACCTCAGCAGCGAGTTTGCCGGCAACACGCATTTTCTCGATTTCATCGGGGCTTTTAATGGTAACAGTCATAAACTTTGCTTAAATCCGTAAATTTTGTAAGGTTGTAATGCCTTGATTCTGTAGAGAAATCAATAATATACCAGTTGCTCATTGTTGTCTTCACCTAATTATGGTATAAAGCGCGTGCTTTTAAAGCAAAACGAATGCTCAATTATGAGTAAATTTACACGTATTACCGGCACATTATTTCGGGTGCTCTGTTTAAGTTATGAAACGGGGTTGAAATAATGGGTAGTACGGAAGACACAACCCAGTTAGGAGAATAACTATGTCTGATGTTTCTATGCGTCAAATGCTAGAGGCGGGTGTTCACTTTGGACACCAAACACGCTTCTGGAACCCAAAAATGGCTCCATTTATTTTTGGTGATCGTAACAAAATCCATATTTTAAATCTTGAAAAATCATTGCCAATGTACGATGACGCAATGAATTTTATTTCCAAGCTTGTTTCTAATCGAGGCAAAGTCATGTTCGTTGGAACAAAACGTGCGGCACAAAAAGTAGTCAGCGAAGAAGCGAATCGTTGTGGTATGCCTTATGTAAACCATCGTTGGTTGGGTGGTATGTTAACTAACTTCAAAACGGTTAAGCAGTCTATTAAGCGCCTTAAAGAACTAGAGTCTATGGAAACTGAAGGTCGTTTTAACCAGTTCAGCAAAAAAGAAGTCTTAACCATGACTCGCGAAATGGCCAAGCTTGATCGCAGCCTGGGCGGTATTAAAGACATGAATGGTTTACCTGATGCAATATTTGTGATTGATGTTGGTCATGAAAAAATTGCAATTGCTGAAGCAAAAAAATTAGGTATCCCGGTTATCGGTGTTGTTGACTCTAACAATTCTCCGGATAATGTTGATTATGTTATTCCCGGTAACGACGATGCAATTAGAGCAATCACATTATATGCGCAGGGTGTTGCTCGTGCTATTTTATTAGGTCAGGAATCTCTTGCAAAAAATCCTGGTAAAGCTGCAGCCGAAGAAGCGGGCGAACCTAAAAAAGTAGTGAAGAAAAAAACATCGAAAAAGAAAACCGTTGCTAAAAAGAAAGCAACTGAAAGCGATGATTCTTCAGATAACGCTGCTGAATCAGAAGCCGTATCAGAATAAATTTATTCTGATAAGTCTAAGGGGGCATAGCCCCCTTTTTCTGTGTATATAGGTTTAACAATTTTATGTTATTAGTGTCTGGGTTGTAGACCGATACTAAATTATTTAAACAGATTTGAGATTTTTAAGAGGGCTATAAAATGGCAATTTCAGCTTCTATGGTAAAAGAATTACGTGAACGCTCTGGTGCGGGCATGATGGAATGTAAAAAAGCATTAGTTGAAACCGATGGTGATATTGATGCTGCAATTGAATTGATGCGTAAGTCTGGTCAGGCTAAAGCAGACAAAAAAGCAGGTCGTGTTGCGGCTGAAGGCTTAATCGCAATTAAGACCACTGATGATGGAAAATCAGTAGCAATTGCAGAAGTAAACTGTGAAACCGACTTTGTGGCAAAAGAAGGTGAGTTTATTGAGTTTGTTGATAACGTTGCTGCGCGAGTATTAAGCGATAATCCAGATAGTGTTGAAGCGTTAAGTGCGATGCCTGTTGTTGATGGTGGCAGCACAATCGATGAAACACGTCAGACACTTATTAGCAAAATTGGTGAGAATATGGCAGTGCGTCGTTTCGAACGTTTCGATGCGGCCGGTGTTATTTCTAGCTATAAGCATGGTGTGCGTATTGCAGTTGTTGTTGATATTGAAAATGGCGACGAAGAACTTGGTAAAGATATTGCTATGCATATTGCAGCAAGCCGCCCAAGTTGTATTTCTGAAGCTGATGTCGATCAAGCTTTGCTTGATAAAGAGCGTGAAATTTTTGTGGCGCAAGCTGCTGAAAGTGGTAAGCCTGAAAATATTATCGAAAAAATGGTTGAAGGCCGTATTAAAAAGTACTTAAAAGAAATTACTTTAATGGGGCAACCATTTGTAAAAGATCCCGATCAAACAGTTGAGCAATTATTAAAGTCTAAGGGTGCAACAATTCATCGTTTTGTTCGGTTAGAAGTAGGTGAAGGGATTGAGAAGAAAGTAGAGAATTTTGCGGATGAGGTTGCGGCGCAAATCGGTTCATAGCCGCGAGCTATCAGAAGCTTGATTACGGCGTTATATGAAAAATCTAGAATACTCATTTACTACTTGTAAACGCCGTTTTTAGATTTTTCATTTGCCTTGTACTCAAATTCTGAAAATCCACTATCGAGCAGTACGGATTGCTGCTGTACATCGCTTATATATTTTCAATAATGTGGTAATCATAATTTGCGAAGTATAGATTAAAGCATAGTGGTTAAGTCAGTTAATATTTCAATTAAATAATAATAGCGGAACAACATGGCGATAAAATACAAACGAATTCTTCTTAAACTTAGTGGTGAAGCCCTGATGGGTGAGCAGGATTTTGGTATTGATCCCAAGGTGCTGGATCGTGTTGGTGCTGAGATCAAACAGCTAATTGATAATGATATTCAGGTCGCTTTAGTTATCGGGGGTGGCAACATCTTTCGAGGTATGAGTCTTGCGGCATCTGGTATGAACCGGACGACTGGCGATCATATGGGAATGTTAGCCACTGTCATTAATGCACTTGCCATGCAGGATGCAATTGAACACCAGGGCTTACGGGTACGTGTTATGTCGGCACTCGCTATTAACCAGGTTTGTGAAGATTATATTCGTCGCCGTGCTGTTCGCCACCTTGAAAAAGGACGTGTTGTTATCTTTGCAGCAGGTACTGGGAATCCATTTTTTACGACAGATACTGCTGCGAGTTTAAGAGGTACTGAAATTGATGCTGATATCGTATTAAAAGGAACCAAGGTCGATGGAATTTATAATGCTGACCCAATGAAAGATGCGTCTGCTACCATGTACGAAAAACTCGGTTATGATCAGGTTATTGAAGAAAAATTGGGAGTGATGGATACCACTGCTATGGTTTTATGTCGCGATAACAAAATTCCTATTCGTGTTTTCAATATGAATAAAGCCGGATTAATGCTAAAAATTGCAAGTGGTGAAGCAATTGGTACATTAGTTGAGTAAGCATTAATTTAAAATTAGATAATTTAATTGAGTGTAAAAAGATGATTGATGAATTAAAGCAAGATGCTGAAACCCGAATGGGTAAAAGTGTTGAATCACTTAAAAGTGAATTAACCAAAATTAGAACAGGGCGTGCTCATCCCAGTCTTCTTGAACATGTCATGGTTGACTATTACGGCGCACCAACGCCTTTAAACCAGGTTGCGTCAATTTCAATAGCGGATTCGCGGATGTTAAATGTTGCAGCATTTGATAAAACCATGGTTCAGGCAGTTGAAAAAGCAATTATCACCTCTGATCTTGGTTTGAATCCATCATCTGCGGGCGATGTTATTCGCGTTCCTTTACCCCCGTTAACAGAAGAACGACGTAAAGATCTGATTAAAGTGGTTCGCTCTGAAGGGGAGCAGGCGAAAGTGGCAGTGCGTAATATTCGTCGTGATGTTATTGGTGATGTTAAATCATTAGTAAAAGAGAAAGAAGCAACAGAAGATGATGAGCGTCGCTTCCATGATGATATTCAGAAAGTAACTGATAAGTATGTTGCTTTGATAGATGAAAAACTTAAAGAAAAAGAAAAAGATCTTATGGAGATCTAGTGCTATCAAGACGATATTTCTTTGAGAAATTAAAATAAAGCGATAACACATTGAGTTAAGAATATGTCGTCAGATCAGTTAACGATTGAAAATGTAAACCCGGATAAATATCCTAAACATATTGTTATTATCCTTGATGGTAATGGTCGTTGGGCAGAAAAGCGTAACGCCATGCGCGTAGTAGGCCATAAAGCTGGTGTAGAGGCCGTGCGAGAAGTTGTCCAGGATTGTTCTCAGCTACAAATTCAGGTTCTGACGGTTTTTGCTTTTTCCAGTGAGAATTGGCGTCGCCCGGATAAGGAAGTCGGTTTTTTGATGGACTTGTTCTTAACGGCGTTAAACAAAGAAGTTAAAAAGCTTCATGAAAATAATATAAAAATACAGTTTATTGGCGACAGGACTGCTTTTAATGAGAAGTTACAAACCCGAATGAGTGATTCGGAGTTCTTAACCAAAAATAATACCGGTTTAGCGCTCAATATTGCGGTTAATTATGGCGGACAGTGGGATATTACACAGGCAATGCAGAAAATTGCCCTTGCCGTTGAAAATAAAGAATTAAACAGCACTGATATTACAACTGAAACCATTAACCGATTTACCTGTCTTAGTGACTTACCCGCGCCAGATTTGTTTATTCGAACCGGGGGGGAAAAGCGCATCAGTAATTTTTTAATATGGCAACTGGCTTATACAGAGTTATATTTTACCGATTTACTCTGGCCGGATTTTAATCGACAGGAATTGTTTAAAGCGATAACAACGTTTGCACAACGTCAACGCCGATTTGGTAAAACTGGTGCACAAGTTGAGTCTTTAGAGAAAAAAAATGCTTAAGCAACGCATATTAACGGCACTTGTACTGGCTCCGCTTATTATCTGGGGTGTATTCAGTTTGCCAGCGCTATATTTTTCTTTTTTCATTCTATTTATTATTGGGCTTGCCAGCTGGGAATGGGGTCATCTTTCAGGTATTAATAAACCTGTTAACAAAGCCCTGTATACGTTTGCTACTTTATTAGTATCATCATCATTGATCTGGTTACTTGAAATAACAGAATTCTTTTTTTATGCGTTGCTGGTTTTGAGTAGCCTGTGGTGGCTGTACAGAATTATCCTTATCATTCGATATCAAAATAACAGCGTAGATACTGCCGGTATTACTCAATCAGGTGTTTCATATATAGCGGCCTTCAGTATTATTTTTTCAATAGTGATTCCTTTTTACAGTCTGATATATCTCCGCAATGTTTACAATTTTCCCGGTTATATGTTTTATTTGCTTATGTTGATCTGGGGGGCGGATATATTTGCTTATTTTGCCGGTAAGCATTTTGGTAAAAATAAATTAGCAGTAAAAGTGAGTCCGGGTAAAACCTGGGAAGGTGCTTATGGTGCAATAGCCGGTACTTTTATTATTGCTATTGTCGGATGTTATTTTTTCCAGTTTACAGTTAACCAGTCAATTGGGTTTATTATTTTAAGTAGTATTATTGTCGTCATTTCGATTTTTGGCGATTTATCCGAAAGTTTATATAAAAGACAGACAGGTATTAAAGATAGTGGCAACTTATTGCCCGGACATGGCGGTATTCTGGATCGTGCGGATAGCTTAATGGCAGCATCTCCCTTTTTTGTTGTTGGTTTGTATGTAGCAGGGTTACTGACATGATCGGTATTACTATATTGGGTGCAACCGGTTCGATCGGAACAAGTACGCTCGATGTATTATCCCGAAATAAAGCTGCGTTTAATGTTATCGCTCTGTCAGCCAACAACAATATAGAAAAGCTCTATGAGCAATGTGTTGCCGTTCATCCTAAGTATGCGGTGGTAGTGAATGAAGATAAAGCAGAAGAACTTTCTATAAAATTAAAATTAGCAGACTTGGATACCAGAGTATTAGCCGGTTACGCCAGCCTTGATTATGTGAGCATGATTGATGAAGTCGATTATGTAGTTGCTGCAATTGTAGGCGCAGCCGGCCTGTCTTCTTCGTTAGCAGCAGCAAGAGCAGGGAAAAGAATTTTGCTGGCGAATAAAGAAACGCTTGTAATGAGTGGCCAGATTTTTATGGACGAAGTTGCAAAAAATAATGCAACACTCTTACCGGTTGACAGTGAACATAATGCAATATTTCAATGCTTACAAAGTTTTAATAACAGTACAAGGCTGGCGAATGAAGTTAGAAAAATATATTTAACTGCTTCCGGTGGCCCTTTTAGAAAAATTGATTTAAATCTGTTGCCATCGGTCACTCCTGAACAAGCTTGTGCTCACCCTAATTGGTCGATGGGTCGAAAAATTTCTGTCGACTCTGCGACGATGATGAATAAAGGTCTTGAATTGATAGAAGCATGTTGGTTGTTTAATGCGTCTGTCGATGATGTTCAGATAGTGATTCATCCACAAAGTATCATTCATTCGATGGCAGAATTTATTGATGGTTCTATTATGGCACAGTTAGGTCAACCGGATATGCGTACCCCTATTGCTTATGCGTTGGCCTGGCCGGAGCGTATTGATTCCGGTGTCAGTAGTCTGGATTTATTTTCAATGTCCAAACTTGAATTTGAAAAACCGGATTATGCTCGATTCCCGTGCATCAAACTGGCAGAAAATGCAATGCGGGAAGGTGGCATAATGCCAGCAGTACTGAATGCAGCTAATGAAGTAGCAGTGCAGGCTTTTCTTGATAATGATATCCCTTTTATGTCAATTGCTTCGATTGTTGAATCTGTTCTTCAACAGGTTCCACAACAGCCAGCAACGGATATCACTGTTATTACTGAGTCAGATACTTTGGCAAGAAATATTACTCATGAAGAAATTCATAAATTAATAACAAAGAATGTAGGAACCTGAGAATATGCAAGAGCTTATCTATAGTATTCCATCTTTCCTGATAGCTATTACTATACTGGTGGCATTCCATGAGTATGGGCATTACTGGGTCGCACGTAAGTCGGGAGTTAAAGTCTTACGTTACTCGATTGGTTTTGGTAAACCTTTGTACAAAAAGATATTTGGTAAAGATAAAACTGAGTTTATCATTGGAGCAGTGCCTCTTGGTGGATATGTCAAAATGCTGGATGAGCGTGAAGCTGAAGTGAATGCAGCAGAGATCCATCGGGCATTTAACTGTCAGCCAGTACATAAACGGTTTGCAATCGTTTTTGCGGGTCCTTTCTTTAATTTTATTTTTGCCGTATTTGCTTACTGGGCTATGTTTGTTAATGGTACGCCGGGTATTAAACCTGTAGTTGGAAATGTACAACAAAATTTACCTGCACAGATTGCGGGTATGGAGAAGGGCGATATGATAGTCAGTATTAACGATGTTGATACCCCTGTTTGGGATGTTGTTATTAGCGAGTTTATTCCCGCAATAGTTGATAAGGCTATAACTGAAGTAAAGGTTAAGACAGAGTATGGACAGGAAAAAGTATTAAGTTTTAATTTAACTGCAATTCAGTTTGATCTGGAAAAAGATAACCTGTTAAAAGTACTGGGTTTTGAACCCTGGCGACCGTCAATGATTGCCGAAGTCGGTGCTGTTGTAAAAGGAGAGCCGGCAGATGTTGCAGGATTAAAACAAGGCGATATTGTTTTACAGGTGAACGGAGTAAGTGTTAAGGACTGGAATGAAATGGCAAAAGAAATTTCCAACTTGCCTGCGCAAACAATAACATTACTGGTTAAAAGAAATGGCATAAAGCAAAAAATTGATGTGCTAACGAAAAGTGTTACTATAAAAGATAAAACTGTAGGGCGAATCGGTATTAGTACGGTTTCTTTTCCTGATGAAATGAAAACTATGCATCAGTATTCGATTTTACAAAGTTTTACTAAAGCAATTGAAACAACCTGGTTATCTACCGTTCGAACGGTGAAGTTTTTGTATAAAATGGTTTTAGGTGAAGTTTCTTTTAAAAATATCAGTGGCCCGATAACGATTGCCAAATATGCTGGTTTGTCGGCTGATGCTGGGTTTAGCAAATTTGTTGGTTTCCTGGCAATTGTGAGTATTAGCCTGGGCGTGCTGAATTTATTACCAATTCCTATGCTTGATGGTGGCCATTTACTGTATTATATCATCGAAGTAATAAAAGGTAGCCCGGTATCAGAGGCTGCCCAGGTATTGGGCCAGCAAATAGGTATTGTGTTGTTGTTAATGTTAATGAGTCTGGCATTTTATAATGATTTGCTTCGTTTGTTTGGTTGATTTAAGAATTAAGGGTTGTTGTTTTAAATGCGTAAATATTTAGTACCTTTGTTATCTTTGTGTGCAGCAAAAGCATATGCTTTTGAAAGTTTTGTTGTTCAGGATATAAAGCTTGAGGGCCTGCAGCGAATATCAATTGGTACGGTTTTCAATTATCTTCCTGTCAAAGTAGGCGATGAAATTACGGATGAATTAACATCTGAAGCGATTAAAAAACTATACAAAACCGGTTTTTTTAAAGATATAAAAATGGAACGGGAAGGTAATGTTTTAGTTGTTTTTGTTGCTGAGCGCCCGGCTATATCTAACGTCAGTATTTCCGGTAACTCTGAAATTCCAACTGAACAATTAGAAGAAGCTTTAAAGCAAATTGGTTTAAAAGTAGGGCATGTACTCGATCGATCTGTTGTGACAATTATAGAACAGGAATTAAAGCGCCAGTATTATAGTCTGGGTAAGTATGCGGCTAAAATAGAAACTAAAATCTCTCCATTGGAACGAAACCGTGTTAATGTGGCAGTTGAAATCGCAGAAGGTGAGTCGGCAGATATTTATTCATTTAATATTGTCGGTAATACTGTATTTTCAGATAAAAAACTGACTGCACTATTAGAGTTAGGGGGCACCGGTTTTTTGGGTGGTCGTGTTGAATACTCGAAACAACTGTTTGCTGCTGATCTTGAAACCCTAAAGTCTTATTATCAGGATAGAGGCTATATTAATTTTAGAATTAATTCGACACAGGTTGCCATTACACCGGATAAACAGGATGTTTATATTACGGTTAACATTTCCGAAGGTGAAAAATATACTGTTAATGAAATGGATATTGCCGGTGAACATATTTTACCAAAGGAAGAGTTGCTTAAATTAATCACACTTAAGAAAGGTGATATATTCTCGCGTAAACTAGCAACTAACAGCCAGACAAATATAAACGACAAACTCTCTGAGCATGGTTATGCTTTTGCAAATATAAATCTTTCGCCACGAATTAATGATAAGAACAAAACGGTTGATCTCACTTTTTTTGTTGATCCTGGCCGGCGCGTTTATGTAAATCGAATTAATATCTATGGCAATATAAAGACCAAAGATGAGGTGATCCGTCGAGAAATCCGTCAAATGGAAGGCGACTGGATGTCGACTAAAAGTATTGCCGATTCTAAAAAACGTTTAAATAGACTCGGTTTTTTTGATGAAATTTCAGTAGAAACACCCGCAGTAGCAAATGTAAATGATCAGGTTGATGTGAATTATACTGTCCAGGAACGTCCAACGGGAAATTTGTCGGCTGGTCTTGGTTATAATGATTCTCAGGGTGCTATTGTCAACTTTTCTGTTGCACAGAATAATTTTGTCGGTACTGGTAACAGGGTTAGCATTAGTATTAATAATAGTGACGTTGTACAAAATAATACTATTAGTTATACCAATCCTTATTACACTGAAGACGGAATAAGCCGAGGTTTTTCTATATTCAAAAGAAAATATTCAGGGGAGGATGCTGATATCAGTAATTACCAGACGAACAGTTTAGGCAGCACGGTTAACTTTGGTATACCAATGAGTGAAAACGATTCGTTGGGTTTGTCATTAGGCTATGAAAGTACTGAAATAGTCACGGGTACCGATACATCATCATCTATTCTGGATTTTGTTGAGAAGGAAGGAAATGAGTATGATAACTATAAAGGGCGGATTAGCTGGTCACATGATACGCGCAATCGTGCAATTTTTGCCAGTCAAGGTAACCTGGCCTCAGCCGGTATCGAATCTACCGTTCCTGGTAGTGATTTAGAGTATTATAAACTGAACTTACGTTATCTTCAGTATTTTGACCTGGCTGAAAATGTAACGTTTCTTTTAAGTACAAAGCTGGGGTATGCTAAACCATACGGAGATACTAAAACTTTACCACCGTTTGAAAATTACTTTGCAGGTGGTAGTCGTTCGGTACGTGGTTATGATAGTAATAGTCTTGGTCCTCGGGATTCTGTTACCAACGATCCGCTAGGTGGAACAAAACAACTTGTAACCAATCTGGAGTTAATTTTACCCAATCCATTTGCCGAGAATAATAAATCGATCCGCTTTAGTACATTTTATGATGCAGGTAATGTGTTTGGCGAAAATGAAAGTATAGCGCTGGGGGAGTTAAGAACTTCGGTCGGACTGGCTATGATCTGGATTACACCGGTGGGGATTATGCGTTTTAGTTGGGCTAACACCTTGAATGATAAACCCGGAGATGATACAAAGTCTTTTCAGTTTACACTTGGATCAACATTCTAACGGGGACAGGCTTTGCGTCATTTTTTCATAATAATTAGTACTTTATTAGCCTTTTTTGTCACGGCAAATGTATCTGCCGAAGCAGTTAAATTAGGAGTTGTTAATATTGCCTATGTACTAAAGCATGCTCCTCAGGCAGCAGCGGCACGCAAAAAACTGGAAACAGAGTTTGCTCCTCGTGAATCTGGCATTATCCAGTCTGAAAAAAATCTAAAAACCCAGAATGAAAAACTGGCTAAGGATGGCTCTATAATGAGTCCTGCAGGCCGAAAGCAGCTGGAACGTAAAATTCTTAATTTGCAGAGAGATATTAAACGTGCCAAAGAAGAGTTTACCGAAGACCTGAATATTCGCCGAAATGAAGAGCTGAATAAGTTACAGAAAATAGTGAACGCGGCGATTGTTACCCTGGCAGAAGAAGATAAATATGATGTCATTTTTGGTGATAATGTAATGTATGCGAATAAAACTGCTGATATTACCAAGAAGGTTCTGGCGCAGTTAGCAAAAAGTCTGGAAAGCAAAAAGCCGACTAAATAAAATTTCAGTTATTTATTACATAAGGTAAACCATACGTGGAATGTACGCTAGAGCAACTTGCTACATTGGTTGATGGTGAATTGATTGGTGAGCCAGGCGCTTTAGTAAGTCAAGTTGCAACCATAAAAAATGCTGCAGCGGGTCAAATCTGTTTTTTAAGTTCTAAGCCTCTGCGAAAATATCTACCAGAAACCAAAGCGACTGCCGTTATACTAACACAAGATGATCTGGCTAATTGCAAAACCAATGCTATCGTTGTTGAAACTCCGGTTCTTGCTTATATTAAAGTTGCGAAAAAACTTCACAATAAACAAGTTAGTAAGCCGTTTATTCATCCTACGGCAGTTATAGATCCAGAAGCAACACTCCATAAATCCGTATCTGTTGGTGCTTATAGTGTAATTGGTGCTGGTGTTCAAATTGCTAAAGGTAGCAAGATCGGTTGTCATTGTTTGCTTGATGATAATGTCACTTTACAGGAAGATGTTTGTTTACATAATAATGTCACAGTTCTAGCGGCTAGCCAAATAGGTGCTCGTACGGCTCTCTTTACCGGAGTTGTTATTGGTTCAGACGGTTTTGGTCATGCCAATGACAACGGGCACTGGGTTAAAATTCCGCAGTTAGGTTCGGTTAAAATCGGTTGTGATGTCGAAATTGGCGCCAATAGTACGGTAGACTGTGGTGCTATTGAAGATACGGTTATAGGTAATGGCGTCAGACTGGATAATCTGGTTCAGATTGGACATAACGTACAAATAGGTAATCATACCGCAATAGCAGCGATGACAGCTGTTGCCGGTAGCACAATCATTGGTCAATATTGTATGATAGGTGGTAAAGTAGCCATCTCTGGACATATTAATATTGCCGACCACGTTTCGTTAACGGGACGAACAACAGTTTTACAATCGATTAAAAAGCCTGGCGTCTATTCATCCTGTGCTCCACTGGTTGAAAACAGTAAGTGGCATAAAAATTATATGCAAATGAAAAAGATGGATGAACTGGCTAAGCGCGTTAAACAATTAGAGAAGCTGGTTGATTCAGCAAATGAAGATAAATGAGGGAATTAGGTTGGAACAACTCGATATTTATGAAATTTTACAACACTTACCACATCGGTATCCCTTTTTATTAATTGACAGG
>Ga0316207_10004127_pt1 | contig 12885 bp, 13 predicted proteins | sample 6weekpyrite_MG_FD_204943 | JGI IMG/M metagenome (GOLD analysis project Ga0316207, IMG submission 204943) | Microbial mat bacterial communities from mineral coupon in-situ incubated in ocean water Damariscotta River, Maine, United States -... | ecosystem: Environmental > Aquatic > Marine >... | reverse complement strand
TTCAAACACCCTGCACATTGCAACATGCACAACAGCTGAATGGCCGTGTCGAGAAGATTCTAAGCCAACTTGGTTTTGAACTCACCACGGTACCGGATGGCCATCTCTGCTGTGGTTCTGCCGGTACCTATTCGGTTCTGCAACCCAGGATGTCACAGACATTACTCGCTAATAAACTCAACGCGTTGATGAGTGGTAAACCAGATGTTATCGCCACTGCAAATATCGGCTGCCAGTTGCACCTGGAGAGCCAATCAGGCCTGCCGGTCAGGCACTGGCTAGAAATCATTGCAGATGCAATCTAACTTCACAGCCAGCCCACTACAATGAACACTTAAGAGTTAATCAATAAAGGTGCTATGCAACATATTCATTATCAAAAGATAAACTTATAGATGAGCCTAATATAAGCATCGAAATATAGACCTAAATACCAAGAGACAATTGAACAAATGCTTACAATTAATCTTCAGTAGAGACTGTACTGAAATCTGTGTAACTACTTATCATTAAACCCAATAATGTGAAAAGAAAACCTCCTTCCCCTCGTCATATTTCGCCATCTTGGGAAGCTCTCTGGGTATACCGTGCAAACAGATAGCGCAGATCACTCAGATCGTCATCAATGCTGTGCGGCATCGCCCTGGCAAACAGATCCAGTAGTATGACGGCATTGATACTGGTGTCTTTGTCACTGGCAGAACGCAGCCGCTCAGCTAATGCGACATTGATGATCCGCAGTTGGCGATAGATCTCCGTCAACCCCGCAAAATCGAACTCCGCTTGTTGCCCCGCTTTGGTACGGAAATACTGCGCTAACAGATACATAGAGGTTCCGCGATAGATCGTATCCTCCTCGCTCGCCAGGGGCAGGTGGAAACGGGCCATGGGTCTGAAATAAGCCGCATGAGGGCAACCGCTGGTGGCTATCATCAACCCCAGCAGGGAAGAAGCCCCCTTCTGTGCCGTGGTGGTGGCTGAGATCGTACGCTCGGGCGTAATCACCTTCATCTGAAGTTCGTCATAAGACCAGAGTCCGGCAAAGCCTGCTTCCAACGATTGCAGACGAACAGCCACCGGACAGTAGCGATCACTCTCTACACTGAGCGGGCAATTGGCACACTGATGGAATTCAAGACGCGTCCATGGTGCGCATACCTCGGGGGGAGGTGTCACCTGCTCTAGCGTAAGCGGATCCAGATGCAGATCGAATCGCCGTTCCTTTCCATCGGCACAGTCGAAACGGTAGAGGATATCCAAAGTGTTGGTCGTTTGATGGCTCATGACTGTTCAGCGTATTGATGGCCCAAAGCACTGGCCACATGCACCAGAAGCTCGGCGCTAAACCACGGCTTACTCAACAGAACGGGAATCTCCAGCGCCTGTCGTAGCGCCTTAAGCGCACTTCCGTCATCATCGACGACCATAATATGGTAGCCAACATCGTTATCTATCACGAATCCCCCCCGGGTTGCTGCTGGCCATCACGCACATAATACTGAAACTGACATGCCATCTCCTTTTCGAAGTTCCGAACCTTGTCGATCAAATCTTTATCCAGCACATGCCCTCCGCTGAGCAACATGACGCCCTCTTTGGTAACCAGATCTTTTGTTAGTACCATGCCGTTCTTCAGTGCACCGGATTTTATGGGGAGTTCTTCAGAAACTCCCATCTGCTGTTGCCCCGTCTTGTTCAGCAAGGCAATAAAATGCTTCACTACCTCCGGATCGTAACGTCGTCGCCCTTCATCGATCAGAAAATCACGTGCCTCCTGTGGTGAGTAACGCCGAGTGCTAATCCCCCCCGTCAGCAAGGCATCGTAATCATTAACCACAGCGAGAATCCGAGCGCCCAGCGGTATCTGGTCGCGGTGCAATTTATCCGGATAACCGCTGCCGTCAAAGCACTCATGGTGGCTGCGAATCAGCACTGCTGCACCCTGTAAATGTGACATGCCAATCAATGCCGCCTGGCCGATGAGCGGGTGTTTTTCAAATTCTAGTCGCTCACCCATCGACATCTCTTCATAGGTTCGTTCGAGCAGCGCATCCGGCAGGGAAATCTTACCGATATCATGCAGCAACGCAGCAAACAAGATATTCTGAACATCACCCGCCTCCAGCCCCATATTGAGTGCTAGCTGTCGTGTCTGGTCTGCAACACGCCGCGAGTGACCGCTGTTCGGCGTGGCATCCCCCTCACGCACCTCCATCAAATTAGCAAACACCTTCACTGACGAAACGTACTGCTTTTTCAACGATTGATTCGCCTTTTCCAGAAAGCCCATCGCCTGGCTCAGCTCCTCGGTGCGCTCCTGAACCTTGTCTTCCAACTGCTCGTTGAGCACCTTCAACTCTTCATTCTGACGCTGCACCAACGCTTCAAGCGCCTGTTGCTCCACTGCACGCCGTACTGTCAATACCAGGCCGTCATCATCCCATGGCTTGCTGAGGTACGCGTAGATACGCCCCTTGTTAACGGCATCGACAGCGGAACCGAGGTCGGCATAACCTGTCAGTAACAGCCGCACCGTTTGTGGCCAACCATCAGAGACCTGTTCCAAAAAGGCGGCACCGTCCATCTGTGGCATACGCATATCGGAGATCACCACATGTACCGTCTCCTTTGCCAGGATCTCCAGCCCCTCTTTACCACTGGTAGCAGTCAAGACCCGGTAAGGCAGCGGTCTAAACAGGCGTTTCAGTGCGGACAGAATCTGCGCTTCATCATCGATGCAGAGCAGTGTCGCCTGCTCCGAGTCATCCGTCACGGATGCAGCCCCTTTACTTATATTGTTCATACTTCTTCACCTGTTTTTTCATCCTGTGTCGCATCATCGTCGATGACAACCTCCGCCTGCCTCAAGGGTAACCACACGGTAAAACTCGTCCCTTCTCCCACCGTACTCTGCACATCGATATGACCACCGTGCTTTTTGATAATACCAAAGGAAAGCGATAATCCCAGCCCAGTGCCATCTCCCACCGGCTTGGTGGTAAAAAATGGCTCAAACAGGCGTTTCAAGTGTTCGGGCGCAATCCCTTTGCCGGAATCGGCAACCTCCACCCAGGCCTCACCATCCCGCACGCCGCTACGAAGGGTGATGGTACCGTGCTCCTCAATCGCGTGAGCAGCGTTGACCAACAGGTTCATGAAGACCTGATTAATCTGTGAAGCGATGCACTCCACTGGCGGCAGCTCGCCGTATTCCTTGATCACTTCGGCCTTATATTTGATTTCGTTATTGACGATGTTAAGGGTGCTGTCGAGTCCCTGGTGCAGATCGACCTGCTGCCACTCTGCCTCATCGACATGGGAGAACTCCTTCAGGTCCAGGACAATCTGTTTCACCCGCGCCGTGCCATCAATACACTCACTGACCAGGTCACGCACGTCCTGTTTAATGTAATCAATGTCGAAACGTTTCTTGGTGGAGCGAATAAGATCAAGCACCTCATCATCATGCTGTTCCAACAGGGGTTCCATCACCTGATAGAGGTCGATCACTTCGATCATATTCTCCAGATAACGGGCCAGCGAGTTGAGGTTAGAGTTGATAAAACCCACCGGATTATTAATCTCATGCGCCACCCCGGCGGCAAGCTGGCCGATAGCGGCCATCTTCTCGTTCTGTTGCAGCTGCCCCCGCGCCTCCTGCAGCTCCCGTATTAATGTTCGCTGCTCCTCTTTCTCCTGCAGCAGAGCCTCTTCCATCACCTTGCGGTCAGTCATGTCGAGCAGAGAGCCGAGCAGTTCCAGTGGCTTGCCCGATTCGTCATAGATCATTCTGAGTCGGTCATGCATCCATAAATAATGGCCATCACAGTGACGAAAGCGGTAGTCGTGACTCTGCTGCCCTCCCGTCGCCAGCAATTGTGGCAGACGCAGCATCAGACCCATGCGGTCATCGGGGTGAATATGTTCAAACCAGAAATTAATGTCGTCCAGCATCGTGCGTGGCTCATAACCCAAAATCTGGCTCAGGTTCTCACTGACAAAGGTAATTTTGAAATCCCCTGTTGGCACGGCGCTATAGCTAATGGCGGGACTGTTATCCAACAGATATTGCAGGTGAGAGCTCGTTTCGGCCAGACGCATCTGGGCCGCTTTGCCAGCTGCCTCAGCCTGGTCCACCCGAACAATGTTGCGCACCACGCGTGCCAGCGTCTGCGCGGTAAAATTGCCCTTGGGCAGGTAGTCCTGTGCCCCGGCACGCAACATCTCGATGGCTAGCCCATCATTACTCTGACCCGTCATCATCACAACCGATGCCTTGATCCCGGCCACGTCCAGCTCATGCAACAACATCAGACCGTCACCATCGGGAAGCTGATAGTCAAGAAAGACACAGTCAAACGACGCTGTTTGCAGTGCCACCAATCCTTCCGCTTTGCTACCGACCTCTGTTACATTTGCAATGATCTTTGCCTGCTGCAGCTTCCGCCGTAGCGCCATGCGATCCACGTCATCGTCGTCGATAATAAGTAGATTCAACATCTCGGGCGAGGAAGACTCCACAGCGGAGTCACCTGTTTTGACCTTATCAGTTGGCATGATCTTGCTGCTCCTGTAGTGGCGGTTGTTTGGGCCAGGTAAAAAGGAAGGTCGCCCCCTGGCCAGGAGTCGATTTCAGGGTGATGTTACCGCCCTGTTCCTCGACGATTTTCTTCACCAACGCCAAGCCGATGCCAGTGCTCTCCACTGTGTCACGCGCCTGTAGCGTCTGGAAGATCTGAAATACCTTACTGTAGAACGCCTCGTCGATACCAGGGCCATCGTCGGCAATAGAGAAATAATAGAACGCATCGCGCTCTTCAACCGACACCTCGACTCGACCATCATCCCGTTCGCGATATTTAATAGCGTTGCCGATCAGGTTGGCAAAGACCTGAGAGAGACGTATCTGAGAGGCGTTGAGTCGTGGCATATCGGGGGCAATTTCGACACTAAAACCCTCTGGCAGCGCAAGATCATCTACTATTTCATTCAGCAACCGACCGACATCCACTTGCTCCACATCCAGCGCCACGCGACCCACCCGTGAGTATTGCAAAACACCTTCGATCAACGCCTCCATGCGATGAACGCGACCACGCAGCAGTTCCATCTGTTTACGGGTGTCGGCGGTCAGGCTCTCTTCCAGATCCTCCTCGATCCAGCGCGAAAGGTTTGCGATGGCGCGTAACGGTGCCTTGAGATCGTGGGAGGCCACGTAAGCAAATTGGTCCAGTTCACGATTGCTGCGCTCAAGGTGCTGCGCTTTATTTTTCAATGCCGCTTCGCCCTGTTGCAGCGAGCTGCGCATGCGGTTAAACGCTGCGATCAGCTGGCTCAACTCATCATCGCCAGTAACTGGAATATCCGCTGTCAAACGACCTTCGGCAAGTGCCTGCGTTGCCTGGGAGAGCGCGGCAATCGGTTGCGCAATCTGGTTGGCGCTACGCCGGGAGAGCCAACTGGCGGCGATCATCATCGCGCTAATCAAGGCCAGCGACAGCCACACGGCAATATTGCCGAGTAACGAGACCTCTGCCGCCTCCTCGGTCATCAACTGCTGCTGACCGGTCGACATACTCTGCAGCAACCGGGTGGCCTGCTGTGCCACAGGCAGGGCCTGAGTCGTCATCAGGTGGCGCGCAACATCCCAGGTTTCAGACTGGCGCTGGGCTACAGCCTGTTCAGCAAAATGGTGATAGTCAACAAAGCGCTGTTGAATCCATAAGATGAGCCGTTGCTGTTGAGCGGACAACAGATGATACCGATCATTGATACTTTTCAGTCGCTCGGTCGCTCTATCGAGGTCGGCATAGTAGCCCCGTTGGTAATGTGTTTCGGCGCCGCTGACAAAGTCACTCAACATCACCGTACTATGGAGAAACGCGGCCCGGAAGTCGGCCATCATACCGAGCAATTGTTTGTGTTCTGCCCCTTGGCCATTAGCCATCTCCTCATCGATCATCACAGTCGTAGCCGTCAACACCTGCTCGACAACTGGTTCAAGATCCCGTGTCAGCACCAGCCGTGCCGGTTCGTTGCCCGGTGCCTGGGCGACATCCTCTATCCACCATTGCAGCTCCTCTAACTCTGCGAGTAACTTGCTCACCTGCACCAACTGTTGCTTATTGCGCGGGTCGATCCAGTTTGAACTCAGGCGCTGCATCCGCTCAAGTGCTGGTCGGATCTCCTCTTGCCAGGCGTTGTGGCGACCCTCACGAAATCGCTCATCACCTAACGCAACCCAGCCCCGCATCTCAGCCAGGGAGCGGTGCAGCCCGCTCAGTGTCGATGTCGAAGCCTGCATCATCGGCGCGCGTTCACTCGCCGCTCGCTGCGCCGTGTCGCTCAGCCAGATGATCGAGACCAGGGTAACGCCGAGCATGAGCACGCCAATCAATGCAATCTGTAGATGGGAGCGCAACAACCTGTAGCGTAGGTTGCCCGCTCGGATAAAATTTAACCGCAGCTTCATTCAGCGATCTCTTCTTTTTGCAAGCGAGCGTGCAACCAATCGGGGTTGGCATCCACCTGTGCCTGAAGCGTCATGAGTTGAGCTTCCAAAATGCCGACACGCTGGTAAACATCAGAGGGAAATTTGCGGCCCGGATAGTGCACAGGCAAAGGGCGCTCAACGGTACCAAGCTGACGGTGCAGATAGGCAAGTTCTGCCACCAATATGGAGGCAATATCATAGACATCGCTCGGGGTAATCTCTGCCGCATCGTTCACATTGCCCAATGCCAACATCACCAAACCCGATTGCTGCCCTATCTTCTGTAATTGAACAAGCACCGATGCTAAGCGGTAATAGACATCAACAGGCTGCTTACCGCGCTGATAGGGTGGTGTCGCCGCGATACGCTGGGCACCATCAAAATGTGACAACAGCCGGGCGCTGTAGGCGATGGCCAGTGTCACCTGTTTAAATACATCACTGGGTGCAAACCGACGCTCCAGCAACAGATTTAACTGCCGATCAGCCTGTACAATCGCGAGGAATACATCGATGGGACGTTTGTCGGCATTTCGTACCCCTGGCGCGCTCTTCTCAAGAATGCCTAGTTCGTTTTTCACCCTTTGAATTCGCTGCAGGGCAGCATCGACCACCTGCCACACATGGCCAGTCAGGATCTCACCCAGAGGGATCTTCGGTTCATCCACCCGTTCACGGGTCTGTTCAAACGCGAGACGATTCGCTTTGTGAAACAGCGTCAGGGCCAGAAAAAACACTTCGCGCGGAGCGACGTTGCTGACCACCATCGGCGGCTGGTGGTCGCTTGGCCTACCCATCTCAAAACGAAGCAGCTCCAGTTCATCCCGCATCAGGGCGACATGTAAATAGACATCGGCAGACTGAATAGCCTGACGTTCTTTTTCCGTCAATTCATCCGCGCCAGCCGAGGTGACAATGGCGAGTTGGCTGACGACAAACAGCAATACTCCAGAGATACACACGAATATGTTCATAGTGGTAGCTCGGTCAGTGTCCAGTAAAGATTGAGCGTCGCCACTGCCTCGATAAAATTATCGAGTTCAATCGGCTTGAGTATGTAACCGGCAACATTGTGACCGTAGGCAGCAATTCGGTCGTTATCGTCATTGGAAGTGGTCAACACAAAGACACTGATGCACTTGAATTCTGGATCCATCCGCAGCTCTGTCAGAAACTCTATCCCATTCATACGTGGCATGTTGATATCGAGCAGAATAATCTTGGGCTTGGGGATGATAGCTTCCACATCATCACCGCGCAGCATCGCCAGCGCCTCCAGGCCGTTGCCCGCCACATAGAGTTCATTCTTGATGTGGTTCTTTTTGAAGGCTCGCTGCACATTCATGACATCTACTTCGTCATCTTCCACCAGCAGGATATTGACTGTGTCGTCTTTCATGACTCAAAGCTCCTTGCTATTAAACTAATTAATTCAGTTTTTCTACTCAGGTTTAACCTCTTTCGGCCAGGTAAACTGAAACATCGCCCCTTTGCCCAAACTGGAATTAAGCGTGATTTCACCACCCAGATCCTCAACAATCTTCTTCACCAGCGTCAACCCGACACCGGTGCTCTCCACCTTGTCGCGAGATTGCAGCGTCTGAAAAATGCCAAAGACCTTCTCGTGGTATTCAGGGGCAATACCGGGGCCATCGTCACTGACGGTGAAGCGGTAGAAGCCGTCGCTCATTGTTCCTGTTCCTGCACCCGCAACAGAGCCTGCCCCATGAGCAGAGCGAGTGTTTTGGATACTTGTCCTTCCCGGTACATCGTCCTCTACCGATACGTCGACTCGGCCATCGTCTTGCTCGCGATATTTAATAGCGTTACCGATGAGATTGGCGAACACTTGCTGTAGGCGCACCCGCTGGGTCTCGATGACAGGCATGCCTACCGCTACATTGACGGTGAAACCAGGAGGCGGATCGATAGAGTCAATCACCTCACCCAGCATCGAGGCCACATCAACAGACTCAATCCCCTCTGCCACGCGACCAACCCGTGAATACTCCAGAACACCCTGGATCAATGCATTCATGCGCTGCACCCGGCTACGCAGCAGTGCCATCTGCTGGCGTGACTCGTCGCTTAATTGTTCACCGATGTCTTCTTCAATCCATTGAGAGAGATTGGAGATAGCCCGTAACGGTGCCTTCAAATCATGGGAAGTGACATAGGCAAACTGGTCGAGTTCGCGATTGCTGCGCTCCAGCATCTGCGCCTTTTCAACCAGCTCAACGGTGCGTTCTTCAACTCGTTGCTGTAATTCCACGGCACTACGACGCAGCCTACTGGTAACAGAGGCGATGCCAACGACACCTAGCATCGCAAGTGAACCGAAGATAACGATGGTCCCCTGTAGGTCAGCTTGTGTCTGTGCGATCAATTGATCCAGAGGAAGATCAACCTCCAGCACCCCTCTCAGATCGCCCGCTTTCCAGTTATCCCTGGGGGTATCCGGGTGGTTATTGTGACACTGAACACACGCGGGTCGCATCACATCGGCAGTGGCGTAACGTAAATACTTAAGGCCTTCACGCTCGGTAAAACGATAAAAGGGTTTCTCAGGCATCTGACTGAGAAACCGCCACGCCTCCTCCTTAAACGGGTCACGTAAGCCACCCACCTCCTCGCGCCACGGAAATGGATAAGGGCTGTAGAGCATGGTTTTACTGCCTGATGCGTGCTCCCCGAACTTCTCTCCCAGCAGCATGCTCAACGTCGCTGGCAGCGGGATTGCATTCTCTTTTGTAGCGTAGTCATGGCTAACCTCAAGACCATGTTGCTTAGCGGTGTTAACCACCTCAGAGGTGTAGAGACTACGAAAATCCGTCAGCGCATTGGTGAGCAGACGGGCATTTTTGGTTGCAGTGGATTCAATCAACTGCGATTGAAGTTGTGATACATGCCATACAGCACCGAGGGTGGCGATGAAAAAAAGCAACACCAGAATCAGGATGAATTGCCAGTTTTTCAGTGGGTGGTGGGTAAGCGTGTTCATGATCAGGGCAGCTCAATCAACGACCAGTAGAGATCGAGCGTGGTCACTGCCTTAATAAAACTGTCCAGTTCTACCGGTTTAAGGATGTAACCCGCCACGTTGAGGTCATAGGCAGCGATACGGTCGCCCTCATCATTGGAGGTGGTCAACACAAAGACACTGATGCATTTGAATTCCGGATCCGCCCGCAACGCGGCCAGAAACTCAAGAGCATTCATACGCGGCATATTGATATCAAGCAAAATAATCTTGGGCCTGGGAATCATGGACGCGACTCCGTCGTCACGAAACATCGCCAACGCCTCCAGACCGTTACCCGCGACATGGAGTCTGTTATTAATGTGATTTTTTTGAAGGCCCACTGGACGTTTATGACGTCCACTTCGTCATCTTCCACCAGCAGCATATCGACCGTCGTGCTTTCCATTACCAAAATTCCCTTGTCATCGCTTCACTATCTGTTTGAGTGATCACGGCCCCTGCGTAATACTCACATTCCTCGGTGATCTATCCGGGCTAACATCCAAACAACTGAGCGCTTTCCAGCTCGGCAACCCCTAGTTCTAACCGCCATTCATCAAAAAAGTGTTCATCCAGCCCCAACCGTTTCAGGGCACCACTGCTGATACCCACAGGGGTTGATTCGCCCTTTTTTGTATCTTCAAAATTGTGGCTTAATATATCTGCGATATGGACCAGATCGGCGATGGTTGACGCTGGCTCAACATCGGGCTGATGGTGTTTTTTAATCGCAACGCGGATTTGTTGTGGTAATTTCCAGTGTTGTGCCAGCAAAAAACCCGCCTGGCAGTGATCGAAACCCAGCAGGGCCATTTCCGCCTCCGACAACGAACATTGTTGCTCAGTGCTATATAAAACGATGCAGTGATAAACCTCTGGAAAACAGGTATCCAGCGCCAGTTTACCGATGTCGTGCAACAGGCCTGCGGTGAATGCGCACTCACAATCAAGTCCACCCCTGCTAGCCAGCCGCCGCGCGATGCCCCCGGTCATCTCTGCGTGATGCCATAACTGACTACGGTCTAACACCCCCGGCTCGTCCGGCGGAAAACGGCTCACCACGGAAGCGGCAAGCACAATGTCACGCAGGGTGTGGATACCGAGCATGACACCAGCATCCTTAAGCGAAGCGATGTGGCGTGAATAACCGTAGTAAGACGAGTTGGCCACCCGCAGCACCCGCGCTGTTAGCGCCTGATCGCGGCCGATCTTGTTGGCCACCTGAGTGATCTCTATCTCACCGGCATCAATCATAGCCAGCACCTCCATCACCAATTGTGGCAGAGAAGGCAACTGTTGCAATGCCTGCTCCAACTGCTGCTCAACTGCGCTCTTTTCCATCACCATCGTACCTCTTTGTTCACGCCCTTGACTCCGCAATTACCAACATCGCCCCTTTGCCGATAGAGCACCGGCCCATGCGACGACACTCAACATCTACCGCAATTCCGCAAGCGAGGGTGAATCTGCCATAGCTCGTCTGCGCTTCGCCTGAGGAGTGAAGTGACGCTAATTTTGTCGTTGCATCAGGCAACAGGGTATCAATGTGTCGTCCCACCATACCCTCGTCTTCGTTGATAAGGGAAGCACGGGCCTGGTGATTGGCCAGGACAATGGTGGCGTCATTGTCGATACCGATCACCGCCGTTGACAGGTTTTCCAACATCTCCTGAGAGAGTTTCAGGGTGTTAAGATTGAACACCACTTCGCGACTCTTCTGCTCGACCCGCTGCTCCAGTTCCTGATTAATCGTCTCCAGTGCCCGGTTGGCATCTTGCAACGCGTTACTCAGCCGGACATTTTCACTGCGCAGTTCGTGATGCTGGAACGCCTCTTTGATATTGGCCCGTAGCAGATCGTCCTCCCACGGTTTATTCAGAAACTTATAGATAGCACCCTTGTTGATAGCATCAGTCACCAGATTCAGGTCGATATAACCACTCAAGATAATGCGCACCGTATCCGGATAGCGCTCCTTGACCTGACTGAGAAACTCGACACCGGTCATCTTCGGCATGAGATGGTCCGAGACAATAACGCCGAACTGGTGCTTTTCGAGCAGTTCCAACCCCTCCAGAGCGTTGTTAGCTTTTTGGATCTGGTACCCTTCTCTATACAATGCCCGTTCCAGTGAACGCAGAATATTGACTTCGTCATCAACCAGTAGCAGATGACGCTCGACTGGGTTAAGCTCATCCGTTCCTGAACATATCGTCATCCCGCCCGCTCCCGTATGCGTACTGTATGAGGAGAACGTTCCTTAACACGCGTCAGGAATTCCACGCTAGTCATCTGCGGCGTACGCTGATCCGACACAACAACGTCAATTCGACCGCGATCAAGCAGCTCCTGTCCATCCCGACCAATAGCAGCAGTGAAGATCTGATAGCCCTCTTCACGCAACAGGCGCGTCAAGGGTGAAAGGATGTGTAGTTCATCATCAACCAGCAGCAGAGTGCGCTCCATATGCTCTCCTTAACAATACAAAACAACTAACGAACCCCGTTAGAATCGGGCAACCTACCGATAAATTCAGAGAGGCGTATCAGCCATGAACCCATTGCGCTCTCCAGATGACTATCTCCGACGCCCGTAGCTGTTAGCGTACGATGGTGATAAAAAGTTTAGGGAAAAGGACGGTTTCCGACATTAATATATATCTACTTTGTACCAGAATCTAACGAACTACACATTCGTGCCGCTACTTCGAGTTATATCTTCAAAGGAGTGAAGAAAAGGAAATAGATTCCGAAGCCACAATTAGAGTCAACACAACAGAACAAACACCCGATGCTTCGTTACTAATTGTCGACGATGAAGCTAAGGTTTTGAAAACTTTTCAAAGATTATTTCATGACGCCAACTATGCAGAAAAAACCTCCTGTTAAGCTTGCGGCCATAATCATTGCCGATATTCACAAAACGAGATGGCAGGTTGAACTATTCTTCAAATGGATTATGCAGAACCTGAAAATCAAATCCTTTGTGGGTACGAGCAAAAATGCAGTTATGGCCCAGGTATGGATTGCATTGTGCGTTTGTTGGCTTTTGGCTTATCTCAAGTTTCAATCGAAGCTGAAAAAAGTACATAACAGATTTTACGACTGTTACAATTGAACTTATTTGAAAAACAGGATTTGATGACCCTGCTGAGGGGCGATCCACCCTGTGACAGGCAACCTGATATTAATCAGATGGCGTTGCTGTGAAGGTTAACGGGACAGCAGTGAGTTAGAATAGTAAGACCCTGTAAATAATTCTGTGTAACTGCCGGTTTTAAATATAGTCTGCCAAGCGGTCTTCGAACTCAATCATAAATCGATTCAGCGCTGGTTTCCAATTTCTGATGGGCATCGTACCCAAAGCACTT
>Ga0316207_10004126_pt1 | contig 12886 bp, 8 predicted proteins | sample 6weekpyrite_MG_FD_204943 | JGI IMG/M metagenome (GOLD analysis project Ga0316207, IMG submission 204943) | Microbial mat bacterial communities from mineral coupon in-situ incubated in ocean water Damariscotta River, Maine, United States -... | ecosystem: Environmental > Aquatic > Marine >... | reverse complement strand
CAAAGGAAATATAGCCCACCTCTTAAGGGTGAGGGGCCGAACACACTTCCATAGTTGGCTTCTATAATAGGGATAACAGCTTCGGACAACACCGCTGCAATCAGGCCTGCCGTTAGGGCCTGTAAAAAAGCTTCACCTAAAAACTGGAAAATGATCTGCCCCTTTCTTGCTCCCAGTGTCTTACGCAGAGCGACTTCTTTCGCCCGTAGGGTTGCTGTTGCTGTTGACAGGATCGAAAAGTTGAAGGCAGCCACTGTTACTATAAGGAAGGCAACTATTATTAGTGTCCAGCTAGTCTTGATGTCTCCCCCGACTTTCATAGCGGCGAGTGATGCGCCGTAAAAGTGAATATCTGACAAAGCAATAAGGCTGAAACCATAGAACTCATGTGGTGCAGTACTGATTATCCTCGCTAGATTGTCTGGGAAGTTTCGATCTGTGAAATCTGGAAGTTGTCTATCAATCGTATGAGGTAAAACATCGGGCTTAAGTTTAACATAAGTATGGAAATATGCGCCGCCCCAAAAGTCCCGAATAGAGGATATCTCTTTCTCAGTAAAATACCCATTAGTAGATAGGAGGATATCAAAGCTGAAGTGTGTATTTTCGGGTAGATCATTGAAAACTGCATCCACAATATAACTTGTTGCCGCTCCTCTTTCTACGACAAGTCTTTGGCCGATAGGGCTTTTTTCTCCAAAATATTTGGTCGCGATTTTTTTACTTATGGCGACAGAATTAGGGCTTTTCAATGCAATGGATTGATCCCCCAAAATAACCCGAAAATCGAAAAAGGTCAGAAAATTATCATCTACTACCAAGACCTTTTCATCAAACAGTTGTTGTTGATAGTTGACCTGCACATTTCCGACAAAGCCGCGAGTGATATCATCAATCTCATGGAATTGATCCTTCAACGCTGTTGCCACTGGGCCTGGTGCCCTTGCAATATCTAGCGGTTTGCGGCCCGGGTAGGTTTCTGTCGTATCTAGGCGGTAAATAGTATTTGCATCATTGAGCCACCGGTCAAAACTGAACTGGTTGGAAACATAGTAGGAAATCAACAAGGCCACACCAAGACCTACAGCCAAGCCTAATTGCCCAACAAGATGATAAGCTAAGGACTTCCTGAAACTTCTCCAGGCAACTTGTATGTAATTCCTAAACACAACCCACACCCTTTTTTGAATTAACTCGGTACTTGTAATGTTTGCGCTGAGCCAGCGTACGAAAGAAAAGCCTATTATTGAAGCAGTGACAGTGCAACTTATAGATTTAAATTAATACCCCTTGATGTACAAACTTATTAAGGGCCTTATAAATATGCTTCTCTTTTAGGGGTGCAAATTGATGGGAGCCAAATAAGAAACTGCCTGTAGGTTATAGTAGCCGCGCGGGTGTCTTGAAATTACACCGATTGTATCATTTTTGTGTAGTCCAACTGCTTTCTGGGCCGTCGAATAGGGGATATCCACAGATGATGGAATTGCTCTATAATGATCACGCAAGAGGTCACGCCCTAATCTTTGATCCGATATGCCCAGCTTGTATCCGAAAACGTGTAATCCGGTTTCCCGATGGCTTCTTCAACAGCACGAACAACACCAGGCCATGTCCGACGATCAAAGTCGTGGCCAGCGAGTAGACCACCATGTTTAATTTTGATCCGCCAATCCTGTATTTGTTTTTTGACAGCCTCATAAGTATGTATGGCATCAATGTATAGTACATCTATAGACCGGTCAGCGAAATTCCCGAGAACATTTTCGGCTTTGTCTTTTATCTTGGTTACATTGTATAGGTTGCGAGTTCTTTCATCAAAAAGCGTTTCTATTTCTGCCATTGATGGGACGGGTACCTTTTTTAGATAATTCACAATATTCTGGTCGGCACACCCATGCAGTATTGCTTCCTGATAAGTATCTTCCCAAGGGTCAACAGCATAAACTTGGCCTGCAAACCTAGCTAATATAGATGTGCTTTCTCCTCCAAATGAGCCAAGCTCAACAAGAACAGCCTCAGGGTGCAACAGTTTCCTGCAAAAATCTTCAAGGCCAGAAATATAGGTTTCGTCTCGAAGCATAGTAGTGGATTCATTCATGGTAGCTCCCTATGTATCTTTGAGTAGTAATATTCCCACCGGAACTAAGGCGTCAGCCATGTGCTGGCTGCAAGATGTCTGAGGCGATAAGGTCACAGGCAATCTGAAGCTTTTCCGATGGTGTAAATACCCCCGGTAGATCCGCAATTCGAAAAGGTTTCTCTGAAGTCTCTATGAAACGGAACAAATCAATATAATGGCTTTCCGCCATGGCATTACCCAGACCGCGGGCGTTAATGCTGGCTTTGTTCTCGTGGAGCCGTGCTACATACCTTGTTGACAATTTTTCAACATAAGATTCAACATGAATATCGGCTGTTGTTTGTTCTCTGCTAGGAATGGCCTTATTGAAAAAGCCGGAAATAGAATATCGCCCGCGGTCACCCGCTGCCGCTGACACGGGGTTAATCTTATGCGGTGTACCACCCTTGATGATCACAAGGCGGTTTGGCTTGGGGGCGATGTAATATCCAAGCGAAGCGTCAGGATTATCATCACTTTGCACGGCATTATTACCGGACACAGTTTCTATTGGCGTCTGGATAAACAGTTCACCTCCCCACTCGGTTTCCCATACTGGGCTTAGATAGAAAGTAAAGGCACCCGTGTAGTTTTTATCGTCTGTATGCCATGACAAGCCTGAATGCAGAGGATAAACAAAGGCTGCCGCTGAGTACCGTGCCCACTGAACTCCCTGTTGCCCGATCAGGTTAACCACATCATTTTCTATACTATTGATGGCGTGGAACAGATCATCAATAGAGTCTCCAGTTGGGTAGATATCGAAATCATCTTCATCATCAGTGCAATCAGGATTCGTTAAGCTTGCCGAGTAGAAAGAACGGCTAATATAAGGGGACCCGTCGGTCAAGGACCATACTTTGGCCCATTTGTTCATATGAACAGGAATGAAAGGCTGGTCTTGAACAAACAGGAACAATTCATTGAACTGCTCGCCAGTCAGGACATCGTCAAATACTGCAAGTTGATGGGTATTGAGAACACAGTGCATGCGTTACCTCCTATAGGCACCTGACACGGATTTTTTGTGGGAGAGCAGACTTTGGGTGTCTTGGGCGTGCCCTGCTTTATTCCAGCCGATGAACCAGAGAAAGGTCATCAAGGAGAAAGTGCAGCCGAGCGCAACCCCCTGGATGGGTGTCAATATACCAGCGCTAAATGTGGCAAACACCGCCGCTATCAACATAGCGACATTGCTGGTCAATACACCGACCGAAGCAATACGTCCTTGAAAATCCGGTGTGACAATTTGGTGGCGCCTAGTTGTCATAGCAATATTAAACACCGCGCTACTGAACTTAAAAATAATTTCATACAGCAACAAAATGACAAACGGGTGCACTAGGCTAGCAACCAAGAGCAACCACAAGGCCAGACACGACAGTGCAAAGAAAAACTGGCCGCGTTTAACGATGTTGATGGACGATTTCCATTTAGAAGCCATAATTGCACCGAACGCCGCCGAGATACTGCCGACCCCGAGAGAAATGCCGATATGAAAGGCTGTAAGCTCAAGCATACCGTAAGCATAGAGAAAAAAGAACGCGAGGATAAAGGCACCACCAAAATTATATGTCGCTACCGATCCGATAATACGAATAAGTTCTTTTTTACCTCGAATATAACTGGCTGCATCTATAGTATCTTGAATCCAGCCCTGCGGTTTGGGTGTAACTTCACCAGCCTTCTGATTCAAAATGGGTATCAGTGCTATCGCCCGGATCACATGAGAGAATCCGTCAAGAACCATTGCATAAGCACCAAAGGCCACTGCAGTAAGTTTTGAAGCGATAAACTGACCAAATACTGTGGCGATTGAGCGGCCAGCATAGAGCCACGAGTTCCCCCAAAGGAGTTGCTTTCTGAGCAGGAGGTCCGGCACAAGAGCCTGTGTGGCGACATTGTAGAATATGCTCAAAAATGCCAGAAAAAAAACTGCTATATAAAGGAAGAAAAGCGGTAGGCTGTTTTGGAAAAGCCAGTAAGCACAGATAAATGAAAGCGATGCGCTGAACAGGTCGGCACCCATGATTAGACGTACTCGATCCAACCGATCCGAACGGCTACCCACCCACAGACTAAACATCACCATAGGAAGAGTTTGCGCTATGGAAATGGCTGCTACCGCCTGGTCTGACGCGTGCAAATGCAGAATAGCATAGGTGGGGAAAACCAATATTGAAATATTGGTGCCTAAATGGCTGGCGAATGTACCAAAGAACAAATACCAAAATGGCTTTGTTTTTTTTAGCTGGTTGCCTGAAATCATATCGGCTTCAAGCATCGTTTGCTCAACTTGTTTTCCTGATCTCATCGTTAGATTGACCTGTAAGGAACAGGCCAATTAACAATCCTATACGGCAGGACAAGATTCAGCCCGGAGCCACTGAGCATCAGGTTTGCGTCTTTAAGTTGCACGAGGGCATCCCCAGAAATCTTTGCTAGGACTTCTGTGGAACGGGGTGTGTTTCCGAGTTTGAAAATGGCCACCATATCCTCCTCGTCAATAATATGCTGCATCTGGTCGTTAGGGAGGCGCTTATCAATAATCTCGATATGGCGCCCACCGTTGCGCCAATAACATTTCCCAAAGCGATAAGATTGACGCCAGACATTGGTAATTTTAGCGCAATCACTGTTAGCATTAGGAGGCCACAGGTGGAATAGAACCTGATGGTCAATGTCTTTTATAAACTGAAGTCGCCATTCGACTTTCAGTCCTCGGGCCGTAGCCGATTTGAGACAGCAAAGGAAACCAAGTGTTCTTTTGGCGGCCGCATGGTCCGAAAGAGAAAGGATGACAGGTTCCGCCACAACCACAGCTTTTATGCCATGCTCGCATACGCCAGCAACCTCTTCATCGCGCCATAATGAAAATTTATCAACGGTAACCGAAACTTTATCGCCTTCCAGTCGGTTTGGCTGTTCAGGCATCGCAACCATATTCATGCTCTACTCCAATTTTGTTATTCTGCAGCAAGCTGGGACATGATTTGCTCCTCATCACCAAAAACACGTATCTGGATGGCTGTTTGAGCTGTGGGAAGACCAACAAAGCAGTCGTTTTCTTCAAAGATTAGCCCTAAATCCCGGAACTTTTCTATCAGCTTGACAACCTGCTTATCCTTCATTTCGGGGAAGGCCTTTTGCATCAAAGAATGAACCGCTTTTCGGCTTTTCGGTTGCCTTAATGCCGTAAAAAGGTGTTGTTCTTCCGCGCTAATAAGGTGATATGCTCTCGGTTCCCAACCAAGTCGTTTGTCACGAATAAGAGTGCCTTTGGTAGAGGTTTCGAATGTTAGCAGGCTACCGCCACGATAATCTTCGGCCCAGCCTTCCAGTTCCGACTGGATATATTTCATGTGATCTTCGGTAATACCGAGTTGCTCGCTTTCAAAGAGATACACCATGTCGACTAGCTCCTCCTCGGGTAGATCAAAAGCGATCTTATAAAAGCGAGCAGGCCTCTTCCACTCAAAGCCTAGTTCTGGTTTGTTGAAGAATGGACTGAAACGCTCTACAGCAATTCTACCAATACCTGTAGGGGGCTGGATATGAACTAAGCTTGGCAGCTGGCGCAGCAAGGATTCATAATCTTCTTTTGTCTCATCAGGGAATCCGGCAAGTACATTCCAGGTGGCCGTCACACCCAGTTCTGTCATATCCCTTAAAACTCGAACATTTTGAACGCCGGTGGTGCCCTTATCCATCTGTTTCAGTATTTTGGTGGACAGACTTTCGATGCCGGGTTGCAAGTGACTGACACCAGCATTGCGGAGCATGGCCAATTGATCAAATCGCAGATTGGCTTTCACTTCATAATGAATACGAAAGTCATAATCTCGTTCTACCAGTTTGGGTAGAACGGTCTTAAAATATTCCATGCCAATGATATTGTCAGCGGTGATAATATCCAGAGTCTGATATTTGCTTACCAATGTTTCGAGTTCGTCGATGAAGGTATCGCTGTCCTTCAGACGGTATGTCATGCCTGTTCCGTTCAAGCCACAGAAAGTGCAGTGATGTTTCTGGCCCCACCAGCAACCCCGGGCACTTTCAACCACTATATTGAGCTCAATCCGGTCAGCCACTTGGGAAGCTAGGGCCTGTTCAAAATATTCATCATAGTTGGGGGTTGGGACGTCGCACATTTGCGAGAGTGCGGGGGAGTGGTTCCTATGCGAACTACCATTCTCATCTCGCCAAATAAGGCCCGGCACACTTTCAATTTCAGTTTGATCGTGACAATAATCCAGAAAGGCGCGGAATGCAGCTTCCCCCTCGCCAGAAACGATATAGTCTACTGTATGGAAATTCCGGTGCAATGCCATCCCCTGACTGCCATCGCAATTACCCCCGCCCATGATAATCCTTATTTGGGGCGCTAGCTCCTTGATCTGCCCAGCAAGCGCTAAGCAGGCGGCATTCTGCATGAAAGTGGACGTGAACCCCACATAGTCATATTGCCCAGCAACTATTTCTTCAGCCATCTCCCGAATGAACTCAGGGGCCAAATGATGTTGCTCAAGCGCCAGCTGGAAATGATCATCGGAAAGGCCCGGCGTTTGTCGGTACGCTTCCGGTTTCCATGTTTTCTTTTGATGCAGTGCCGATGAAAAGACCCATTCACCTGTACCTTTAAAGATAAGGTCCTCGCCGATTACGTGATACTCTTTGAGATCTATGCGGCCGTCTGTCTTCTCACGTAGAAAGTCTATCCATCGTAGGTTCGCATAGAGAACATTCGTATGAATATTTTCATCATATTCTTCGGTAATTGACTTTAAAATACCGACACTCAAGGATGGATAGTGGGCGGAATGCCACGGCATAACAACAAATAACCAGCGCATAAATCAAGCTCCCCAAAGATTGCGATGGCAAGGTGCACATGAAGCGGATCGCTTCATGTGCGTCTTAAAAATAAGGCTTCTTGCCAGTTAGCGCTTAGATCGCTGTGCGCGGGAAATATTGTTTTCCGGCGGCTGGATATACTGTGTACATACCTTGGTAGTGTGACTGATCTTCCGTGTCTTCATTTTTCAATCTCCTTGAATTGACAGCGTAGCAAATCGAAACGGGCATCAACCCTTTTCGATAGTCGCTGATTGATTACAGACGAAGCGTAGCCAGTTATTTCGCCCATCGCATCGAAAACACTGTCATCGACATGTGCGATGGAAAACAACTCTGCCCTGCATTTCTTCAGTAGTGACAGCGCCTCATCTGGATCGATACGGCGCAAGGCAGCTTTCATAAAATCCATTCCCATAGCGACATGTCGGGCCTCATCCATGCGGACATGCCTGTATATTTGTCCTAGGGTATCCCCTTCAAAAACATCCACCAGCATACTAAACTGGTCCAGAGCTAGTCCTTCCAGCATGGTGTGGAAGGTGAACAATTCGAGGGTATTTGATTTATCGATCAAATTATTGAGCAATGTGAGGGGCTTTTTTGGGGGGGTGATCGCATTATCTATCCGTCCTGCCCATTTATCACTGTATCGGGCGAAGACTTCTGAGTGCTTTGCCTCATCCGCAGCCTGTACACCCAAGCAGTAACGGGTCGGCAAATCATCAACCATTTCAATTAGTCGTGCGGCAACCAGTAGGCCGACTTCCTCTGTATAACTTCCCTGCAAAGCTAGTTCTGTGCTTAATGCTCGCTTCTTATCATTGAATTTTGCTTGCAGGTTCCAGTCTATATCTTCGGTCGGATTCCAGTTGCCCAAAAGCCTCATGTCTTCGTAACGAAGCATGATGTTATCCAGCTTGGCTGAATCATGGATGACCCCAAATCGCACCATAAAAACAACTATTAATTATATTTAACAATTATTAATAGTTATATTTTTTGAAAATATTGTCAATAAAGCAATTAATAAGAGTTATATATATAATAATGACACCTATACATGTAATATTACATAATAGGCGTAAAAGAGCACTATTAGTTTCAAACCCCGAAAGCATTGTTCCGGTGAATTAGATTAAGGGTCGTCCAAGGTTCGAAAACAAATGCCGAAATCGCCTGGTTGAGCGCCTAAGCGGAAGCCTCTTAGCAGAGTTTTCAGTATTCCCTGAAATTCAGATGCCACTCGAAAACGAGTAGATATTGATGTTTTATCAACGAGATTGGTATTCCGATTGAGATTAAGGGGCAGTGGCATTTTGAACTATGGCGTGCTCATATTGTGCAGCTAGATGGCCTATACACACGCGACTGACGTGCCGAAGGTTGTGGAGTGTTTCTTGTTTGTGGTTTGGGGACCTACCTAAATCAGGTAAACAATTTGCGAAACACCCTGATGGACTCCTAAAGGCTGACTCACCACAACCACTAAGAGCTGCAATTTATAGGGGTAGGTTTAGTTGTCTAATTACGTGCGGAGCACGTTTAGTGAAAAACAAATGCTCTTCGCCAGCCACGTACTGATTCAAGGAATTTTGTTGCGACCCTAATGTCAATTGATTGAGTTAATGTTGTCAAATGTCGCGTGAACGTTGTCACGCGACACAGCCCGACACCTCTAAATGTCTAGATTAGACACATTCAAAGCATTTTCTTGGATGAAATTGCGACGCTCTTCCACAACATCACCCATCAGCTTTGAGAAAATCTCATCGGCTGTATCAGCCTCTGATACTTTCACGCGTAAAAGTGAACGAGCTTCTGGGTCTAGCGTTGTTTCCCACAGTTGCTCAGGGTTCATTTCGCCCAAGCCCTTGTAGCGCTGTGTAGATAGGCCCTTACGTCCGAAGGCAAGCAGTTGATCTAAAAGATCAACTGGCCCAGTGGCAGTTGTGCGGTCATCTTTGCGAGCGATGGTTACGGTGCCGCTAAACAAGTCTGATATGTCGCCCATAGATTTATGTAAATTTCGGGCTTCCTGACTTTCCAGCAAATGGGCATCAATTTTATGATTGTCGATCACACCGCGGACGTTTTGTGCAAAGCTGTAGCCACCATCTTCAGTGATATCACCACTCCAGCCAGCCTCTTCTTCATTGGTAGCAATTGTGTTTAAGCGTTCGGCAACCGCTTTGGCAGCTTTCGTGCGTGCTTCGGCATTATCACAGAGCGCTACATCCATACCGCCTAATAAAGCAACCGTTTCAATCAGGCCACGATCATAGCGAGGAGGGATGGCACTAATAAGGTTTTTAATGCGCCGTGCACCTTCGGCAAGATGTTTGATTTCTTCGCCGGCATGCTGGGCACCTGTGGCATCGGTGATAACAATGTCAGAGGTTGCTGCATTCAATAAATAGTCGATCAGTTGCTTATCATCTTTTAAATACACCTCGGATTTACCGCGCCCGACTTTATACAAAGGAGGCTGCGCAATATAGAGATAGCCTTTTTCAATAATTTCCGGCATTTGGCGGTAAAAGAAGGTGAGGATCAATGTGCGAATGTGGGCACCATCAACGTCGGCATCGGTCATGATCACAATTTTATGGTAGCGAAGCTTTTCTATGTTGAAATCTTCACGGCCAATACCTGTACCAAGTGCTGTAATAAGTGTGCCGATTTCCTGGCTGCCAAGCATGCGGTCGAACCGGGCGCGCTCAACGTTCAGAATTTTACCTTTCAGAGGCAGAATTGCTTGATTTTTACGGTCACGTCCCTGCTTTGCAGAGCCACCAGCACTGTCACCCTCCACGATGAAAATTTCTGACTTTGCCGGGTCACGCTCTTGGCAATCGGCCAGCTTACCGGGCAGTGACGCAATATCCAGAACACCTTTACGGCGGGTAAGCTCGCGGGCTTTGCGCGCCGCTTCGCGGGCGGAAGCTGCGTCGATAATTTTCTGAATAACTGCTTTACTCTCGTTTGGATGTTCTCCAAACCACTCGCCCAGTTTTTCATTTACCAAGCCCTCAACAGCGGGACGAACCTCAGAAGAAACTAGTTTATCTTTGGTTTGGCTGGAGAATTTAGGGTCAGGCGCCTTAACGGAAATAACAGCGGTTAAACCTTCCCGCGCGTCGTCACCAGAGAGGCTGATTTTGGTTTTTTTCGCTAAGCCACTTTCGTTAACATAATTATTGATTGTCCGGGTTAAGGAAGCCCGAAATGCGGCAAGGTGTGTGCCGCCATCACGCTGTGGAATATTGTTGGTAAAGCACAAAACATTTTCGTGGTAGCTGTCGTTCCACTGCAATGAAATCTCAACGCCAACACCGTCTTTTTCACCTGTAACAGTGATAGGATCGCCGATCTGGCTTTGTTTGTTACGATCCAGATATCTGACAAACTCAGTGATGCCGCCCTCATAATATAGGTCAACATCTTCTGTATCTGCGTGACGGTTGTCTTTCAGGTGGATGTGAACTCCTGAATTGAGGAAGGCAAGCTCGCGGTAGCGATGTACAAGCTTCTGGAAGTCAAACTCAATAAATTGGAATGTATCTAAAGAGGGAAGGAAAGTAACCTCTGTACCTTTTTTGCCGTTTGCTTCACCAACAACAACCAAATCATCAATAGGCTCACCTTTTTCAAAACGCATGAAATGTTCTTTGCCGTCACGCCAAATTCTTAGCTCAAGCCAGTCAGATAGTGCATTCACGACTGATACACCCACTCCGTGCAAGCCACCGGATACTTTATAGCTATTTTGGTCAAACTTACCGCCAGCGTGTAGCTGGGTCATAATCACTTGTGCGGCGGAAACGCCTTCTTCTTCGTGAATGTCAGTTGGGATACCACGGCCATTATCTGTTATTGAGCAACTGCCGTCAGGGTTGAGTGTCATGGTGACTAAGTCGCAGTGGCCCGCAAGGGCTTCGTCAATCGCATTATCTGAGACCTCAAACACCATATGGTGTAGGCCTGAGCCATCTTCGGTATCGCCGATATACATGCCCGGGCGCTTCCGCACGGCATCAAGCCCTTTGAGAACCTTGATCGAATCTGCGCCGTATTCTTCTGCATTCTCTTCAGCAGCTTGGTTAGGCATATCGGTCATATCTTCACTCATATTCCTGCGATCCTTCCTTACTGATCTGAGGGCTGGATCTTGCCGTCAGACACATCATAAAATTCAGCTTTATCCGATAGTCCTGTAAACAGGCTTTTATCGGTTCCGGTTAGCCAGCATTGGCTTCCTAACGCGGTCAACGCTTCGAAAAGCGCATATCTACGCGGCTCATCTAAGTGTGCCGCAACTTCATCCATCAGCATCAAAGGCGCTTGGCCTTTAAGTGCTGTTTGTAACTTTGCATTCGCAAGCACCAGTGCTACCAGCAGTGCTTTTTGTTCGCCAGTTGAGCACATATCGGCTCTCATAGCTTTTTGAGCATGGGTCACCACAAGGTCAGTCTTGTGGACACCACTTGGTGATCGACTTATGCCGTCACGCCTACGTTCGTTTGCTAGCCGGTCTTTAAAAGCTTGTTCCGCTTCTACAGCAGCCATGCCGCCAGCAAGTAATTCTTCTATCCAGCCGTCAATTGCCAATTCAGCCCGAGGAAACGGCCCTTCATCGGCTTGTGCAAGTTGCCCTGCGAGCTGCTCTGCAAACTCAAGTCGGGCAGTAGCAACTGCAACCCCGTGTTCGGCCATGCGCGTTTCCAATGCGCTAAGCCATGTTGCATCTGCCGCCGTACCATTTTCGGCAAGAAGGCGGTTCCGCTCTCGCATAACCCGTTCATATGCCCCCACTTGACGACTGTGGTCAGGGAATAACCCCAGAACCATACGGTCTAAAAAGCGCCGCCGCGATGATGGCCCTTCAATGAACAAGCGGTCCATTTGCGGCGTAAGCCAACCAATGGCCCAACGTTCACCCAGAACATTGCTGTTTGCCACTGTTTCACCGTCAATACGCACCAAACGCTTACCAGTGGCATCATTTGCTGGTCGATCGATTCCGGTACCAACTTTTACCGGTTCTGCGCCCAGATTTACTGTTGCTGCCACAGCCCATGTACTATCCGGCTTATTTGCCGCTTTATCATCTTGACTATCGCTGCCTTCACGGCGCGCCACGTCAACAAGTCCAGCGCGTCTTAGGCCGCGGCCTGGGGCCAAATAGCTTATTGCCTCCAACACATTCGTTTTTCCAGCGCCATTTGGGCCTGTTAGCACAACTAGCGGTTTGTCACAGTTAGGGCTTATGGTTTCACGGGCATAGCAACGGTAGTTCGTGAGTGTCAGTTTTGAGACAAAAACAGTATCCGCACTCGCTTTAGAAGTTTGTTGGATCACATGAGTCATTGACCGTTAATCCAATCTAAAATCTGAGTGTTGGTGCCTCTCATACTTGTCAATCGCTGCAAAAACGCTGGTAAACCTTAAACCCGCATCGGCATTAATACATAAAGCGCTGCCTCATCTAGCATATCTTTCAGTACTGTAGGTGAAGAAGGGTCTGCCAACATTACCTGTACGGTTTCACCCTCAATCTGAGCGAGAATATCCAGAAGATACCGACTATTGAAACCAATCTCGAATGAATCAGACGAGTAAGAGGCTGCCAATTCTTCGGTTGCAGTACCGCTGTCCGGGCTGTTTACAGAAAGTGTGAGCAAGTCATCTGCCAGTGCCAACTTCACTGAGCGTGTTTTATCCGAGCTAATGGTTGATACCCGGTCCACAGATTCAGCAAAAATACGCACATCCATTTCCAGCATTTTATCATTGCCCTCAGGGATGACCCGGCTGTAATCGGGGAACGTACCATCAATCAGCTTGGAAGTAATAACAGCACCACCGAAGGAGAAACGAATCTTTGTTTCTGAAAGAGAAACACTCACT
>Ga0316207_10004125_pt1 | contig 12887 bp, 6 predicted proteins | sample 6weekpyrite_MG_FD_204943 | JGI IMG/M metagenome (GOLD analysis project Ga0316207, IMG submission 204943) | Microbial mat bacterial communities from mineral coupon in-situ incubated in ocean water Damariscotta River, Maine, United States -... | ecosystem: Environmental > Aquatic > Marine >... | reverse complement strand
TGCGACCGCGAATTCGACACGCCGAGGTGGTGAAATTGGTAGACACGCTAGCTTCAGGTGCTAGTGGGGGCAACCCCGTGGAGGTTCAAGTCCTCTCCTCGGCACCATTTTACTAGACTATCACAGACCATCCGAAACCTCCAAAAGCACTGTATTTACAGTGCTTTTTTTGTGTTTGTAAATTCATTCCGTTGTCTCCCATTGTCTCTGAATGTCGCTTTTGTGGAACGTGAGTGGAACGTGGGTGGAACGCAGATCGGTGGTTTTCATTCCAAAAGATCGCACGTTCACTGCTCATGATTGGTTCGCAATCATCTCGTTAACCGACAAAGAATGTGCATGCATCCTTGTCTGCAAAGACTGTCGAACAAACTGCATTGACGTACTCTCTTTCGACGCGACCAATTGCCGAATCTGATCGGATACCTCGTCGATTTTATTCAACCTGGAGGCCGCATCCATTGCCCAGTCATAAGCCTCCACAACATCGGTGCTGGTCACTTCATAACCCCACCCCTCACCCAACCAGTGAATTGCAGCCATTGCAGAGCCCAGTGCGAATGCCGGCTCCGACTCAAGGTAATCCCTTGCCGCTCTCGTCAGCGTTTTCGGATCACAGGGGCTGCGGCTGGCGAGCTCCAGTGCCAGATCAAAAAGTTTGATCTCCTTGGCCGTGGCAAACCACTTACCCTCTTCTCCCGGCGTCGTGGCAATCAGGTCAGCCAGGATCTGTGACTTGTCTTTCTCGGGGTAGCGCTTCGCGACTGCGCGAAACCGGGCAATATAGGAATTGCCCACCGCGGCGCTCAATCCATAACGCTGGTAGGCCTCCTCGTGAAGGCCGGACGAGATCAGGATCTCCTCGCAGGCCTGGTCGATCATGGAATCCGGCTGGTTCAGCCCGCGCGAGGCCTCGGCATACTGCACAGCCTCCGCCTTCTTGCCCAGAGCTAAAAGAGCTTCAACACCATAGCGCCGGTAATGCCACATGGGGTGGCGTTCCAAATCCAATAACTCAAGCAGTTCCCGATACCGCCCCGCCACCAGCAGGCAGGACAAACAGGCCGTGGTACCGTGGAAATAAGCGCCCGGATTCGGATTCGTCCAACACGACCGCACCGTAGGCATCAGCTCATCGGCCCATCGCCCGGCAACGTCCGCCGAGCCACAGATCTCACCCCACCGGCCACCGACCGGGCCGAGGTAATCGACACCATCATCTTCCATCGCCTGCCAGAGCCGGGCCAGCCATTTGCCTCGTGTCTTGTCATCCGCCGGTGCCTTGACGATGATCGGGATCAACGCATCCAGCGCCTTGTAGACGGCCGACCCGAGGGCACCGCTGGACGTATCGATGTGCTCCAGCGCCGGCCAGAGCTTTTCCATCAGACGAACCGCACCCTCTGCCGCATGCACGGAATCTTTCTTTGCCACCTTTTTAATCTCGGAGACAGCTTCGCGAAGGCGCTGGCAGGCAAGCCGGGATGCCTTCCAACTGTAGGCACCGGTTCGGAAGCGCGCTGGGAAGGTCCATTTGTGTTTGTTGGGCTTGCTCATTCAGTCACTATAATCCCAGACGGTCAGCCACATCCTCATAATCCGGCGCCTCTGCATACAGTTTTTCGAGTTCACTACGTGCCCTGCGGCGCTGACCGAGATCCTCATAGACCTGGATCCGTTCGTACCGAATAGCTCTCAAAAGATCCCCGGAACGGTCTTTCTTTCGGCGCAGAGCACCGGTCAGGGTATCCCGCGCCACATCCAGCAGCCCGAGTCCGTGCAGAGCTTTCGCCTTGTAGAACAGCAGCGCGGTGTGAACAAGTGTTTCATTCTTGACACCTTCCGCCAGACGAACCACTTTCTGGTACACGCCGCGGTCACCGGGTGAGGCCTCAAGCAGCAGTTCTGCCAGGGACAGTTTCACCACCACGTCATCGGGCTCCAGCCGCCGCAGCCTTTCCAGGCAGGCGATGGCATCCGCCCAACGCTGCTGCCCCTGCCAGGCTTCCACCAGGCCCAGTAACACACCCCGAAGATCCGGGCCGACATGCGCAGACACCTCGTCGGTGATCGGCAGGCTCATCGTGGCGGCGATACCATACTTGTCGAAATAGTGGCCCAGACGACGGTGGTTCTCAGCGGCGATAATCAAATAGTCTGCGGCTTTTTGTAATTGCTCCTGCTTGAGCGAGAGAAAGCCCGCCAGGTAGGCCCCGTCTGCCAGATGCGTTGCTTTCTTCAGAAACCTGAGCGCCTTGTTTTCATCGCCAAGTGCCAGCTCCCGGCAACCATCCACAAGCGCCTCCTCGTCGTCGGGCGTGACCAGCCGCTTGAAGAAGCCCAGCGTCAGACGGTCTTTCGGGTTGACGGTTGGGGTCGCTGAGGAATAGCTGGAACGCCCCTTTCCACTCTTCCCACCTGTCAGTGGCGTCGTGTAGAACAACCCAGTTCCCGGGATGCCCATCGTGGCCCGCTTTCCTCTCGGGCCCACGGTAAATTTCGAACCTCGAGGTCCAAACGAAAGGGATCCACCCGACTTGCTCAAGTTCAGGGTTACGCCAGGCACGATCTTGATTCGTCTCCAGAAACGAAAGCTCATGACTCAATACGCTCGACACACATGTACTTGCAGGGGTCTAATATTTTTTCCCCATCCCATCGGTATGCCACCAGCTTGCCTCCGGGCTTCGCTACGCTGTAATCGAGACAAGCGATATTCGGTGCCAGGGGTACTGGCTCGCCCTCCATCCAGTAATGACCAAGAATGACCGGTGGTGCTTCGTGTGAATACTCAACCATATGTTCACCCTCGATCTGGTCATCGGGTATGTGGGTTCGAGCACTCTCTGGCCCCATGAACGCATCTTTGTAACTGGTTGCCTCCCGGTCCCACCAGCGCACTCGGATGTTGTGGCGCACGTTTCCATCCTTGTCCTTGAAGCTGGCGCCAGACTTCAACGGTATTTCCTTACCCTTCAAGATCGTTTCTACTGCCTTGAACTGCCATGTACCACTACGGCAAGACTCTCGGAGAAGCTTTTCACTCAAATAGCATTCGCCATTCTGATACTTCAGAATTTCTGCGATTTCATGTTTATCCCAGCAAGCATGAATGACTCTCAAATCGCCAAGATCCAGCCAGAGTGGCAAGGTCTTGAACCAGTTAATAGTATCTTCATATGCAGCAGGGGAGCCTTGGTAGGCATCAAGGAATGCTTGATGCTGTCCTGTATTCTTCTCAGAATGCGGCCTGAGGTAACCTTCTCCTTCGTGGTCGGCTGTGTAATACGCAATTGCATTGAACTCATGGTTACCCATCACGGCAAGTGCGTTTCCAGAGTCGATCATCGCTCTCGCAATATCGATCACCTCACGCTGGTAATTGCCGCGATCGATAAAATCACCCAGGAAGATTACTTTGCGCGCAGGGTGACGATAGACGCCGGAGTGGTTCTTATACCCAAGCTTGGTCAAAATCAATTCCAGGCTTTGGCTATGCCCGTGTATATCGCCAATGATGTCATAACTCATATCAGTCTATCGCACACATTACGTTCAATTTCTGTTCTATTTAAGCCTGAGATCGACTCCGAAAGTCTCGTATACATAGATTACTTCCTGAAGCGCCTGCCTGGAGGACTGCCAAAACCCCCTTCTCGAAATCTGGCAGCTCGCCAAAGATCATGTTTACCATGCAGATCCAGACCACTAGGTTCAGCTTGGGGGCAACGCATCTTGTACAAAAGCATCCCTGGGCACCCATATCCAGCCCTCACTTAGCGAAACGTCAGCCTCAGGCGGCATAAGAGCGCTCCGCTTTTCCGCGAACAGACTGGCGATCAAGGCACAGGTCAGCGCATCCTCACAGTCCCCATGACTGAGCGCGGGGTAAGGCCGGCGCAGTACCTGCATGGTTTCTGATCGTTTGCAGGCCGAAGGGTAGGCTTCGATGGCGGTGAGATTGCTGCCGTCACTCCAGACGCCGCACTCCACTATCTTCGGCGCAAAACGTGCAAGGACGTGCATCCCCTTCGTGGCCTGGGAACCGATCATGTCTTTAATGGCCGAAAGCGGACTGAGGCCTTGCTCAAACAGGTAATGCTCAGTGCGGCGAAACAGATAGGGATTGGTGTTGGATGCCTCGATGGAGGCTGCCGCCTTACTTTGGGTTACCAGCTGGATAAAGGCTTCGGAGAAACCCAAAGGGGTGTCAATGGCGAGTGTCACTGGACCGGATTCTGGAGATACCCTACTCCCACACAAATCGAACAGAGCAGCGATCCACTCGATACTCGTCGAACAGCTATTGATGCACTCGCGCAGGTTGCCGCGCCAGGGCGACCCGACGATCTCGTGCTTCGCGTCGAGAATCACGATGGCATCGCGGCTGCTCTTATTCTTGTCACAGTTCCAACCACCGACATCCCAGCCTACAAACCAACCTGTTCTTTGGCTAGTGTCTGTCATCGTTGGCCGCTATTCTTTTTGGCAATCACTCTGTAGTCACCCCTTTTTGTCTCCAGGTTCGGGATGCGCTGTTCGAACGATGAAGTCGCTGTTTTCTAGCGCGAGTTTTCCTTCGCGCCACAGACGCACGGGATCGACAATCACATCGGTAATAACGGGTGCACTCTTGACACCTAGTACACGCACGATGACGTACTGCGCTTTCCGCTGACCCTTGTAACACTGTTCGGCAACGGCCCACTCATTCGCGGTCATTGGGAAGGATTCATCCTGTGTGGACGTAGTCGATTTGACTTCGATTAAACAATGCGGTTGATCAGCTATTGCAGTTAGCTTTCCCTCAACATCCGTATATTCAAAATCGTAACCGAGCCCGTCATCGCCCTTCCCATCAATACCGTATTTCCTACGCGAATCCGACACCCAGCACGCCACATCGAAATCCGGCAACGTATTACAGAACGATTCGTAAACGAATGCCTCTCCCAGCAATCCAGCCTGTGGGTCGGCCTTGCGCCCACCGCCTCGCCCGCCTCCCCCACCATGGCCTCCAGAGCCGCCCTTAGTCCCGCCGTCGGGCTTTGTGATCAGATCCCTCGATCTCGTAGCCAACGAAACCATATCGATTTGTTCATCGACTGCATCAGCAAGACTTTTACCAAGCACGCCCTCACTACCCTGGCCTAGAATAACGTCCAATTCGCCCTCTATAATCTGCTGACCTAGAATTTCTACCTTGTTTTGAGGTTCTGTCTGATTCATGGACGAAGGCTCGCCCAACCCTGGGAATAGTTTCCACAGTACTCGCCAGGAGACTCGCTGTCGTGGCGCAAAAACACCGGCTTCATTAAGTTTCTCGAACGTGTTCGGTGCACTTGCTCGAAGTATTCCCCGCAATGCCCTCAATGCCGCAAAGCAATTAGCCCAGTATCCCTGCAACCATGGCGTGAGGGCCGACTCGGACAAGACATGTTCCTCATCAATAGCCTCTCCACAAAGATCTGCTAATGCTTGAGCGACTCTTATCACGTCCGACACTGCTTCCTTCGCATCGGACTCTCTTTGATATTCACTCTGATTCCTATATAGCGTTATTTCACGGCGTGGTGTACGGGGACCCGATAACTCATCAAGGGTTGCTATGGATTCCATCGCCTGTAGCCTTCGGGCCATCATTGTCCCTGGCTTTGTTTCCACGTCGATCTCTTTCTGGAGTTCGCCTATAACAAGCTCCGCAATATTCAAATGACTCATTTCCTGTTCGGAAATCGAATTTGGACAGGATACTCTGCTGAGCTTTGTTAGTAGCTGGCCTAACTCGCCCAGAAGATCTACATCAGTTACATCACGGGCAAAAGCCGTCCTTAGATACGCAACAATATTTACATTCCAATCTTCGAACGACTGTACCGTAGACGAGAAAACGACTGGTTTTCTCCCCAAATCCCTACGTGCACGTTGCCAGTCGGGAATCGATACACCAAGGGTCTCGATAACCGGTAATTGCCTCTCATCATCGAATATTAATGAACTATTTGTTAATGCTTTATCCAGAACAACCCTCTCAATACCTATCCACGCGGCTATCTCATCCAAGTCGAGGTCCAGCAGTTCTAATTCATTACGAAAGCGTTCAACTCCTATCTCGGACTCCCGATAGCGGAGTAACGCAAAAAACGCGGGCTGAAGCCGGTCGACCTGTGATTTTTGTGACGCCCCGATCACGGAATCCAGTTCAATCCAGTCGCGGTCATTCAAGTGGATATTGTCAAAAAACCTGTCACAATCGCCGGACTTCAATCGTGTGACATAGTTCTCCCAAGCATGCTGATGGCTTGGCCCCAGAAGATGCCAGCAAGTCTCTAATATTCGTTCCGGACCGTGCTCAAAGGGAACGTAAAGAGCTGCTCCGCCCACAGCGCCTTGGTCGAAGATTGGATCCGTCTGTTTTGGATCTCGGAAATGCCCGCGCCGTAGACGCGTATCATAAAACTGCGCCCACTTGTCATGGAACGTTTCCTTTCGCGGATCCATGAAAGTTTTCCCACCGAAAGCGATCAATGCTGCGAGATCTCTTCGGATATCCGACCGCAGGGACTCCAGCCCTTGTACTAAAAATTCCAGCAGAGGAGTGTCTGGCCGAACTTGATCGAATTCCAGAACGATCTCTGCCTCACTCGCCCGCATCACTCGTTCCGAACCAAGCACCTCGCGCAATGCTTCATACAGAGCTACGTTGGATTGCCGCGCATGTAATGGCAAGACAAATGCTGTTGTGGAATCCTTTACGTAAGGCAGCCGCTCGGAATCATCGTTCAATAAGACAACCACATCCATGGATAGATCTACTACGGTGAACTTCCCGTTCCTGAGAAGAGGCACGGGTCGTTCCGTAACCGTCACTAGATCTTGTATCGGGTCTTTGCTTCTGGCGGAAGCTGCTTGTAACCAAGCGTAAAGTTCCCGTATAAACGCCTCCGCGGATCGGCGACTGTTTTCCATATGACTGTCAAATGCCTCCGCAACATCCTGCAGTTCCGCCACAATCCGCGAGATGGGGGCATCAGCTGGAGAGTAAACACCTACTGCTTGCAGTATTCGGACCGCTTGATCATAGGGGGATACGACATAGGCGAGAACTTTGTCACGTGCGAAAAGTGTCCGTTGCATCTCTTCGTTCAACCGCCATGCCTTCGAAGGAGAGCGCAATCCAAGATTGGTTGGGATTACCGGCCACTGCTGACTTACAACCGCATGAACCCATAGGGAGGGCATATGACGGGCATCAACACCCCTTTCACGTTCTACGCTGATTTGGAGCGACGCAGCGAAAGGCTCCGCATTCCGAAGAATAAGTCTGAATACGGCGTCACGTGCATTGTCTCTTTCAAGACCATCGACCCAAACCGGATCTCGAACATAATATGGTTGTCCAGACTTTACCTCTGTTGGCCGCGTGGCCAGCATATCAAGATACTGTTTCCAGTATTTTGATGCTTTCGGAATGGGACACTTGTGCGAGTCCTCGACTGATAGTCTGTTGCTCCAATTCGCCTTCAAATAAATACGCCGGCCGGTACTTGCGCTAATCAATCTAGGCGCATCCAGAACTCCGACAGCACTGAATCGAACCCACCAGATATCGCGAGACACATCACCACTCGCTAGGCTTTGAAAACTCGACAAAGATGGCAGCTTAAGCGAATCCTCCTCGCTATATGCCTTTTCGATCAGCTCATCTATCTCATAACCAAGCCAACCATCGCCAAAGTACACACCAATGGGAGCAACCCAATCCCACTGGTCACCTTCACCAGCCACCGGCACACGAATACACAGAAAATCAACCATCTCCCGCGGTCCTGGCCTCATGTTATGCAGCCAATCAGCGATTTGTGCCAGCACTGCAAGCGCCCGAACACGATCCTCGTGAACTACGCAGATTCTGGACAAATACGGCGCAAGCACCTCATTGATGATTTCGGGCCGGCGAGGATTTCTGACTAGTACTGCTCCCTGTTCGGGGGAGAGTTTGCGCGCCAAATCGGTGAGAGGCCTCTGTCCGGCCTGCTTGCGCACTTGCACACATCGCTCATCCAGGAACGCAAGATCATCTAGAAACGCGTCATCCAGGTCGTCGATGATTTCCTCGGGAGACCGCATGTATACCGACTCATCCTGTTGCGAAGATTGTTCTCCTGATACGACATCTATCAGCGGCCGGAAAAACACCCGATCAGTTGCTGCGGCAAGTGCACTGCTACCCACGGGTAATATGCGTTGATCCTGAAGGTCGGTGAAATCGAAGCGTTCCACCACCCAGTCTAGAAACTCTTCCCACCAATCCTGCCCATCACTACGATGTGCAAGAGCCGCTGTTTCAAGCAACGATTCGCGCCCTTCCAGATGTTGTAGATAAACTGAGTCGTCAACCGCAATATCTTTGGTACCCGCAAGTTTGTCGAGCAATTCCCAGCAGTTCCGGAGCAAAACGCTATCAGGCAGACAAAAGCCGTATTGTTCTGAGTTTTCTATATTCGCGAAAAATCGGTCGAATGCTTTGATGTCATCTTTTCCAGGAATTTTTAGTTCACCAGGTGACCGATAAGCACTTTGTGCGGCATTGAGCACAACAATCTGCAGAGGCAAATCCCGATACTCCTCAACGCCTGATTGATATGGGCCATCACCCGGCTCGAGCTCCAACGCTGCATGACGCCGGTCATCTGCAGCTGGCAGAGTTTTGATGTATTCAAGTGCACTCCAGAAGATTTTTATTCCTTCTTCCAAGATGATGCGGTTGTACTGCTGATCCTTAAAATCGACGAAAGTACGAGATATATGGCCGTGGAATGGGCCATTCACCCAGGCTGGCATTCCAGTGCGAACCAGCGTAGGCAGACCGATGCAAAACATCCCATCAGCACTAAGTGGCCTGAGCTTTTCACCAAGAGAAGGGCTACGAGGTAAAGCTACGCCTACATAAGCGGAACGTACATCTTTCCAGGTTCCAATTCTAAGGCTTTCTACTGCCTCAGCGATGCGCCTTTCCTCTTCGGTCGAGGTCATTGGGTCTGAGCCATCACGACCGAACCGCCGATTCACCAGCCACCAACGTGCCGTCCGTTTTTCACAGCCTGTCGCTGACTTGACACGTTCCATTGTCGTTACATCGCGAAGATCAATGTCGTGCTCTAGGGGCCTCTTACAGCGTTCATGGCGCAGTAACAATACTTCACGATCCGTCATTCGATCGATAACCCAGAGCCGGCTGATCCCAGTAAGAAATAGGAGAGTTGAACCCGGATGATCCATTTGGATCAGTTCATCCAGCGCCTCATCAACGATCTCCTTTGTCGCAGGACGGTCGAGTAACGGCAGCACGACCATGGTCGACATTTTCCCCACAATCTCATGCGAAAGTCCGAGTTCCTCGATTCGGCGCTCCTGATCCTTTAGGCTCAAGTGCTTTGGGAATTTGAACGGTGCGGCTCGCTGTAGTTCACCGACCAAGTAATCGCTTGGATTTTCGTCACCCGCCAGCTCTTGCAATGCCGCTGCCCGTCCAGGATCGTGTAACATCTCTTCTTCGACGATCCTGGTGATACTCTTCATAAATGCAGCATCAGCAAAAGGCTTTTCCTGCATGCAAAACCGATTTGCGCCCTCAGACCATAAGTCACCACCGGACTTAGGGGCGCTGTAGATCTCCGGTCCGTCTGTGACCTGGAAGACGGCTTTGAATCCGACGCCCTTGTTACCCAGGCTCGTTTCCGGGTTTTTGGTACTAAGACCCAACGACGTGATCGCCTTGATGTCTTTTTCGGTAAATGGCGTTCCCTGATTTAGTACCGCCACCGCCGTCTTCGTCCGAACTATGATCAGTCGAGTGGAGCTTTGCCCAGAAGACGTGTAAGTAGTTTGACGGGATGGATCTTCAGCATTTTGGATCAACTCAATCAGGAACCGGCCGTGGTAGTCAGCTCCGATATGCTCGGCGAGATTGGCGACCTCGAGATAATCCTTTGCGCCCGAGATAATTTGATCCCTGATTGAACTAATTTGGATCCGCCAAAGAGACTCAACGCCGAATGCACTCTCTGTGCCTAGTCCGTTACTCTCTAACTGGGTACCGCTACCAGCAACGGAACCTGACATAACGCCCTGAGCCTTGTTCCTTTCACCCTGTTCTACTTCACCAGTCATATTTTTCAGGCCCTGCCGACACCGTTAGTCATCTACCCGATTCCACACCTTGTAATACCACCTCGCCACGGCGAGCCCAGTTGATCGCAATGCCCAGCACGGTTTTCCCCTCCTTCGAGAGCGCCGCGGCATAGGACTCGAGCTGAGCTCGATAACCTTCAAACGCAAGAGCCGTGTCATCGACCTGGTCGGACTTGTGGTCGATCACCCAGAGACCTTCCGCAGTTTCCACAATCAGGTCGGCCGTTCCGGATACGACGGTCCCCTGCTCGTCCAGCGCCAGAATTGGCTGCTCCCGCAGCACCGAGGTGCCGTCAAGGTGATCCGCCAACCAGGACTCGAAATGCCCCACGGCAACAGTGATCTTTTCCAATTCATCCGGCTCGATTTCTACGCCGGTAATCTGGGGGATTCTCTCCTTGAGGTCAGGCTTCGCTCCCAATACCTCAAAGCATCGGTGAATGAAGGTTCCGAATCCCATCCCTGTCAGACCGACATCAACCTCTAACCCCGCACCGTACCGCTCAACGATCAAACCTGCCTTAGCCCGCGCATCGGCAACCACTTCCATTGTCGAGGGCGCTCGGCTGTCCGGGGTGAGCGTTTCCGGGAGCGCGCCAGCTTGGATCGCGCGTCGGCCCGTGGCCGGCAATTCCGAATTCTCCGGGACAGCGTCGATGTCGAGGTCATCCGGAAGCTCAGCCGGTACTTCGATAACGGTACAGGGAAATTCCTGTTCACCGGCCCGGATCTTTTCCTCGTCCAAAGTGAGGTCGCAATCCTCCGCTAAAATCGACCAATAGGTAGTCTTTGGCGTTTTTGCCTGCGCAAGATAGCCCGGCCACTCCAGGACCATCTTGTCCCTGGCCCGTGTCAGCGCAACGTACAGTAGCCGTCGTGCCCCAATTTCCTCGGCATTCTGGAGCTCGGCCAGGAACCGATCGTTGGTCTCCGAAGCAGCGAATGCCGGGGCGTATTCGATCCGGGCATGTTCGAGCAATCGCGACAATTCGTCGAAGGTGCTGTAACCCAGTTCGACGTTGGGTAACCGCGCCTTGATCTCCCGATCGAGTCCACATACCGCGACCACCGGCCATTCCCGCCCCTTGGAACCATGCCAGGTCGTGAGCACGATCGCGTTTTCATCGAGTACCCGGGGGTCTGGCTGCTTGTCGCCATCCTTTTCCTCTACCCTGGTAGCCATCCAGGCCAGGAAGGTTTGAATTCCGGAACCGTGAAAACCACCGTTAGCCAGTGCCTCGCGGTTGGCATCCATGAACTCGCCTGCCTCCGCCAGCAGACGCAGCAGGTTCGCACGAGCCTGCTCCCCATCCGACCAGAGTGCCACCACGTCGAACAGGTCCAGGGCGCGGATCATGTCCGCGACCAATGCATAAACGGTTCGCTCGGTCACCCCCTCTGCCAGTTCGTCAAGCCTGGCAAGTAATGGCTCATCAATACGGCCTTGATCCATCAGCTGGGTCAACGCGTCCTGGAGGCTAAGGGAACCCAGCTCGGTCACCGCCAGGTACAGCGCCGCGTGACGATCCGCGGGGTTAGCCAGGTAAGCCAATGCGTGCCAGGCAATCTGCACCGGCCGCGAAGAAAACCAGCCGTCCGCCTGCAGCCGTACGCGCAGTCCTTGCGCACGAAGCACTTCGGCGTACGTGGCCAACATGGGGTTGGTCGGACAAAGCACCGCGATATCGCCCCCGCGAAGTTGCCGGAGCTTCTTCGTTCGCCGATCCACGATCTGTTGGTCACTATCATCGAGCAACGCCTTCAAACGCTCGCCCACGGCAACAGCGCGTATGGCGTGCTGACCCTTCCTGGCCTTCTTCGGGAACGACATCACGTCGAGCGGTTCGAGGAGGCTATCCTCGCTCTGTGGATCCAATGCGACGTAGTCTTCGCGGAACAGGCCCGGCCCAAGCGCATTGACGAAATCCATCAGCCGGGGTTGTGAGCGCCAGTTCCGTGTTAACGGCTGAGATGCCTCCGGATGTTGACTGATCAGGGCCTCGAACAACCTAGGATCGGCTCCCTGGAAGCCCATGATGGCCTGCTTCAAATCGCCGACCACAATTGTCGGGACACCGGCCTCTTTCAATTGCCACAACAAGGCGAATTGCAGCGGGTTGGTATCCTGAAACTCGTCGACCACCAGGCAGTCCACTCGCTGGACCAGCGTCTGAAGTACATCGGGACGCGAGCGGAGCAGCTGACCCGCCATGGCGATCATGTCGCTATAGTCCACCAAACCCGCCTCATGCTTGGCCTCGGCGTAGTGGACCAGCACTTCCTGTCCCGCCGACAAGAGTGCCTGTACGTGTGCGTTCGCGTGCGCCAGCGGACCCGGGTGACGTGGTAACTCGTTAGCCGCCGTTATAACCGCAGACGACAGCGTGTCATACATTTCCGGCAGTTCCGTCCCCCGCTTTGACTGGCGCAGCTCACGCAAGCCTTTCCAAAGTTTCCACTCCCTGTCCAGGGCGTCCCCGTCGAGCGCCCGATTCAGGTTTTGAAAATCGTTGAAAAACGCCTTGGTCGCGGCGGCACTGGTTCCATACTCCCGATCGAGGCTTTCCGGATACGCCTCGAGTAAGGCCTCGACACTCTGCCGCAGGGCAGTACTCAGTGCATCGCCATCTGACGTCGGCCCGTAACGTTCCGAGATCCATGCTGCGGCCTGGGTGGCGTAGACATCGGTGTAG
>Ga0316207_10004124_pt1 | contig 12888 bp, 11 predicted proteins | sample 6weekpyrite_MG_FD_204943 | JGI IMG/M metagenome (GOLD analysis project Ga0316207, IMG submission 204943) | Microbial mat bacterial communities from mineral coupon in-situ incubated in ocean water Damariscotta River, Maine, United States -... | ecosystem: Environmental > Aquatic > Marine >... | reverse complement strand
CCCGGGGGTGCTGTAAGTCGCCTGCGATATAGGTGTGGCTCACGGTGCGGTCATCGCCTAGCATGGATAGAACAAACAGCGTTTCGTCCAGGCTTTTGCAGTTTGCTGTGCGGCGCTCGAGAAGAGGTGTCGCGGCCATGTCGAGTACCAGAAAATCAGCCTCTTTGCCGGCTTCAAAGCTGCCAACCTTATCGGCCATATTCAGGGCTTTCGCACCGCCGAGTGTGGCGAGATAAAAGGATTTGTAGGGCGTTAATTTATCGCCCTTCAGGTGGCACACTTTATAGGCCTCGTTCATTGTCTCTAGGATTGAAAGGCTGGTTCCCGCGCCCACGTCAGTACCTAGCCCCACCTTGATGCCGTATTTTTCAGCCTCCTTGAGGTGGAACAATCCGCTGCCCAAAAACAGGTTTGACGTGGGACAGAACGCGATGGCGGCATCGGTTTCGGCCATGCGCTGAAACTCTTCACTTTCCATATGGATGCAGTGAGCAAACACGCTACGGTCTGTCAGCAAGCCAAACTTGTCATAAACATCCAAATAATCTTTGGCGCTGGGATAGAGCTTCTGCACCCAGTCAATCTCTGCCCCGTTTTCTGACAGGTGCGTGTGCATCAACACATCGTCATGCTCAGCCAAGAGCTTGCCTGCAAGCGCCATTTGTTCGTCAGAGCAAGCCGGCGCAAAACGCGGCGTCACGGCATACCCAAGCCGCCCTTTTCCGTGCCATTTTGCGATCAGTTCACGGCTGTCCCTGTCGCCGCTTCGTGCTGTGTCGCGCACAGCATCCGGCACGTTCCGGTCCATCAAGGCTTTGCCCGCCACGATACGCATGCCGCGCTTGAAGGCTTCTTCAAACAGCGCCTCGACTGAGCTTTTATGCACGGTGCCGTATACCAGCGCGGTGGTTGTGCCGTTCCGCAGCAGTTCGCGCACAAAAAATTCAACGGCGTCCTTTGCATGTTCCGGGTCGGCGAACTTGGCTTCCTCAGGGAATGTATATTTTTCTAGCCAGTCTAACAGCTCCTCCCCGAAAGAAGCCATCATGTCAATTTGCGGGTAATGGATATGAGTGTCGATAAAGCCAGGCACGATCAAGTTGCCTGAATGGTCTATAATTTCTGTGTCTGCATTAAGCGAGCCTTCAAGAAGTGCCCGGTCGCCGGCCATGACAATATGACCACCGTCAACCACGAGCATGCCGTCTGCATAATATTTATGTGCAGCACCCGAGCCCACAACAGCAGGATCATCAATCATATAGAAAATGGACCCAATATAGGCTTTCATGCTTTTTCCTTTGGGCACAATCTTATTTTCTGGTGTTGGCGTCCGGCGCCCCGAACATAAAAAAACAACATAGAATCTTATGCCAAGAAACTATGTTGTCCTATGGCTCCTCATTAAAATCCTGACGCTTTGGTCAGTCAAGAGAAAAGCCAATTGTCTTTATGCGGGGTGCAATTGTTTTTTCGGGTTTAGGGATACAATGTCAACGCAGACCATTATTTTTTCAACTGTGCCCTTGTCGTCAAATAGCGGCATATAGAGTGCCAATGCCTCCAGATATTTTCGGTCGTCAGAAAACCCTGGCGTGATTGTTAGCAAAGGCTCTTTTTGTTCCACAATCATTTTAGAGACACTGTAAATGCGTGCGGCCGCTTGTTTATTTGGCATGGCACGAATGTCGTTGCCGGATATTTCGCCGTAAAAATTGGCGACGAAGGTACCAATAAGTCGGACATGAAGTGCAAAATCTTCACCCTTAGGCAACACATCCATCATAACTAAACGCTCAAGATACGGGGTCATTTCGTTCGGATTGATATCTTTTCGGCTGGGGTGCTCCAGAGACGTCCAAAAGTTGTAGAAATAGTCAGCTGTGGTGCTTTGCCCTAATATATCTGTGCCAGAGTATACAGTATAGTCACCGTATTTTGTTTGTGTTGCTTTACCAATGTCAGAATGCCCCAGCAAACCTAGCCCCTGCGTTATTTACGCTGCTAGGCTACGCTGATCACTCTGAAATGTCGAGACACCAGCAAGCACCGAGCGTTTGGAAGCCAGCTCGCTCGTATATACCTGCGCCGTCTGCGCTGGCCTGCAATGTAAACGAACGCGCACCTTTAACTATCGCTTTGCCGATAGTCGCCTCAAACATGCGGCTACCTATGCCTTTGTTTTGCTCGCTGGGCTGCACAGCAATGTCATATATCCCTGCATTGGTGCCGTTTAATATAAAACTGCCAGTGGCCAACGGCTTGCCCGCACCGTAGGCGAGCAAGAAGTGAATGGGCAAGTTTTCAATGGAGGCTTCGTCCTGACCTGCAAATACAGACTGGATCATAAAACCTTCCTCCTGTTCGCCAAAAACAGAGGCGATAACTGAGCTGACATCTAAGAAATGTGCGGGGTCGTTTGCCAATGTTGTCTCGAATTTCCCTGTTGCTTTGGTTGTTGCTTTGAAGTCTTCCTTTTCGCAAACCATAATAAGATTTTCTTCGATGGCAGTTTTATTAACCGGGAGAGATTGAAGCTGACCATCTTGCCAGCTCCATACGGCAAACCGGTTTTCTCCAAACAGGTCGTTGCGAGCTTCTTCGATTATATCGAAAGCGGACCGTTTTGTGTTGCGGTCAAGCGCCAGTACGTTAAATGTGTCGGTGGAACTTCCACTAAATACTGCAACGGCACCGTCCAATTCTTTGAGTGAGAACAGAGGGTCCGCTTTGACCCAGGCGCTGGCTTTTGCGACGAAATTTTCACGGTTTGCGTCAATCGCAGCATCAACAAAAGAAGCGGTATTGGCCATGAGGGTATCCTTTTTATACGCATCAACGAGCGGTCTTTGGCGCGCGGCAATGCGCACACATTTATAAGGCGCTGCTTATAGGCTTGCGAATGATAATGTGCAATCTCTAGGGTATCTGAAAACTAGTTTAGTTATATAGTATTGTACCTGCATGCTTATGAAAGAAACAGATATTGAGTCAGTCCCGCCCTATTTTATATAGTTTCCGCCGCTGCCCATATGCCATGCGTGCCCGTATGGCGATTGCTGTTAGCGGTGTTGAAGTGGAGCTGCGCGAAATAGTCCTCCGCGACAAACCGGCAGAGATGCTGGAAGTATCACCTAAAGGCACGGTGCCGGTTTTGTTGATGCCAAGCGGCTGCGTGATTGATGAAAGCTTTTTGATAATGCAGTGGGCGCTAAACCACGCCGACCCACAAGAGTGGTTTGTGCCCCATTTGGAAAATAGCGACGCGGTGGATGCCTTGATTGCTGCCTGTGACGGGGAGTTCAAATTTCATCTGGACCGCTACAAATACGCCAGTCGTTATGAAGGTGCAGTGGCTAGTGACCACCGGGCAGAGGCCTGCAGATTTCTCCGCCAACTTGAACAGCAATTTGCTGAGAATAGTTTTTTGTTCGGTGATCGATCCTCGCTGGCTGATTTTGCGATCATGCCGTTTGTGCGTCAGTTTGCAAATGTCGACCGCAATTGGTTCGATGAAACACCTTTCGAAAAATTACGAGCCTGGCTCGAAGGCATGTTGGTGTCAGGTGTGTTTGTTGGTGTGATGAAAAAATATCCCCGCTGGCAAGTCGGGCAGGCACCTGTTTTATTCCCGGGTTGAAGTTCGAGTGCCGTAGCGTTAGAAACGCAGCGAAAATTATTTGAAAGGTGACAGAATGACAAAAAAAGCGCGCGTAAAATGGGCGGGTGATATGACATTTGTGGGCGAGTCGCCGTCGGGCCACGCTGTTGTGATGGATTCCGGTTCCGCTGAAGGTGGTCTTGACCACGGCATCAGACCGATGGAAATGCTCTTGCTAGGCACGGGCGGCTGCTCGGCGATTGATGTGATGTTGATGCTAAAGAAATCAAGGCAGAAAGTGACCGATTGCTGGGTTGAATTGGAGAGCGAGCGAGCCCCTGAACCGCCTAGAGTTTTCACGAAAATTCACATGCATTTTGTTGTGACGGGGCAAAATATTGACCCTCGTCATGTGGAGCGAGCGATCAAGCTTTCGCATGAAAAATATTGCTCGGCTTCGGTGCAGGTGGGAGCGCTTGCACAGATCACAAGTGATTTCGAAATACGCGAAACAAGTTAAGCCTTGTTGCAGGCACGCGCGCTAAAGCGTATCTTTCAGCTTTCAGAAGACGATGTACCATACAAGGTACGCTTTTTTGGGATAGGTGAATGGAAAACCGGTTGCTTGATAAGGCGCAGAATAAACAGTTGGCCCCAATGGGCCTGCGTGCTTTTTTCAAATTAGCGGATAGTTGGGCCTTAAGCGTTGAAGAGCAGATGGTGTTGCTGGGGCAGCCCTCGCGCAGCACTTTCTATAATTGGCGCGGCGGCAAAATATCTGGTGTACCGCACGATACGCTCGCACGGCTTTCGCACTTGATGGCGATCCACCACGCCTTGCACACACTTTTTGATGACGATGGCCAAGCAACTGAATGGATCAAAGCAACCAATGATCAATTGGCTGGGCAAAGTGCTCTGGACCGGTTGTTGGCTGGCGAAATTATGGACCTCTATACTGTGCGTACCTATTTGGACGGGTTAGCGCAGTCGGCATGAGGGCAGAACCAAACATCAGGAATAATGAAGAACTAGCTTGGATTGATCCGCGTTCGGTGCCTAGAACGCACGCGAAATGGGCCGCAGCATTTAGGCTGAAGCCTGCGAAAATCCCAGGTACGGAGCCGTTCGCGTTTTTTGGTCAGCATTCTGAAGAAAGTCTCACGGCTTTAAAAAACTTAACATCACCAGCGGCGCGACATTTGTCTCAGAAAGTTATGTTGCAAACAGGGATCCCTGTCGGTGCGTCCAAAAGTGTGCTTAGCGCGTTTGCTAGCAGCTTGCCCGAATGGCGCTTTGTTGCACGCGGTACGCCGCATATGGTGTTGGCATCAACTGTTGGCGGCGCTGTGGCAGTTGCAACGGAAATTTATGGTCAATTTATGCGAGATACTGGCCAAAAATCCTCTATGTTAAGCTTTGTCGTAGAGCGTTTTCATCTCGCAGGCACTTTTGCCGATGTATGTGACAGTGAGACTTTTATTTCCTGTTATGATGACAAGGAAAATCAGGTGCCGCAGCATCTTGTTGATGCGCTGGCAAGTAGCGACGAAGATGGCCTGATCTATGACGCGGGTGCTGGCCTAGCTGCGGTGATTCTTAATCCCGCTGCAATAACGAGCGCGAGCAATGAGCGTGCGCTGGCTCTTGAGTGGAACGGCGAAAGATTTTACCGCGTTTACGATTATCGGGATATGTATTGGCGAGATTTGGAGCTCTAAAAGCAAGGCGGCGATAGTTTATGTCATGCACTATTTGATGCGTTGAACGCCGCTGTTCTTATGTTGTTGGTTTCAACGAGTGAGAGGGGCCGTTGCAGATTTTAGCCAATTATGCGTATTGCTATCCACGAGACTCGCTAATTTCTCATATACCTCGCCATGATAAGTGTTCAGCCAATCAAGTTCGCTGTCGTTTAGCGCCGAGATATCAATAAGGTTATGATCGATTGGGGCCCATGTGAGATTTTCAAATTCAAACATCTCGCGGCCTTCAACGCTTTCTGCAGGCCGCACGGTGATTAAATTTTCGATCCGAATGCCGTACTCGCCTTCTTTATAGTAACCAGGCTCGTTTGAGATGATCATACCTTCTTCGAGCGGTACCATTGTGCCAAATTTCGCAATGCGTTGCGGGCCTTCGTGCACTGCCAGAAATGAGCCAACGCCGTGGCCGGTGCCGTGGTCATAATCAAGTCCAATTTCCCATAGTGGCCTGCGCGCGACAGCATCGAGCGCCATGCCTGGCGTGCCTTTGGCAAACCGCGTTTGACTTAGGGCGATATGTCCTCTGAGAACACGCGTGAAACGGTCTCTCATTTCTGCAGTTGGCGTGCCGATAACCACGGTGCGTGTAATGTCCGTTGTGCCATCGAGATACTGGCCGCCGCTGTCCACCAGATAGATGCTGTTCATAGCAAGCGGCAGGTTGGTTTCTTCTGACACTCTGTAGTGGCAAAGCGCGCCGTTTGCTCCTGCGGCTGATATCGTATCGAAACTGCGGTCCTTTAAAATATCGCGCCGCTGTCTGATCTCCCACAATTTATCGGCAGCAATAATTTCATCGACGCTCCCTTTTGGAGCTTCTATCTCAATCCAGTGCAGAAATTCGCAAATAGCTGCACCGTCACGGATATGGGCGTCCCGCGCGCCTTGAACTTCAGTGGGGTTTTTCTTGGCTTTTGGCAAAATGCAGGGATCTTGTCCTTCGACGAGGGTCGCGCCAGCATCGTTGAGCGTTTTAAAAACACGCGCATTATTACTAGCGCGGTCAACGAGTATTTTTTTGCCTTCGGCGCCGAGCTTGGAAAGCTCATCATAAAATGCAGTTCGAGGTTCCAAGCGCACGTTGTTGCCGAGGAAAACACGTAACTCATTGGTGACTTTACGCTCATCAACAAACAGAGTGGTTTGCTCATCCTTTCCCATCAACGCGAAGGCATGGGGCACAGGAGTGTTCAATACATCCTGACTACGAATATTGAACGCCCAGGCAACGCTGTCCAGCATGGTAATTACGGCAGCATCAGCACCTTGCTTGTCGATTTCTGCAGCAATGTCGAGGCGCTTCTCTGACGCTGTTTTGCCCGCGTATTTTGTGTCGTGGCCGTAAACTTCTGCCAGCGAAGGCTCAGGTTGGTTCTCCCAAGCGGCGTCAATCGGGTTATTGTCCACGGCTATCAGTTTAATGCCCGTATCCTTCAGCGCTTCCGCCGCTGTCTCTTCCCAAGCTACCGTTGCCAGTTCGGCATCATATCCGATACTGTCGCCTGCAACGGCATTGTCCCTCACCCACTTCAACAGCGGATAAGTTTCAAAATGGTGGTGCTCAATGTAGGCACCGTCTACTTCGGCGGCAACTTGTATGGTGTAGCGACCATCTATGAATACGGCAGCTTTTTCCGTCAGCACAACGCCGTTTCCAGCCGAGCCGGTAAAGCCTGTAACCCAAGCCAGGCGCTGCGCGTAATCCCCAACATATTCGCTCATATGCTCATCGGTAAGCGGCACGATAAAGCCTGCAAGGCCTTGTGATTTCAGCTCATTGCGCAAGGCTTTCAGATGCTCGGGGTTTGTTGCCACGGGGTGCTCCTTTTTGGTCTTTGTCTGTGACGACTTGTTTGGCAGTGATCTGTCTCTTTAGCAAGTGCAAAGCGTAGGCAAACATCTATCGACACTTGCCTGAATTTCGCGAAAAAATGCGTCTTTACAGTGTGCCTTCGCGCCTCTACGACAGAGAGACAAAAAAGAGGAATCTCCGCTAATGTTAACCGCTCCAAAAAACCTTGATGCACCTATTGCTGCAAAAAAACCTTATCAGGCCAAGCACCACGGTGTAACCCACAGCGACCCATATTTTTGGCTCAAAGACCCACGGTACCCTGATGTGAAGGATGAAGAGATCCTCGGGTATTTGAGGGCGGAGAACGCATATTTTGATACTGTGATGGCGCCTCATAAAAAGCTGACGGAAACGCTTTTTCAAGAAATAAAAGGCCGCGTTAAAGAAGACGATGAGAGTGTGCCGTGGCAAAAAGGTGGCTTTGATTTTCGCTGGTTCTTCAAGGAAGGCGCTCAGTACCGTACCTGGGCCTACAGGCCAAGGACGGTTGACCTTTTTTCGGGCGGCGGGTGGAAAACGTTGTTCGACGAAAATATTGAGGCGGAGGGCAAGGAGTTTTTCAAGCTAGGAGCTCTTTCAGTGAGCCCGAATGGCCGCTATTTGGCTTTTAGCGCAGACGATAACGGGTCTGAGCGTTTTACAGTTCGCGTGCGAGATCTATCTACAGGCGACATGCTGGACGACACCGTTGAAGAAACTTCTGGGGAACTGGTATGGGCTGCAAATAGCCAGAGCTTTGCCTATGTGAAAGTTTCGAAAGAATGGCGACCATATTTGGTGGCAAAGCATACACTTGGCGGCGGTGCCGACACGGTATTATTTGAAGAAAAAAATACCAGCTTTTTCGTTCATATTCAGGCGACAACTTCTGAAGACTATTTGGTGATCCGTTCGGCTGACCACGTCACCGCAGAATGTCATTTGGTATCGCTTGCGGACCTGCAGTCAGTGCCGAAATGTATGGAGGAACGCCGTCAGGGTCATGACTATTATGTGGATCACGGCGCGGAAGGTTTTTATGTGCGCTCTAATAAAGACCATAAAAATTTCTGCATTTATAAAGCAGATACCGCTGACACGGCGGCAGCCGAATGGAACGCCGTGATCAAAGGCGATGACAGCCGCTACCTTCATGGCATGCAGGCCTTTGAGAGTTTTGTTGTAGTTGAGGATCGCTTGAATGGGCTCGATCAAATATTCATTTGGCATCCAAAAATCGGGCGGAACGGGAAGGGCACATACGTGCAATTGCCAGAATCTGTATACGAAGTAAGCCTCGGCCACAACGCGGAGCCAGATCAGGCTTTCGTGAGATTGGCCTATAGCAGCCTAACCACGCCGCCAACGATCATGGATTTTCAACTCTGTGACAGCACCCTTATCGTGCGTAAGGAGCAGGAAATTCCGTCGGGCTACAACAAGGATGCCTACGCATCAGAGCGCTTGATGATAACAGCGCGAGATGGCGTCAAGGTCCCTGTGAGTATTGTCTACAAAAAAAGCTGGGCCAAAAATACGGGTGCGCCGCTACATTTATACGGCTACGGCGCATACGGCTTAGGCATGAGCCCGTCTTTTTCTTCGGCGCGACTGTCGCTGTTGGACCGTGGTTTTTCATACGCTATTGCTCATGTGCGTGGTGGTGATGAACTGGGTTATGGCTGGTATGAAGCTGGTAAGCTGGAACGGCGAGAAAATACGTTCAATGATTTTGTTGATGTGGCGCGCGCCTTGGCTGATCAAGGGTATGCGGCAGTAGGTGATATCAGTATCTCCGGTGGTAGTGCCGGAGGTGAACTCATGGGCGCGGTCCTTAATCAGGCGCCCGAGCTATTTAAGGGTGCAGTATTGCATGTACCTTTTGTCGATGTGTTGAATACCATGCTTGATGCTGATCTCCCGCTCACACCCATTGAATGGCCTGAATGGGGAAATCCGCTAGAAGACAAGAGCGCCTATCAGACAATCAGCAATTATTGCCCATACAGCAATATCGAAACAAAAGCGTACCCGCCGATGTTAGTAACGGGCGGGCTGAACGACCCTCGTGTCACCTATTGGGAGCCTGCCAAATGGACAGCAAAGTTGCGCGCATACAAAGTGGGGGACAGTCTTTTGACTATGAAAATTAACATGGGTGCCGGGCATGGGGGCAAGTCAGGCAGGTTCGAACGCCTGCAAGAAGTGGCAGAAGAATATACGTTTTTACTTATGAGTTTTGGTTTGGCAGATAAATAACCGAACGTTTGTTAGGTAATATTATATGGCGGAGAAAAATACATACATGCGAGCGGAACGCAGTTTGGCAGATGGTGTTGTTGACAGTGAGCGTTTGCGCCTGCGCCCCTTTCAAATGAAAGATGCAGAAGCCTTCTGGCAAATGCGTAGCAGCGAAGCTGTAATGGAGTATATTCCGCTGGAAGTAGCAACCGACCGAAACACTATATACCAAGAATTTGATGAAGCATTGGCAGCGGGTGAGCGTTTTAAGTTCTTCAGGGCGGTTGAATGGAAGAACCCTCCCGTAGGTCAGAATGGATTTATGATTGGCTGGGTCTTGTTTCGGCCTACCGAGGATGGTCGATTTGTTGAGTTGGGGTATTGGTTTCTGCCCGATGTTTGGGGGCAGGGGCTTGCAACAGAAGCTTCAAAAGCAATGGTTGCCAGCCACCGCGCCCACATGGGTGTGCCGTATGAGGATATTTTTGCGATGGTTTTTGTTGGCAACGATGCCAGTCGCAATGTGCTCGAAAAAACAGGCTTACGGCTTGATCATATTGAAACCTATGAAGGCAAGCCCACGTGGTTCCTGCATTGGAAAGATTGAAACCTAGCTAGCGGCGGTTGAATGTAAATGATCGAGCGTTGGCGCCATACCTGAAAGATCATAACCTGCATCAGACGCGCTTTTTAAGATGTCGGCTGTAGCTGTACCGCCAACAAAGGCTTCAGCCAAACCCCATAATGTGCAGCTACGTGCACCGCTACGGCAATAAGCCAACACTTTTTCGCTGTCACGCAGTGCAAAGCTCATGCTCTCAATGCCTTCCATTGTCATTTGTCCGGGGTTAACCGGAATGAACGCCCATTTTATATTCTTGGTCGCGGCATAGGCTGCCAACTCTTCATTGGTTGGCTGGTCGTCTTCTTCGCCGTCAGGGCGATTGTTAATAATGAGCGTGACCCCAATTGTGACTGCCTCGTCTATATTTTCTGTGTTGATTTGCGGTGATATCATTAGCTTGTTGGTCACTTGTCGGAATTCGCTCATGATCTTGCCTCTACCTACTGCGGGTTTCATGATGACATGCTAGGCATGTCCGGTTAAGAAAACGTAAGCTACCCTATACGTTAAGCCGGTTAAAGCGGTGCATTTGAATAATAATGCCAAGCCAAAAGAGCCATAACACTTCTGTGCGGCCGCCAGCGATGCCCGATCGTTTCACAATCTTTTTCAGTAGGGCGATCTTCTAAACCGATTATCCGGCCAATACCAACGCGCACTGCCAAGTCTCCAACCGGTAAAATATCGGCACGTCCCAGCGAGAACATCAGATAGATATGTGCGCTCCAAACGCCAAGCCCTTTTACAGCTGTAATCGCTTTTACAGCTTCTTCATCTGTCATTGTGGGCAGCGCCTGGAAATCAAGTGTGCCGTCTTTTACGGTTCCGCAAAGCGACCGCACGTAGCCGATTTTCTGTCGTGAAAGTCCTGCCCCGCGCAACGCCTCATCACTAATTTTCGCATAGTCATCTGGTCCAGCAGTTTCGCCTGCAAGTGCATGCACGCGTTCCCATATCGTTGCCGCAGCTTTTACAGAAAGCTGTTGCCCAACGATAACCCGCAATACAGTAGAAAAGCCTTGCTCGTTGATCCGCTCACCGGGATAACCAACCAGCTCTAGGGCTTTTGCTACGTCGCTATCCGTTTCTGCCAATGTATCGAGCCCAATCTTTATATCGGCATTTGTAAGAGCAAAATTCATCGGCTGATTTTCCTGTAGATTGCGGATAGATTGACCCACTTTGGCGAAAACATGGGCAACCTATTGCGCTTATGAAAAGAGTTCAAGAGACAGTTTCGGACTTCAAAACACGTAACGTATCTCGCTCTGCAACCTTAATAGGCCGAGAATTCCCCAGCCAGACCCCAGGCAACAAGAATAAGAAAAAGCGCAAATGCACATACGCTCAACAGACCTAAGTGTAGGGGTGCAACCAATAGCGCGGCTCCCTTTGGCAATTCACTTTTGCGTGTGAAAGACAGAGCAAACAGAGGCAAGCTAAGGACCAGTGCTAAACCGATATTGAGTAGAACTCTCCATATATTTACCAGCCAAGTCATATCCCATATCAAAACGGCCTGAGGCCACAGAAAATAATCCGCGGCGAGCCCAGCACAGACAAATACAGTGCCAAGCGATCCGTACAGCGCCATTTTACGCCATCTTGACGAAACCTCGCTACGAATATGGATAAGGCTGGATAAAAGGCCCAGAATTACAAGTGGGAAAATATCCAGGACAAAAAATTTGTTTCCAAGTAATCCCACGTACCGGTAGAGCGTATCGTTGAGAACCAGATAGCCGCCCTGACGATAGGGGCTGAAGATCAGCCTTTCTCCGATCAAAGTTTCATATAAAAAAGGGGCTTTTTTGTTGAATAAGATGCTTTCGCCCGAGGCGAAAGTAACTCTCAGTCGGCCTGTACCGCGATCAGTCAAAGAGAGCTTTTCCGTTTCGATGCTATCCAGTCTGTCCTTGAGCCAAGCTGATGGCCTATCCGAACGAACATAGGCACCATTGAATTCGATGTCCTTATCGTAAAGCCCTTGCGCTTCATTGAGGCGCCTGTCTGGCGCCGCAGGCAAAAATCGGTCTTTTGCCAGTGTTTTGATGGCCTCAAGGTAGCCGCGGTTGACACCAGCCAAATTGACAAATGCGATGCCCTGATTGGGAAAGGCAACAAATGTGGTGCCGGAAGCCCCTTTTGTTGGGGGCGGACCAATATAGGTGCGTTCTTCCATTTCCAACATCACGCCCCCTAGTGTCCGGCGCGGGCCAATAGGATGCATGCGCCAACTTTGGCGCGCTATCAATTGCTCATAAATTTCTGGTGGCAGAAAACGTGCGCCGCTTTTGTCTCTGTTGCGTACCGTGAGCCGCGCTAGATCAGCAATTAAGCTCCCGTTTGCTTTCAGATCACTTGGCCAATCAAGCACAGAGAATTGCCTTGGGACAAAGAGAGCCTGTTTTTTGTGGCCAAGTGGTATGAGCACATGGTCCAAAAATAAATCGGTGATGTTTTGGTTGCTTTTTTCTTCCATAAACAAAACTAGCAGACGCCATCCAATCACATCTGTGTGCGTAATTTGTCCAGCCGTCCGAACCTGTGACAGATAATTTTTGAAAGGTACGTCATGGTTAAAAACAGGCGGCACCGCGAATCCTGCTGTTTCAGTCATTAAATGACGTGCAGTGATGGCAACCCGAAACGGGTTTTCTGAAAGTAAATTTGGCAATGTACGCGCAATATCTTCATCCAGACTAAACAGTCCTTGGGTATGCATTCTAAGGGCCGTTAGCGTCAGAAGTGTTCGGCTCATGGGTCCCAGCGAATGAAGACTCTCTGACATTTCAGGGGTTAACCCTTGAGTCAGTGCACC
>Ga0316207_10004123_pt1 | contig 12890 bp, 10 predicted proteins | sample 6weekpyrite_MG_FD_204943 | JGI IMG/M metagenome (GOLD analysis project Ga0316207, IMG submission 204943) | Microbial mat bacterial communities from mineral coupon in-situ incubated in ocean water Damariscotta River, Maine, United States -... | ecosystem: Environmental > Aquatic > Marine >... | reverse complement strand
CTTTATCAAAGTTGATCCGCATGTTTGAATATTTTTTAGTGCTCTCAAATAGTTTGTGATGAGAGTATCGTTGTTGTATTTAGCAGCCGCTGATTTTTCTGCCTCTATTTTCTGATTTTCTGATTTTCTGATTTTCTGAAATACGATAGGAAAAAAATTGGATTTTATACAGAGAATGCAGGTAATGAACATAAGCTGAAATACACCTTCGGGGATGGTGTAAGCCTTCAGCATAACTAATATTGTTACCTTTGTTTTCTCTGTACACCAGCCTATATGAACATGCCTATATGAATATTATTTTGTTATGTCTGATCATGTTATTTGGAGTCGGTTGTTCAACAGAACCAGATTTTGTTGAGCATGTCAGTCAAAACGACCTAAAAAAAGATATCACTATTTACGTGGTGAGCCATGAATGGCACACTGGTTTTGTTATACCCGTTAGCTTGATCCAAACTAAGATCCCAGAAATTAAACAAAGATTTCGCACATCCCCTAATATTGAATTTGGTTGGGGAGATCAAGGGTTTTATCAGGCAGATAAAATAACGTTTGGATTAACTATTAACGCAATCTTTTGGCCTACGAATACTGTAATTCATGCCGTTGCTGTCCCAACAAACATATCCGATTATTTTCCGAATAGCAAAATGCTCCCATTGAGCCTTAGTAACAGCGAACTTGAAAGTCTTGTTGGCTTTATCTCTAACAGTTTTCACAGGGATAGTGATGGGAAAATTATTCCCTTATCGCATGGAATTTATGGAAACAGCCAGTTTTACCGAGCAAAAGGCCAATATTACTTGTGGAACACCTGCAACACTTGGACGGCAAAGGGATTAAAAAGCACGGGGCGGGACATTAATCCCCCGTTTAAGATTACAGCCGACAGCATTACGAATTACTTGACCAGTGATAACCTGCTTGAACAATCACCCTAACTTTAGAAAGAGCAGCCGCGTAATAGATATAAGCCGTAATAGCCTATGAGAATTATTTGAAATGTCTTACAATCGTAGACACCGAGATTCTGTTCATGAGTATACAAATCCAACGACTTTTGTGGAGCAATATTTGACTTAAGTTTGCCCAGATTTCGAGGGTGATATTACTATCTCGGGCATGTTATTTAAGACACAATGTTTAAGGGATATTTATTCAATGATTCAACTGTATGATGATTTATATCAGACAAAAGTTGAAAATCCGTTTTCAAATTTAAACACGCACGCATATTTTTTGATTCGAAAAGAAGGTAATGTTTTATTCTACAATACGAGTAGCAGCCAGGAAATTAAAGAAATATCAGAGAAAGGCGGTATTGTTTTTCAATATCTAAGTCATAGGCATGAGGTAGGCGATTCATTACGGGTTATTCGGGATAAATTTTGTTCAAAACTTTGCGCAGATCAGAAAGAAGTACCATCGATAAGCAAAACATGCCCGGTTGATGTAAAATTTTCTGAGAGGGTTATACATTCAAATAATATCGAGGTAATTCCAACCGCCGGACATACGGCTGGTGGATTGTGTTTTTACTATACTTCACCAAATGGTTTAAATTATTTGTTTACGGGTGATTTAATATTTCCAAGAAACGGTGAATGGTGCGTTATTTTAATTTCCAATGATGGCGCGAATCGTGAAAATTTAGTGAAGAGTCTTTTGATTATTAGAGAATTGAAACCCGATATTGTGCTCAGTAGTGCATCTGTAGGTGACATTTCAGTTGTTAAGGTAAATGAGAAAGAATGGCAAAATGCAATTGATAAAAACATCAAAGCTCTATCTTCAAATTAAGCATACCCCTATGAAAACATTTATGATACCAACTAAACTTGGTTTTGCCCCATGACCAAGATTAAGTACTTGCTGTTGTCGATAGTGGTATTTTCTATTGTTAGTTGTGCGAAAAATAGTGATCGCTTAGACGGTACTTGGGTAACTGAATTTGGAGTCTTAAATGTTAAAGACAAATCAAATATACCGATTCTTGTTAAAGAAGGTGAAGACAGCGTATTCACTAAAACGTGCGGGCAGAGTCACTGGGTCAAAAACACCAGAATTAACGACGACCTATTTGAAGGTGATGTCAAAAGATTTAGCATTGTAGACTCAAGCAACATGATCAGTTATTTGGAAGCAGATGAAATTGTAGAATTTAATGTTCAAAAGAGTACGAGTGAAATTAGGGAGAACCTCGGCTCGTTATCATTCGTTTTTCCCAATGAAGACGTCTTCACAATATCCAATGATGTTTGCTCTTATCGTACTATATTTCCAACAACTTTCAGTGATCAATATACCATTACCATACGAGCTCCTTACAAAGATAGTATTATCTTACTGACTCTCACGCTTGAGAATGCGGCCGTTGGAACATACCCAATTGATAGTGGAGAAAATAATTTTCGTATGCTTTCTCCTGATTTCGATAGTACATATGGTAGGTTGTCTCTTTCTGCGACATCCGGTGAAATTGAAATTACGAATGTTAGCTCAAATAGCCTATCGGGTAGCTTTTCGGTGGTTTTACTGGGCACAGGAGATCAGATTACATCGGGAGTTTTTGATGTTATATACTACTAATATTGACCTGTTTAGCTGTTTGCATTACAAGCACTTTCTTGGGCTATAACTCAACAATTTTTAGCAATGCTTTTATGATAACGAGTGAGAATGTGAGTTCAATTAAATATGTAAAATTTAACGATCTCAATCCCGACGAATTGATTCCAGTACTCAATGAAGACAATATTAGAAGCCACCTCATTTCACATGAATTATTTAATGGTGAGCGCATAAATGAATGGGTTCAGGATAAACTGAAGTGTGACGCCCTTCGAGGATGTAAAATCAGAGCTGTGTATTGCAATGATAATTTAGTTGGCTGGTGCGGGATTCAGAAAGAAAAAGAAGATTACGAATTGGCGATTGTAATTTCCAAAGCTTCGTGGGGAATTGGCATTTCAATATTTGAAGAACTCATTCGTTGGTCAAAAGAACTTGGACACGAGGAAGTGCTTATTCATCTACTTGAAACAAGGCCAGAATATAAATTCCTGAAACGTAAATCCATAAAAAACCATACCACAAAAATGTACGGAAGAAATTTCCACACCTATCACATCGCTGTTTAACCCGCAATACAGTGATTTTAAGCGTAATACTACCTTGTACGGCACAACGTTAAAACTGCGAAGACACAAGGTCTAGAGATATATTATCTTTTCGGGATCATGCAGATTCGTAAAACATGTCAAATAAACTGGCTCAACATCACTAATCGGTTAACTGATTACGTCTGAGCAATTAAACTTGAGACAATCTCATCGTTTCCCTTTCCATATGAATTTACACCCAATCATATTGAAAGCTTCAGAAATATTTTTCAGTTTCAGCGCGTTCAAGTAAGTTCATATCATGATATTTTTCTTAACTGCTGGTTCAACGCTATTTTTTGGCCTTAAAAACAGTGACTCTATTTTTTCCATTAGATTTCGACATATATAGCGCCTTATCTGCATTATCTAACAGAGAATCAACATCAACTTCATTCTGTTGACTCGCGACACCAAAACTTGACGTAAATCTAATAACTTTATTCTCATGTAATATTTCCACTTTTTCAATTTGATACCGAATACGATCAGCCACTCTGATTATATCTGTTTCATTCGAATCGATCATAATTATGACAAACTCTTCTCCTCCAATACGACAACATACGTCACTGGGTCGCGTAGAATTTAGTAAGAGCTGTGAGACCTCTTTCAAAACCAGATCACCTCCACTATGCCCATAGTTGTCGTTAATAGATTTAAAATTATCAATATCCATGACGATCGCGCAGATGGGTTTATTCGAACGCAAAGCTTCTGATAGCGAGACGCGTATCGAAAAATCCATACCACGTCGATTAAAAAGACCCGTCAAGGGATCTTTGAGTGTAAGCAAGGTAAGTTGATTGTGCTCATTTATCAGGATTGACGAGAACAGACCAATGCCAACCAATATAAACCCAGTAGAACTTGTGATAAAGATTGCGTAGTAAGCAAAACTAATATCATGAGTGACAATAACGGTATAGATTTGTACTGGAATAGCGGCAATAACTAAAAATGCAGCGAAGCTAATGATCCAATCACCGACGTTTTTATTCAAAAATCCCTGTTTGGCGGATAGATATAGTATAAATGGATATACAATTAGCGAATACAGCGATACAAAGAGTACCCTCTCATTATCTCCCCCCAGAAAAAGATTACTAATGATGAAAACGACATGAACAGTGGTGATTATGATGGTGTGCTTGTTGATTTTCGAAAGTCTGGCAACTGCGAGAAGTAACAAGTAACTACAGAAAATGTAAAAAACAATTAAGCTGGTTAATTCAATTGAAATAGATGAGGTATCTTTAGCTGCCAAAGCAAGCCAGCCAATGACACCAAAGGTGAAATAGAGACTATAAAGCTTAAGGGGGATTTCTGATAATTCTGTATTGCTTAGGGATTTGATGACTAAAAGGAATGCTGAAATTGAAGTAATCATTAAGGTATAAAGCGCGTAAATGTATACTTCTAAATTAAATTCGATCACTTATTTTTTTCCTCCTGGGACTAGTCTAGATCCTAATCGCTAGAAAGCAAGGCCTGCAACTTTATGTCTAAATTTTACTCTCCTTACCTGCTTTCACAAAAAACAACTAATTTAAGCAATGCTTGGATAACAACCTCAACAAGACCTAGGACAGGCTAGAGTGATCAATACGGACGATGGTTGAGTCCTCAATAGCATAGCGAGCATTAAAAATTACTCGTTATTGCCAAGCATTTAGTAAATTCTTAAAATTGAATGATGGGCTATATTTTACTTGAGTAACCTCTTGAGAATTACTGAGCAGCATTGTCAGATAGGTTTGCATAAAATGGCTTTCAATGTTCTCTCTCTCAGGCACGTATGTGAGAAACTCCGCCCCACGTAGCATTGCTTTTACTCCATCTAGAACAGCGTATTTATTACTACCAAGAAGAACAATTTCCGTTCCGACATGCCAGTAAATGTCGATATTTTTCACATCGATGGGATCCAGAGGTGGAACAATTGGAACAGGGTCTTTAGGAATTACAACACGGACTACGTTCATATCAGAAAATTTGTGACTACCGGCTAAATTGGTTACCTTAGGCTGACCAAATGTGATGACACGATCTATTTTAAAGCCTTGTGCTTGTAACTGCATGCCAAGCACCAACGCAGCTGCCCCACCGAGACTGTGACCAGTAGTAATTATTTTATCGTCTTTGCTAAGATGTTCGATAACTTTCTGAAAAATAGCCGTGCTTGCATCTTTGAAACCTTGATGAAGAGAAACATCACTTAATTTATCCGGGATCAACTTAAAGTCCATGTCCACAGCAGCATTTTCAGCATTCGCAGTTCCACGAATTACTATCACCTTTCGTTCATCGGATATCTGCTTCAATATGGCGTAAGTGATTTTAATGCCGGGTATGGTTTTCAATAACTCAAAGTCCAAATTATTTTTAGTTGCGACACGTTTAACGGCACTGGCGTCTTTATAAATTGCATTGGAAAGCAAAGCGTATGGTAGGAGTTGAGCGAAATAATCGGCATCAACTTCTGAAGCTGTCGCAGCATTATGGCCTGATACTGTGATAGTGACGATTAATATTATTTTCCGAATCACATCCTATTCCTTTTTGATTATTCGACTTTATCTAGATGAACTGTCATATTTTCGAAGGGTATATTCCAGTTATTATGCGTGCAAATTTCTACACAAGATTTTTGTAAAAATCGATCAATTGCAAAATATTCACTGGCAGCTCCACCATTAAATAGTGCGATAACAACAAGGTCAAGGGACGAGGCAGATGCAGATTTAAACTCAACCGCCAATGATTTCAATTGAGAAGAGAAACTGGATTTACTTATTGCATCTCGCAATTCCGATTCCAGATGATTTGGGATATTGTCTGTAATCGTTGATTGTAAATTATAATCTAGCCCGAATGTGACAAAGACACCAAAACCATGTGAAATATTTCTGGGGTTCAAATCAAGAAAAGCACTGGTTGAGTAGGTTTTGGTTGAGCCACCGAGAACAGGCACCTGAACGATTTCCGGTGTTTGTTTTGAAACCGAACCAAATACTCCGTCATCCAATATAACAAAATCGCCTGGTTCACAGGGAAACCAGCCTTCATCATCAGAAAATTTACGTGAGCGCAATCCAATCATATCCGAGACCGGCAATCGCACACTACCCCCTGTAAGCGCCGGGTTCACAAGCGTTGAAAACATATTAAGTGACTTAACCCTCCAAGGTAAATTGTTATATATAACCCGTTCTCCCTCTCGCACAGGACCAAGGTTTAATAATAACTTTACCTCATGCAGATATTTCGGAGCAGACTGCCTAAGTCCCCATGCGATACCAATCAAAATAAGAAAAATAAAACCAAGAATTAGCCAGTCATCACGCAGATAAAGTACAAGAATCGCGGCGAACAGTGATAAGAACACCGCCATAATCTGCAACACAATTCGTGTTAAACGACGAAAAAATTGTGGCTGGCTTTCCTTTTCTCGTGTAATTTGCTTTTCGACAATTTTGGAGAAAAATGTAAATAAAAGAAAAAACACAACAAACGTTGCCAATGTCAAAATAATCGTTAATCCCCGGCCAGTTGCAAAATCAGCTAGCTTTTCGATGATGGGTGTTGACTCTTCCTCGGGCGGGTTAAGCTTTTCATCCAGTTTAAATGTTAATAGTTGCATCCTGTTAATTAATTCATCGTAACGATTGTTCCAATCACTCTCCAGCTTGAGAAGTTGTTCCTGTGAAAACTTGTCGGTATTATTTTCTTTGGCAGCAGTGATTTGTTCCACAGACTTTTGAGCAATAGGCAAATGCTGATTAATAACAGCGATTTCATTTTTTAATGCCTCAATTTCACGAGGTCTTTCAGTCAACGCCTTAAGCTCAGCTATCATGGGCTTAAATATTTCAAGCACTTCTGATTGCCAATCAAATGGTAGGTCTTCTTCTTTTTTGTCGTAGTCGGATAAACGAACGCCACCGGTCACACTTGCTTCAAACTGCAAATACAACTCGTCAAGCTTATCTTGTGCCTTTTTCCTTTTTTCAACGAGTTTGATTTTACTCGCCTCATCTTTTGCTTTAGGAATCTTTAACGCTAGTGTTGCAATTTGTTTTTCTGTGGCTTGTATTGACTCCTTCAAAACACTCAACTGGCGCTGAATATTATCCTGTTGAAGCTGTTTGGCTTCCTCAGCATTAAATGCCAGATCATTGGCGTGCAAAGTTGAAGGAATTCCAAATGCAGCAAAGATGAATAGTAAACCAATGGATAATAATTTGGCGTGATTAACGTGAAACTTCATTATTAGTCGTCTTCCCTCGTAAGGCTAAAATGCACATATTTGTTATTGACATTTATGTGACCTGCTATTTTCCATTTTTAAAAATCAAATGGCTTATTAGTGGAGTATATTCCTTATTATTTAATAAGTACTTCACTAAATTGCTAATAAATGTTAATTATTCTCTAGGAATTGACAATATTGACGCATTCAGCATTAACCTCTCCATCGATATATTGTCCCATCGCATGTTTTAAATATAATCATAGCCCGCAGCTTTCCTAGAGATGAATCTGGAAACCTGACTTATCCGCAGTTCTTCGTAATAACATACTAACTGCTTGATTCTATGTTCCAAAGTGACTAGGATGGCTAACATATAAAATGTAAACACTCTGCTTCAGGCAAGATGAGACACTCGTCATTTAGCAGGAGCGATCTATTAAAAATAAACCCTGCCTTTTAAAAAATGGCTTAAATACATGTTCACTTTTTTAGCAGTATTTCTTTTTCATCTTGGTAAAGAAGTTCTATGAGAATTTGGGATTTAAGTCCAGGATACCTAAATAGACAAAGCCTTTTGGGTGAACATCGTGAACTCCATGGATTAGTATCGATTATTAGAGATGGTAAGAAAGGCTATTCAAAACATCCTGAAACAATAAGATGGATAGGTTGTGGTTGGGCGCTTAAACAACGTCACAAGTTAATAGTTGCTGAAATGAATCTTAGAGGTTACGTAGACAAGTCACCAGTTTTATTAAGATCAAACTCAGGTATATGGCCTGATCATTATATCGACACTCCCGAAAAACAACTTGTTATTCTCAAAGAAAAGTATAAGAACCTTGAATCGGGACGAATACCCTTACCAAAAAATGCACAGGAACTCTGGGCTCATCATAAATACTCCGTCATGGCTCGCGACATTAGTACTTATAAAGCTATTGGGAAATGGGTAGCTTCAAAACCTGGCGTAAAAGAGCTACCGAAAGTTGCAATGGAAGTAACCACGTTATTACGTGAGGCTCCTGAACAAAAATTAATACAAAATACTTTATTACATATGTGGGGGTATGTTTCCAAGTGCCCTACTAATTCTTGTAAAGACCCCGGTTCGTTAAGTATGATTACGCTATTAAAAAAAATTCAGCAATTATCTATGTCAGAAAAAATTAAATATTTGACAGATTCGACTTCTTTGAGCGAGTTAGGTGCATGGAATATTTAAGTGTGTATTACTCGACATTATATTGACCAGCAAGACAGAGAGCATCCTTTCTCGAGTTAATCATAGATGACTGACACCCCTCATCGAGACAAAAAAGTTCAACGCATCATATTGATCGAAGGATCGGTAAATCTTGTTGTACTGATTGCAAAAGTTATTGTAGGGCTAACCACAGGTTCACTTGCGATAATTGGTGATGCAATCCATTCTTTAACCGATGTTGTCAATAATATTGTGGCATGGGTGGTAGTTCGCTTATCTAGTTCACCCCCCGATAAAGAGCACCCATACGGACATCGAAAGTTCGAAACTTTGGCCGTATTTTTTCTTGCTTCCTTACTTGTTGTACTTTCATTTGAATTGGCGCGATACGCCATTAACAGAGAAGACACTGAAATTGTAAATTCCGATTGGGGTTTAGCTGTTATGTTAACAGTGCTGTTGATTAATATTGCATTATCGTCATGGCAACGCAGATGGGCCAATAAGCTGAAGTCTGATATTCTTCTGGCAGACGCGAGTCATACCTTTGCCGATGCAATGACAACGGTTGTTGTTATTGCTGGGTGGCAATTATCAGCAATGGGCTATTTTTGGTTAGATAAAATCTGCGCATTAGCTGTGTCAGCCCTGGTTTTTTATTTAGCCTATCGCTTATTTAAAAGAGCCTTTCCGATACTTATCGATAAATATGCTTTAGACCCCGAATTACTCGCTGATTCAGTACGTAAAATAGATGGGGTTCGTAAGGTTAATAGAGTTCGTTCGCGATGGATAGGTTCCGAAAAATCCGTGGACCTTGTGATTGCAGTGGATTCAAATATTTCGACTAACGATTCCCACAAAATTGCAACCTCTGTAGAGTCACTTGTTGAGAAAGAATACGGTGTATCTGATATTTCAATTCATGTGGAACCATTTGATGAAAAACCGAAAAAATAACACTTAAGACCAATTAATTATTTCGAAAAATAATTTTTTAAATTAGAGATTGAAATCATCATTCGTAAGCGATGCTAACAAAACGAAGGCATCGATAAATCAACTTAAGCTTAACGAGAAGTTTGTAGACAGTAACTATTTGAATAAGATAATGGCGCGCCCGACAGGATTCGAACCTGTTACCCTCGGCTTAGAAGGCCGATGCTCTATCCAGATGAGCTACGGGCGCGAAGAAGGATCGGTTATTCGGTGAAGCACAATACGATAAACATCGGAAAAGAAAATGGTCGGGGTAGAGAGATTCGAACTCCCGACATCCTGCTCCCAAAGCAGGCGCGCTACCAGACTGCGCTATACCCCGATGTGTTTATTCACCCGTTTTGCTTACTTTAGACACACAAAAATGCCTGCCAAGCCTCTCCACAAAACGGACGCAGATAATACCCCCCTGTAGGCAGTAGGTCAATGCTAAGGGCAGTTTTTTTCGGTTTTTTCTACCGGTTAACCGGTTTTTTATGTATGATGGCCAGCCTCAAGGTGTGGGAAATCCGTACACAATACCCAAACCAATTCTTATCCATAAAATCTCAAAAAAAACAGCGAGTAAGCACCCCCTATGGCGAAATTAATTGATGGAAAGCAGGTAGCTCAATCGGTTAAAGAGGAAGTCAAAAAAGCAATTGAAAAACGTACTTCAGCCGGGTTTCGCCCGCCAGGGCTTGCCGTTGTGCTTGTGGGAAATGACGCTGCATCAGAGGTTTATGTAAATAATAAAAAGATCGCGTGTGAAGCAGTGGGTATTAAATCAAGTTCATACGATTTGCCGGATTCTACGTCCGAAAAAGAACTCCTGGATCTTGTCGATCAATTAAATTCAGACGATGAAATTGACGGCATTTTGGTTCAACTTCCCCTCCCCGACCACATAAATTCATCCATGGTATTGGAACGAATACATTCCAATAAAGATGTTGATGGATTTCATCCTTATAATATTGGCCGTTTGGCCGCGCGAATCCCAACCTTGCGCCCTTGCACTCCCTATGGCGTGATGAAATTACTTGAATCAACGGGAGAAGCCATCCGTGGTAAAGATGCGGTTGTTGTGGGTGCTTCCAATATTGTCGGACGCCCCATGAGCCTGGAGCTGTTATTAGCCGGATGCACAGTGACGACAACTCATCGTTTTACCAAAGATTTGGCTAGCCATGTTTCCCGTGCGGATATCATCGTTGTTGGTGTTGGTATTGCCAATTTGATTAAGGGTAAATGGATAAAAGAAGGCGCCATCGTCATCGATGTTGGCATGAACAGGAACGAAAAAGGCAAACTTTGTGGCGATGTGGAATTTCCTGAAGCGGAAAAACGTGCCGGCTGGATTACCCCCGTGCCTGGCGGCGTTGGCCCGATGACCGTGGCCATGCTAATGAAAAACACACTATTTGCCAACGAAGCCAATACTTAATCGTAACGTTTTCTGCTAACATCATGGCATGGATGCCATCGAAACATTAATAAACGATTTTAAAAATAAAAAAATTAATGACGATCAATTACAGTCGGAATTGGCCTCATTACTCCAATCCTCACCAGATGATCACCGATCATCAAAAAAGAGCCTAACCCGTCAACTCAGTGAATTGAGGAAAGACAATGCGCTTGCTGAAAAAGCGTATGACAACATCAAAACCATCGTCTCCGACTCTTTTTTAGCCGAATCCAATCAAAATACAAAATCTGCATCTTCTGACAAGTCGGTTATGCCCGAACAATCAGGCCAAGCAGATCAAACCGTTGTAGTTGATCCCAACGTGACTAGAGTTGTCACCGACACCATAACTAATGAAACAGACCAAACGATTGTTGCCAATACACAAAGCAAAGCCGCCAGTTCAGCGCAAACCATTGTCAATCGAACACAAAATCTCACGTCTGATACGGCTCAAACCATCGTCAACCACACACAGGACATCACATCCGACACTGCACAAACCATTGTTTCCGCAGCGACTAAAGGCCTTAAAAATACTAAAAGTGACCATACCAATAATTATTTCGATCAAATTTCAGGCACACAAGTTTCTGATCTAAAACCAGGTAGTATCTTAAAAAATCGCTTTATCCTCGAACATGAACTCGGCCACGGGGGCATGAGTATTGTTTATCGTGCATTGGATTTACGTAAACAGGAAGCCAATAATAGAAACCCGCATATTGCGGTTAAAATTCTCGGTGAAGCATTTAAAAATCATCCCCAATCCATTCGCGTGCTTGAGCACGAAACCCAAAAAATCCAAAGCCTGGCGCATCCCAATATTATCACCGTATATGATTTTGACCGTGATGGTGACGCGATCTATATGACCATGGAGTGCTTGGAAGGCGAGTCTCTTGATAACTTAATTCACGACAACGAAATGGGATTTGATATTGCGCAATCGCTCCCGGTCATTGAGGGTGTCAGCCGCGCACTTGCTTATGCGCACTCTAAAAACATTATTCACTCCGACTTAAAACCAGAAAATATCTTCCTCACGAATGACAAAGTGGTGAAAGTACTGGATTTTGGTATCGCCAGGGCGAAAAAACTGCCTGAGCAAAAGGACACATCAAATGCGGATTTCGACGGTTCCAATCTCGGCGCATTAACCCCACCCTACGCAAGCCCAGAGATGTTTGAAAATGCTGACCCCGATCCGAGAGACGATATATATGCATTAGGTTGCGTGACATATAAACTCTTAACGGGATCTCACCCATTCGCTGACAAACAAGCCAACCATGCCAGAGATCAAAATTTAGTCCCCCAAAAAATCCCCACTTTAAGTCGCAAGCAATGGATGACTCTGAGTAAGTCTTTGGCTTTTGAAAGAGAGCAGCGCGTAGCGACAATCACAGAGTTCTTGAATGGGATGATTCCTAAAAAGCGCTCCATGTGGTTTTATGCCGGGCTGACAGGAACCATCGTTGCGATGGGCGTCAGTGGCTATGCATGGTATGCCGCGAGTCAGAAACCTTTGTTACCACAATTTAATCTGACAGTTGAACAAAAACAAAAAATAAGCGATTATGCAGAAACCGCACAGCTCTATCTTTCCATGGGTTATTTGGCTTCTCCTCCTGGCGATAGCGCATTTGATCAATATCAAAAAATTCTGACGATTGACCCAACAAACCAAGCGGCAATTGAAGGCAAAAAACAGATTGCTGAGCAATATGCAACGTTTGCCGAAGAAAAGTTTAGCAAAGACGAAATTGAAGAAAGCATCCAGTTACTGAAAACCGGACTACTTGTCGAACCGGA
>Ga0316207_10004122_pt1 | contig 12891 bp, 11 predicted proteins | sample 6weekpyrite_MG_FD_204943 | JGI IMG/M metagenome (GOLD analysis project Ga0316207, IMG submission 204943) | Microbial mat bacterial communities from mineral coupon in-situ incubated in ocean water Damariscotta River, Maine, United States -... | ecosystem: Environmental > Aquatic > Marine >... | reverse complement strand
CAGTAGACGAAACAACTGAATCAGCACCTAGCGCAGCAACTACTGCAGACTTACGTTCTTCTGCATCAATGAACCCGCCTGCATCATTATCTGCAGAGTCTAACTGATGGAAAGTACCATTAGTCGAACCATCTTCAACATCTGTAAATGAGTCATTAGAAACCTGAACAGCATCGAAATCATTTGTGCCTAATGTATCTTCTGACATTTGAGTCAGAGTAACATCGTTTGCATTAGTGTCTATGCTATCAAATATCTTTAAATCTAAACGATATAATGCATCGCCAATTGAATTAGCCGCTTGATGAGAAGCAAAACCAACTTCACCTGTTCCACCAATACTAATAACATTCTCAGCTAAATCCTGGAAATCAGCACGTAACAAGTTAATTTCAACCGTATGACCCGCTGGAATTGGGTCAGTCGTTGCTACAGTCATGCTCATACCGTCTGCAGCGATACCCGAATTTGTAGTATCTACTGCTAAATATGCACCTGTACCGTCTACACCACCTTGTGTGTCATATACATAAGGTACAAATGAATTATCATCAACTTCGCCAACAATTAGTGGCTCAGAGAAATTTATAACAATACCGCCAGTCGCAAATGTACCGTCAATATCGTCATTGAATACACCAGGGTTAGCATTTTTATCTTGAACACCATTTACGCTTATAACAAATGGGTTGATATCATCTTTATGAACTACTCTATTAGCTTGAACATTACCAAAATCAAATACAACTGACTCATCATCTGTATTAGCAGAGATTGGCGCACCAACAATTTCAAGTACCGTATTTTCATCCAGTTGTGCAGCAAGTCTTAGACTTGAATCAGCTGGCATATTATCAAACGCAAATGTACCGTCAGCACCTGTAGTAGCAGTGAATGGAACGGCCTGGAAGCCTATTACAGTACCTTGCTGAACACTTGAAGATGTTACAGCTGTCATATCCAAAAATACTGTTGCACCATCAATTGGCTCACCAGTAACTTCGTCACGTAAAACACCGATTACTCGACTAGTTAGGGCAGGTAAAGCAACTGATCCAGTTGAAGCGATATAGCCATCAATAAATAGTGTAGCGCCATTTTGAGTCACTGTATCAGCGATTGTACCGTCAACCTGTGCATTAGGTGAAACATCAACTGATGCACCAAGGTAGCCAGCAGGTGCTTCAATAGTAACAACTATTGGTGCGTGGCCAGTATTAGCGTCTGCACCAGCAGTATTTACAACACCAACATTATTAAAACGGTAGTTACCGCCAACATCAGTAGTAGTTTTCTGACCAGCAGCATATACATTTACACCTGATAATGCCAGGCCATTTGTATCAACTACATTACCAACAATTGTACCTTTAGGATTAGTAACAGTATTTACAGAGCCACTTGTTAGTGAAGAACCAGCGTCAGTTAAATTACAACCGGTTAAGCCAGTTAGCATCGTCGCGCTTACGGCTGCTGTTAAAGCAATCGCTACTGCGGAGGATAGTTTTGTTTTTCTAAACATGTTTAGACCTCTTTTTTATAGTTTCCATTTTTGATATCAAATTATCCCCTCCCAGGAACAATTACCTAAGGAGAAAATTTTGTGTTTAAGTTCATACGTTCATTAGTGGCGCATAAACATTAAATTCGTCAGCGCTTAAAAGCTCGCTTTGTAACCCAGGTTGAAGCTAGTCATATCAACATCTGAATTGCCAATATCATCAACCAATATTGCGTTATAGCTGAATGTTACAGCACTTGCCTCACCTAAACGATACTCTGCACCTATCGCATAGGTATAAGCTGTCTGGCTATCATCCACACTAGGGCCAATCCAGTTACCTTGATTATTTCGTGTTTCATCAGATATATTTGTACTTACATTCATTAAACCAAGGTTTACATAACCCGCAAAGTCTTCATTAAACTGGCGATGCGCCTTAGCCTGTACTCCAATTCCAAGATCGAGTCCAGCTGTATACTTGCTGCCCGCATTATTATAAGTAAAGGCAGTTTTATCATCTCCTATACCGAGCATAAACACACCTTCAACAGATATGTTAGCAACATCATTAGGGAACACGGTCCTACCCAGCTCAAAAACTACAGCGGGAGAGGTCGAATTTCCGGACCCATCAACATTCGATATATCCATCTCCAGAAGTGCATACTGGACACTATAGTAATATCCAGTCATATCTGGCATATCAAGCGCAAAGGCTGATGATGTCGTTAAGAGCGCGGAGCCGATAACGGCCGCTTTAGAAAAGCTTTTCATAGGTATTTCCTTAATTGTATGCTTTAGGATAGGCAATTGGTTTAAGTTAATTGGTTTTAAGGTTTGATTTTTTTGCGTGCAGCCCTTTAAAAACCATCTCAGTGAAAGTTTTTTCAGAGCATTATTATCTTCATGTGCCAATTCAATATTGCGCATTCGAGAAGTTTCTTTTTTACACATTCAGTGATTTAACTCAGTTTTATTAATTATTAGTAATTAGAAATCAAAATTACTTAATTTGATTTCCGGCTGATCACTAACTAGCCAGTTAGGTGATATTAGCAAGTATTTTTTGTTTTTCAAGCCTGCTTTTATCAATCCAGTTGTTAGTTTGTAAATCACACTCTTTAATTTGTTATTATACTGCTACGCCTATTATAAATTCCTATATTTACAATTGTAAGAGACTTTATGTAACTCTTATTTTTATTTTCGCCCTTTAATTATCGCCAAGCTCTAATACAAATAGTCATTATTCATAGGCAGCAAGCCATATTCGAAGCGATATTAGCACAGTGCTTTCGATCAAACAAGAATAGAATTGAACCTATTTTCCCAAATTTGGTCTGCGCCAATTTTGCTACCTTTAATCTGGTGACTTTCCACCACCCCCCCTACACACGGCACTTTCGTAACAATCAACAGCTGATCGAGCCCCAGTTTAATGCTGATATATAAACAAAAATTATGTAGCCCTAAAATATTTCAAAGCAATTATTTAATAACTCTCAAGTATTTATTAAGCACCCGACAACTCTCTCAATAATTTACGCCAAAAAAATATCCAGCTTTATCTTATTAAAAATTACACTATATTATAATGACTGTCAGTTAGAACACGAATCCCTATGTTTACTCTATTGCGTAATGCCCCATATAGATTGAGTATTATCAGTAGTCTCTGATTTACTCATGGTTGTAAGCAAATAAGCTTTTTCTCCATTCCTTGTCTACAGGCATTTGTAAAAGCTTTGTATTCACCCCGACTTCATTCTCATACCAGCCCCTGTGGTTCTCCAGTGGCTCAACCGAATACCCCCACCAGCTCCCATCAGAATCCTGTGCAATAAAGCGCACCCAGCCGGGTATAACTACCTTACTTAAATCAGGCTTCAACAAACTCATCAAGTTCATCGTCCATATACAGCATTGTCAACTCAGAGAAACTCCCTACCCACTTTCCATCTATAATTATTTGCGGAACCGTTCTTGCCCCCCGGGTTATTTCTGACATCTCCTTCAAAGCCCCGTGATCTGTATCGACCTTAGCTTCCACATAAGGAATTTTCCACTTGTTCAGTAACAATTTCGTTTTTTCACAGACAGGGCAGCGTGCCGTGCTGAAAATTTTTACGCGAGCCATTTAAACCTTCTCCAAATTTTGCACGACATTATATCAAAAAAGACTTTAACACCTACACTTTATAAGCTTTACTTTGCGCCTATCTGTTGCAAAATATAAAGCATATTTGCCTTCAAGGATTAGCCATGCCTAACAAAGTAACTGTTCGACCTTCCGGACACCAGTTTGATATTGACCAGGGGGAAACCATTCTTGATGCAGCCATGAGACAGAATATTGACCTCCCCTATGGCTGCAGGGGTGGTGCCTGTGGTAGTTGCACAGGCTATATTTTAAAGGGTGAAATTTATTATGACGACACACCTATAGCACTTGATGAAGACATGAAAGCGAACAACCAGGCCTTATTCTGTATTGGTAAAACCGCTTCTGATCTTGAAATTAGTATTGACGAGATTGAAGGAAGCGCTCTACTTGAGGTTAAACAGATAGGCTGTCATGTCAGTTCAAAAAAGCATCTTTGTCACGACGTTATCGCACTTAAGATCAGTCTGGATAATGACGAGCGACTCCAGTACCATGCAGGGCAATATATAGAGTTCATTCTTGAAGACGGTAAACGCCGGGCTTTTTCTATCGCAAATGCACCCCATAATGATGATTTAATTGAACTCCACATACGCCATATTGATGGTGGCTTATTTACTGATTTTTTATTCGAGTCCATGCCCGAACACTCAAGCCTGCAACTCCAGGGACCGCTTGGTAACTTTTTTTTGCGAGAAGACCGACATCGTCCAATTATTATGGTGGGCGGGGGAACCGGCTTCGGCCCCTTAAAGGCGATGATCGAGCACATAGAATATGTAGGTTTTGACCAACCGGTTCATATTTTTATGGGCGTCAGGGCTCTACGCGATTTATACATGAGTGATATGGTAAATCTATGGATTAAAAATAACAGGAACCTTAGTTTTATTCCCGTTTTGTCTGACCCTATGAAAGAAGATAACTGGCAGGGCGAGACAGGTTTTGTACATCAGGTTGTCGCAGATAAATTCCCAGACATGAAAAACTTTGACATATATATGAGTGGACCACCACCAATGATAAATGCCGCTGTTGATCTGTTTACCCGGCAGGGTGCTTCCAAAGACAATATGTTCTCTGACGCATTTGAATACTCTGCTGATGCAACCCAGGCCATTGCCGCAAAGAAATAACCCCCATGAGCGACTGCAAACACCTGGAATCAGTTCTACATAATGAAATTCCACTTACCCGGGCCATGGAAATTTCGGTTTCCAGCTGCAGCGCAAACAGGTTAGAGCTCTGCGCACCTTTAGCCCCTAATTTAAACCATAAGCGCACCGCCTTTGGAGGCAGTTTATATTCTATTGCTGTGCTATGTGGTTGGGGCTTCGTTTTTCAGCAGATGCATTTGAATCAACTTTCCGGTCATATCGTGATTCAACATAGTGAAGTAGATTATTTATTACCCGTAGCTGGTGAGATCAGGGCATGTTGTGAATTTAATGATACGGATACTTTAAAACGATTCATAAAAACTATTCAACGCAAAGGCCAGGCCCGTATTAAATTACCGGTTAAAATATTATTTGACGGAAAAGATGCTGTGAAGTTTTTAGGACATTATGTTGTTCACCAGTGATCCAAACAACATCATAATCATCTGCAATTTTTATCTATTCTGGCAAAAGATTCGCTTTGCTATGCCCCAATTAAAATATCATCTGATAGAACTAGCGCCCACAATAGATAATCACTTTAATCACCAGCTTCGAATAAACGCATTCAACAAAAGCTATTTACTGAATTACTTTAAGCAGGGGTCTTCCGGGTTTATTTTCACTGGGTGCACTCAATATATTATTTTCAAATTGACTATCAACCGCTTGTAACAGACCTAGTTGATACATTTTTTGTGCTTCTTCGTGCTCATCCATTTTACTATCAAGCAATTCAGCCAACTTTAAATAAGCTTCAGCCGTCGGTTGAATACCAATACTCGAATCAAAATAACTTCTTGCCTTACCCCAAAGTTTACAATTAAGGCACAGCTTACCCAAAACCAACAAAAGAACCGCATTACGAGACTGCCCATGTAACCAGGTTTCTGCCGTTTCTAAATGCCTGGCAGCATCACCTAACTCTAAATTTGAGTACAGCAAGGCCAAATCATCACTCCATTCATTACTTAATTGATTTCGTATTAACACCTCCGCCTCTTCGTCCTTATTAAGCTTTGACAGGTAACTACAGTAAACAAGAATCAACTCTGAATTATTTTTCAATCGTCTGGGAATTTGTCGCCATATACGCTCAGTTTTTTCTCCATCAACCTGCTTTAGGCTGCTTTTAAGCATACCGTAGTAAGCTTCTATCTCATCTTTTTCAAGCTGACTTTCTTCTATTGCCTTCATCTTACGAACATCTTCAAGAATAGGGCCCAGGCTTTCCCAGTCTCCTAATTGCTGATATACACGTGCCTGTAGTTTTTTAACATAGCCATGCTTTGGTGAAACACTGGATAAATGATTTAAGGTTGCCAGCGCCTGCTCAAACTGCTTATGACTCAATTGCAACTCAGCCTGTGTTAAACCAATTGCAATATCCGCCGACGGGGCTTCCTCATGTGCCAGTCTTAAATACTCATCTCGACGATCATATTCCGCAAGTTGTTGCGCTGATCTTGCTGCCATTAAATAATTCAGTAGTGATGTATCACTCGACCCGGCCTGTTTGATTAAAATCTTTTCAGCCTGTTCAAAGCGCCCTTCAGACATTTCTATCAAACCTTTAATTAATGCATTTTTAGACCTTTCAGCCTGGCGCTCAACATGGCGCCGATTCATGTAATTTGGAAAATACAATATTTTTGAAATGAAGCGTAGAAAATAATAAAAAACAAAAAAACTTAATGCAAGAAAACCCATCATAAAAATAAATGAAGTTTCTATCGTGTAGTCTGCAAAACTAAAAACCACATAACCGGCCCCATTATAATATGCCGTAACACCTAAGAAGACAGAAAAAGTAGCCGCCAATAGCATTGCAAGTATAAAACTTTTCATTATTTAATCCCCTGCTTTATTTTTTCAGGCTTAGTTTCACTATTCACTGCCTGAACTTTTTCTGACTTTGTTTCTACAGTAAGTGATTTTACAGTTTTCTTTGAAGGGGATTTAGTTTCCTTTTGCAACATTGTCCATGCTTTGGTTAATTCTGGCAAATCAGGGCTTAGCTGTAATGCAGAATAGTCCAGTAATGATTTCTGCAATTGCTGTATTCGATTATCACTATCATCATAATGAAATCTTACAATTTCACTTGCCTTGTTAATTTCATGTAGAAATTGTGCCTGGTCAAAGCGTAGCGCAGCTAAACGTGCACCCAATAAATATGTACGAAGTAATTGCTCAATACTTGCTTGCTGATCGGCACTACTGGCCGCCTGTATACTTCGTTGATGTACTTTAATCTCGCCTATCTGTTTTACCGCTTCCAGAACAGAATCCACAAAGGTATCTTCTTTAACTACTGGCGCTTTTTCTTCTGTAAACTGTACCTTTATCTCGTCCTTTATCGATTTAAAGGGCAATTCTGGTAAATAAGTTATGGCCTGATCTAAAGCAAGTGAAATACCGTTCACATCTGCCTGGTGTATAGCATTCAAATTTCCTATATCTTTAGCCAGTTGTTTACGGATTTTAAATAAACTCATATCTCCCAGTTGCTCTATACGCGCATCGGCTCCTTTAAGGGCCGCAATTGCACCTGTAATATCCCTGGCCACTGCAATGCGTTGATGTGCAATTCGTAAAAGGTAGTCTATTTCAGCCAAAGCCCATCCACGTTGATTACGATTTACAACCTCAATAGCCTGTTGCGATATGGTTTCAGTTTGCTGAATTTTCTCACTCAATTGTTCCAGCTGATTTGCATTGTTAGTTGATACAGTAGTGTTATCGTTAGAATTTAATACTGTTTTTTCAACTTGTTTCTGTAAATTTTGAAGGGATTGAAGCTGTGTTTTTAACTCAGTCTGGTGCATTTGCAGCTGTTCCCAAAAATAATACGCTGCGCCACCACCTGCTGCTACAACAAGTAACAGTAAAAAATAAACAAAACCATGACCCGATGATTTCTTTTCAGGCTTTTTTTCTTGCCTGGCAACATCTGCATTTTCTATTTCAGGCTCGATGTTTGATACTGCGGTTTCTTCTTTTGACATAATTGGTTACTTTAAAATATTTCTTTATAAACCAGAATATTCAGACTACTGATTATTCTGGCATTAATTCAATTCTTGTTCGACCGCTTCTAGCATATGCTGATTTATAGCAGATGTCGCGAGTCTGATCGACTTAAAACCAAGACTTTGGGCCAGCTTAAGGCACCGCTGAGAAGCTACAATCAATAAAGTGTCTAACATTGCAGCCCTGCCAGGTTGCTCAAGCATATCATACAGGTTTTGTAATGATTCATTACTGGTCACGGTAATGGCACCTATTTTTAATTTACCCCAGTTATTACTAAGCTGCTGACGGCTTATGCCCGCATCTTTCTCTGGCAAACTACGCTGATATACCTCGGCGTATCGAACCCGCACACCTCTTTCCTGTAGTGCATCTGCCAAATTTTCCAGGCCACCTACACCTCTGAAAATTAGGCAATGGGTTCCTTTTATATAGCCTGCCTGTAATTCTTTTAATGCCAATAGCGATTCACTATTAAATCCATTATCCGGACTCAGATTAACCTTGAACCCCAGTGCATTAGCTGTTGATAATGTCGCCTTTCCAATGGTAGCAATTTTTGATGTAAGCGAAGCTGGCTCTATGCCTTGTTGGTGCATCAATTCTGCAGCATATACGACTGCATTAGCGCTTATGAAAATAATTAAATCTATTTCATTGAGACACTTAATTAATTCTTCAAGCTGCTTGTTTAATGCAACCGGCTGAATTTCCAGGCAGGGAAAAGACAGTGCATTAAACCCCTTACTTTTTAATAGATCGATAAACTCTGTTGCCTGTTTTTGGGGCCGGGTCACTAAAACAACATGATTATCCCCTTTCATTGCGGATTTAATGCTGGCTTAAATTTCAATGCTATCAATCTATCATTCCCATTTCACGCAATATTACATCTGCCCCATCATCTAATAACTGCTCTGCTAATTGCCTGCCAAGCGCTTGCGCATTGTCTGCCGATCCTTTTATTTCACCACGAACGACCTCACTACCATCCGGGCGCCCCACCAGACCACGTAGATGAAGCTCATTGTTTTTGAGCACGGCAAAACCAGCAATTGGCACCTGGCAACCTCCATTGAGGCGGTGATTCATCGCACGTTCTGCACTTAGTCGAGTATGGGTTGGTTGATGATTTAATGGCGCAATTAAAGACTCTATTCTTTCATCACCCACCCTGCACTCAATACCCACTGCTCCCTGCCCAACAGATGGCAGGCTTTGCTCAGGTGTAATTCGGGTTTTAATTCGCTCATCAAATTCCAGCCTGAGCAAACCCGCAGTGGCCAGAATAATCGCATCATATTCTCCATTATCCAGCTTTTGCAGGCGGCTATTCACATTACCTCGTAAATTAAGCATTTGCGCTTTTGGCATGACTTCTTTTATCTGTAACTGCCTGCGCAGGCTTGATGAGCCGATACGAGCATCTTCGGGTAACTCTTCAAGCCTGCTATAGTGGTTAGATACGAAGGCATCGGTTGGGTCTTCTCGCTCCATAATTACCGATAAATGTAAACCCTGTGGAAACTCCATGGGCACATCTTTCATTGAATGCACAGCAATATCCGCCTCTCCATCGAGCATTGCCTGTTCCAGCTCTTTAACAAATAAGCCTTTACCCCCTACTTTTGCCAATGGGGCATCAAGAATTTTATCGCCTTTTGAGACAATTTTAACCAGCTCAATATTAAGATCAGGATACAAAAGCGATAACTGACGTGAAACTTCTTCAGCCTGCCAAAGAGCTAATGGGCTTTTGCGAGTAGCGATACGGATGGTTTGCGACATGAATAAATCCAGACATTAAAGATGGCTTATTTTAGCGCAGATTAATAGTGATGCGTAGGGGCATAAGCTCCTGTAACGAACCAGATTTCAGAATATGGCTGGATTTCAATGCCCATCCATATAGCTGGCTATTTATAGGTTGCCATATTTTTTATCTTTTTACGTACATGTGGCAGGTGGCGTCGGGAGATTTCCAGTCGATCCTCAATTCCTTCTATTGTTATCACGCAATGCCCTTCAGAATTTTTTTCCAGCCCACTCATAAACTGATCTGCAACCAATGCATTTCGATGAATCCGGGTAAAAACATGATTGAATTCATTTTCCAGGGATTTCAGGGATTCTTCTATCAGGCACTCATGATCATTGGTTCTCAGGGTTACATACTTATGATCCGCAAGAAAGTATCGTATGGCTTCTATGGGTACCAGCTCAAGACTTCCCCGTGTTTTAACACAGATATGAGTGCGAATTTTTGGTTGCTCATCAATGTATTTAAGCTGCTCAAGTTGCGGTTTTGTCAGGCGCGAAGCCGCGCCCAGGGCTTCATGTAGCCTGTCCTGCTTAATGGGTTTTAACAGGTAATCTACCGCGTGTGTTTCAAAAGCCTTTAACGCATGCTCACTAAAAGCCGTAGTAAATATTATTGCGGGGGGTTTACTTAATCTATTCATATGATGCGCGGTTTCTATTCCATCCATACCGGGCATGCGAATATCCAGCAATACAACGTCTGGCTTTAACTCCTGTGCCAGTTGCAGGGCATCTTTACCGTTAGACGCATTTGCACAGGCCTCAAATCCACTCAGTTCTTTCACAAGGCCTATTAGCCTTTGTCTAGCCAATGGCTCATCATCTACAATCAAAATATTCATGTTTATAAAGGTATTCCTATAGAAACCGTATACAGATCTGGCTCTGCAACAATTTTAAACTCAGCCTCGTCTCCATACATTAATACCAGACGGGTTCTTATATTTGTCTGCGCCATATGATTTCCTTTGTGTCGACTCATAACGCCATGCCCCAATACCGGATTACTTACACTTAAGCATAGTCGATTGTTTTCGAGTTGCGCTGAAATTTTTATATTTCCACCTTCTGAAAGTGGCTCTACTCCATGATAAATAGCATTTTCTACTAATGGCTGCAAACATAATGAAGGTACCTCAATCTCCATTGCTGCCTCATCTATGTGCCAGTCAACCGAAAGCCGTTTATCAAGTCGCAAGTGCTCTATACCTAGATAGCTCTTTGTTAGACTCAACTCATCATGTAGCCTGTGAATAGTTTCTTCCTGCAAACTGGCTCTAAACAAATCAGATAAATCCTCTACAGCCTTTTCGGCCTTATTTGCATCGATATGTATCAGGCTAGCAATGGTATTCATACTGTTAAATAGAAAGTGTGGACGAATCCGCGCTTTTAGTGCCTGTAACTGAGCATGGCTTTGTGCCTGTATATTTGACCGCCATTGGTATTGTACGTAAAAGTAACGTAACACCACTCCGTAGATAATCCCACTTATAGCCAGGTTTCGTAAGATAAAATAGATAATTGCTGGCCTGTCAACAATGTTCGACACACCGATCACATCACTCAGGTATACGACCAGGCTGCTAAAAAGAACTGTCACTATCAACATCAGAGCAAAGCTCGAGCTTGCACATATAATTATAGTTTGTTTATTAAGCCAATTTTTTAGCATACAGAGTAAGCCGGCATTAATCAGGCCCAGCCACTGGGCAAAAAATGAAATAAACGCCAGACGCTGCCAAAAGCCCGCCTGGCCTGATGGGGCCAGTGCCAATACCACTGATAACAACTCAACCATAAGTATCAGCATAAAAACTGCTGAAACTTCGCACAAGTTGGGGATAAATCCCCGATTTGAATTCAATTCCGTATCCATGTTAGGCAGTTTAGACGATTTGCCGTGTATTTGTTAAATAAACGAATTGAGCCCTTTTACTCATGAGCTAATAACTGTTGGCAATCTGGAACAGACCTTATTTCAGTTCAATTTGCTGGTGAAAATGCGCACTGCTGTGGAACATATCCCTCGGGGATAGACCGCCGCTTTTTGGCGCTCTGTCCCCTTATTGAGACCATCAAGAGCTGAGCGGAGTCGTTCATCGCACTGCCCATCTGATCGGAGTTACCACATGGGACAGGGCGCTAAAAAGCAGCGGACTGTCCCTGATGGAGACGTGCCATAACAGGGCAATTTAGCAGTAAGCAAATAGAACTGTTAACTTCCGGTTCTTGCTATTAGCAAAAATCACTAAAAAATATCTATCCCCCCTACAATTGGTTAGCCGTAAGGGTTTTGCTATACTTCGCGCTAATTCAAAACCAGTTTCAGGACCCACCTTTACCATGAGCAAAGCTTCAGATACAAATAAATCCCAGGATAAATTATGGGGTGGGCGATTTTCAGAACCCACCGATGCCTTCGTTGAAGCTTTTACCGCCTCTGTTCAGTTCGACCAACGCATGTATCGAGAAGACATTGAGGGCTCCCGTGCCCATGCCCACATGCTTACAAAGGTTGGCGTGCTCACAAATGATGACTTAAATGCCCTGCTAAAAGGCCTTGACCAGATAGAGCAGGAAATTTCTGATGGTAAATTTGCATGGTCTATAGCCCGTGAAGATGTGCATATGAATATCGAAGCCCGTCTTACTGAGCTGGTGGGTGATGCGGGTAAGCGCTTACACACTGGTCGTTCTCGTAATGATCAGGTGGCTACGGATATTCGCCTTTACCTGCGCGAACAAATTGGTTTTGCGATTGCTGAAATTCGCCGCCTGCAATCCGGTTTACTAGACCTGGCTGAGCGCGAAGCACAAACCATTATGCCCGGTTTTACCCATCTTCAGGTGGCGCAGCCCGTTACCTTTGGTCATCACCTGTTAGCCTGGTTTGAAAACATGCACCGGGATGCCTCTCGCCTGACAGATTGCGCTAATCGCTTAAATGTTTTACCGCTTGGCGCTGCCGCTTTAGCTGGCACCACATACCCTATTGACCGGCATTTAACTGCAGAGCTGCTCAAGTTCGACGATGTTTGCCGAAATTCATTAGATGCGGTGAGTGATCGAGATTTTGCCATTGAATTCTGTGCCGATGCCGCTATTTTAATGACCCACTTATCACGCTTTTCAGAAGAACTGGTGCTATGGTCATCCGCACAGTTTGATTTTATTAATTTGCCTGATCGTTTTTGTACAGGCTCTTC
>Ga0316207_10004121_pt1 | contig 12892 bp, 11 predicted proteins | sample 6weekpyrite_MG_FD_204943 | JGI IMG/M metagenome (GOLD analysis project Ga0316207, IMG submission 204943) | Microbial mat bacterial communities from mineral coupon in-situ incubated in ocean water Damariscotta River, Maine, United States -... | ecosystem: Environmental > Aquatic > Marine >... | reverse complement strand
GTGACGGGATTAACTCCAGCTGCACACTGTCGGCAATGCGACTGGGCTGCACCGCATCAGTACTGAGGTTAAGTTTGCGGGCCAGTACTGGCTGCGCGGCCACATCACAATCTTTCTGGCGCACACACACTTTTAACCATAATAGGTCATCCGCATCACTATATCCTTCACGCAGATGACTTTCGCTCTGCGCATCAAGCCAGTCACGCAGGTCTATGCAGTAAGGTTCGTGAATCAATACTTCTCGGCCGAGGCCGTCTATGCCGATGCCCGGACTGACCAGCAGTTTAACTCCTACTTCATCGGTGGCGTTGCCGTGGTCATCGGGATCCTGGCTCACCGCCATGCCAGCCACTGTGCCAGAACCATGCATCCAGTACTGGTGACGACTCAGACGACGACGATGATAGCGCTGCTCATCTCGCGTCGCCTCCAGCCCCAGCATCATGCCCGCTTCGTAAGAGACTCGGCGCAGCGGTTCGTCAAAACTCGCGTCCTCTTTGAGCGTGGATAGATCTTCAGTTGTCGCACTCATGCTATGCCTCCAGATTTAGCTCTGACTCATTTCGGCGTTAATGTCGCGAGGTGAAAATGCCGCTGGATTTTTAATCACCCCTTCTTTACCGAGCCAGGTTTCATTCAACGCCACCCGGCGATAATCCGGTGTGGTCTCAATAAACGTGTCCACCGCCAATAGTGGTGCGATGCCGAGCACAAAGGGGTGATCCGTTTCCAGAATGCGCCACACTAAATGGGCTGGCATCTGTGCTTCGAGTGTCTGTTCCACCTGCGCTCGTCTTTGTATCCCGCGCCCATGCAGCAGGATGCTGATTTGATGGGCGTAATCTTCAAAAAATTTTGTCACGATTTCTGTCTCATCTTTATCTGCTAATTCAGGTGAAAAGAGCGCAAGAAAAGTACGCGCATCTTTTTCAGAGAGAATCAGGCTTTCACCGACCAGGCTGTTACCACTCATGCCGGTGCCGAGGGTGAGCGGATGATCGGCATCATCCATGCTGACACCCAGAATGGTGGCCATAGTACGGCGCAGACGAAAGTTCTCTACCACCACCACCTCACCGCGCTGCACACCGCCATCGGTGGCAACATCCAGCGCAAGATTAAGACCGCCCAAAGTGCCTTTGTATTGCTGGATCAGACCTGCCTCCTGAATCAGCCTGCGCTGCCTTTTCTCTGGCCAGTGAGGTGGTAATTGTGTCCCCAGCACCTCACCCAACCACGCCAGGTTTTCTGGCGGTGTCGCTTGCGGATGGGTGAGCCGGTCGGCGGCGGCAACGCGCCCTTCTATCGGCGATAGTATGCTTTCGAATGCCGCCAGCAGTCGTTCGCGTGTATCTGCACCGTTGGCAGCACCGCTACTGGTAGCCTCATCAAAACTCAGTTCCTGACGAAACAGTTCGGGCAGATAGGCATCCTGATATGAGAAGCGCGGATAGTAGGCGCGCACTGCGTGCAAGTTGGGTGACTGATGCCCATTACCCTTTAGGTGCAGTTGAATCTGCAGGTAGCGGCCGTTCAGACGACGCACGGGACCCTCCGGCCTTTGCAATAAAATTTCGAACAGACCACTCTCGCCATGTTTTTGCCCCGCGAGTGATTCGGCGTAGGGCAACTCCGACGGCAGTGGATTCCACACCGGCGCGGGCTGATCGATCAGAGGTGCACTGCCCCGCTGTCCGGGCGAATTATAGACGCGTACCGATAGTTCAATCTGGCAACCGGGCGGAATAGCCGCATCGAGAAAGATGCGATGCCACAGTGCATCGGGCTGTCCCGAATCGAGAATGTGGTGCAGCAGGGTGCTGGCCTGACGATGATACTGCTGGCGACGCAGCCGATGCAGTTCACGTGGGCGCAGACCGAAACTGGGATAGTCCGGGTCCACATCCGCCTGATAACGCAGCTGACCATCGGCACTCGAGACAAAACGCGGCATCGCGTTGGAGAGCATCGGGTAGCGCTCATGTACGAGGCGAGCCGTACCCAGCTCGGCTTCAGAATCCCACACCAGTTCAAGCACAGCGCAGTCGCGCTGCACAAAAGCGTCATCGCCAACCTGACGCGGCGCCATGACCGCAAACCGTCCGGGTTCAGCGATGCTTAAATCAATCACAAATGGGACCTCGTCCTCCAGTGAAAACAGGGTGAACGGGCTTTCATCATTGAGAGACAATGAACGTTTCACTATCCATTGTTGTTCGGCTCCATCATGACAAAGTATATAGAGCGCTGCATCATCACCACAGATCGCCAGCGCCTCTAACCCCGTCGGCAACGGTTGCGGCGCTTGCCACAGAAATGTTAGCGCACGAGGATTGATGGTCACCGGCTCAAACCGCTGGGGCTGCGTTTTATAAGGCAGCGGCAACGGTTCGCCTTCGCACACCATCAATTCACTGGCGCCGACTACCCAGCAGCGATTCACACTATCGATCCAGGCACGACGTGGTGCAACCGGCAGGCTGCATTCTGTTTGCCAACGCCTGCCGAGATGAAACAGCAGCAGGCCGTGCGTGTCGGTGCCATTACTAAAGGGGGCCACGAGTCGACTCTCACCGCCCAGTGTGAGATCGGTAAAGCCGCCATCAAGCGTCTGCACCAGGCGTAATTCACCATCCTGTAGCGGTAAAAAGCCACGACCACTATTGAATTCAACCTGGCTGGCATCGTCACTCAGGCGCCCAATCTGATTGAAGTTGTCCAGTGCGAGTGGCGTGCTGGCAAGCCACTCGGGCATCGCGCTGGCGGCGGTCGATTGCGGCAAACGCAATGTCTGGTTCTGCGCCAGACTGAGACACTGCTGCGCGCGATTCCAGCGCAAGCGACTTGAGCCGTGTTCCAGCTCCTCTTCACTACGCAGCAAAATATAGGGTGTGTTATTTACGTCCATATCCGTATCCGTTAACTAAACCCTGGCTTCAGCACACATCTGGAATTACAGGCACCGCCACGCCGCCACTGCTTGCGGGGCTTTCACCTTCTAAATAACCGATGCCGCTCGGCAGCTGCGGTTTACCGCTGCCACTCTCTACTCGCACCCCCATCAGTTCAGGGAGCTGGTACTGACTGAGCGTGATCTCTTCAGTCGCCTTCAACAATCGCCAGCCCTTACTGGTACGCTTGAACAGACTGACCGCATTGATCGCCAGCACTCCTTCTACGCGTGCGATCTCGGTCGAGAGTTCATTCACCCGCACCGCAGTTCCCATCGGCCACCCTTCAGCGCGCGCGCCGCCGGGGGCAAGCGGCCACAGATACTCGACCAACGCCTGTTGTACATCACGCAGGGTCTGCTGTTCCGTTTCTGGTTCGCGCACCTGCAATAACACACTGACCGCAACCGGCACGAATTCAGGGCTGAGGACATATAGTTCCGTACCGAGCACAATCCGTTGTAGTAAATAACTAAACACATCCTTGAGCAGTCCCTGGCTCGGCCTGGGGGTGTGGCCCAGTTCAGGCTGCGCAGGGGGCAACACAAACACACTGACGACACCCGGCACATCATCACGCGCCGCCTTAATCGTTGCGCCGGGTAAGAAGCCTTCCAGCACTTCTGCGCGCGCTACTGGATTGACAGGGTTAGCTTCGGCAATAAATTTAAAATCCTGCCGTGTTACGGCACGATTGCGGTGGGTCAGAAATTGCGGGATACGACGCTCGGCTTGCTCGACCGTTTCGGCATCAAGTCCGCCGCTGAGTGGCCAGTCGTGACGCACTTTAAAGCGCGGGTTACCATCGGTTATCTCTTTAACAGTGCCTGCTGTAAGATTGCCTTCACTGCCACCGCCAAAACGGTAAGCAACAATTCTAATGCGGGCGCCCTCTGCTGGACGACGCCCACTGCTAACGCCGTCACCAAAATAGACATAGCCCGATTCTGGATTGAGGCGAAAGACCTTTGCGGTAGCACTCTGACCCGCCAGATAATCGACCGCCTGCCAGCCGGCCCAGCTACCATTTTCTTCGACCTGGAGTTGCAGCGTGGTCGCATCTATCTGTTGATCGGGCAATACGATCACCTGATCGGGCTGGCCCGTGCCCATCCCCACAATCATGTCCTGTCTTAACCCCTGCGCCACCACATCAACGGCATTCAGCCCGAGATAACCGAGTTGTAATAACGGCTCCTCCGGACAGCGCAGACGAATCCAGAACGCGACACGTTGTGCTTCCACCTGATCAATCAGATCAGGCGGAAGGTCTCGGTAACCGGTAAACATCGGGTCATCATTGGTAAAGGCGGTAAATAGCTGATCATTACGCGGCAGCCGTAATCTGACTACACCAGTTTGATGCCCCCCTTTTGAACTGTCGCTGAGGATGTCGAGTGGCAGGTAGATCGGCTCTCCCTCTTCGCCTGTTGAGACCAGCTCCCAGATCAGGGTGCGTGGATTAAGTTCATTGATCGCATCACCTACGAGTTCATCGGCGGGCGCAATGCCGATATTCAAGGTAATACCGGCGAGATTCTTACGTAGCTTGTCAATCTGATCATCAAGCTGCCGCGGCACAATGCAGGCGAGATAAAATGCAGCGTCCAAACTATTTTTTAGCGTAAGCGTCTCTTCACCGAGACTAAAACTACGCGGCTGAAAAGGGGTGGGCACTTCGTCTTTGCGCAGTCCAAACTGTTCCTGTAGATCCTGTAACGTTAACCCCATTGCGGTCAATGCAGCAGCATCCAGCTTCTCTTTGATGGCCACCTGCAGGCTCAGATTGGTCGGCTGCAGTTCACCCAATGTTGTCAATGTCTGTTTGCCTGCGGCCAACTGTGCGCCATCACGTAATATATCGTTAAGCTGTACGCTATTCGGTCCGGCATCGATTGATACCACGCCACGTGCAGGACGCGCCGGACGCACCGGAATCTGCAACAGGTTCAAAAATACGCGGCGCTGCCGCTCAGGAATTAAATTCGCGCGATACAGTATCGTTTCCGTCAGCCACGCAAACAGATCAACAAAACTGTGTACCGGGTCACCCGGTGCTATATGGGTAAGCTCCGGCAGGTGTGTCGCAAGGCGCGCCTGCGCCTCTTTGACTAAATCATCAAAACGCCGGTCATCCAGATTGGGTACAGGTAATGGCATAGATCTAAACCTCTCTGCAATAAGCCATCATGGCAGTTGACCCAGATTCAGGGTCACACTCAGTTCCGAGGGCGTTTGCGTGTGAAGTAATTTGTAAAAAATGGTGATGTGCACTTCTGCGACATTGGTGGTGCTGGGTTCAACCGTGACCTCATCGACCAGTACCCTCGGCTCCCACTGCGCCAGCGATTTACGCACCACGCCAGCGATTAAATTACGTGTCGTTTCGTTATTAGGCTGATGCACAAAATTGAGCAAACCAGCACCAAAGTCTGGCCGCATCAGTCGTTCACCGGGGCGGGTCAGCAGAATATTGAGCATCACTTCACGCACGCTTTCATCATCCGCCGCCCAGTGCATTCGCCCTTCGACAACCTCACCTAACGGCCAGCTTAATATTGACGGAATCGGTGTCGACATCTCTTAGCTCCCTTTATTTATTTTGGGGAAGGGAAGACAGATCTTCACCCACGGCAACCAGAAGAAGATGATGTTGAGCAACGCAATCATGATCATCAACAAAATCATCGCCACCAGGGTGATCACCGGCAGGCTAAATGAGCAGATCCACTGAATGCCTAAACTCGGTCCCGGTTCACCGTCAGGAATCACATCTTCACTCGCCCCTTTCTTTAATTTCAAGTTATTAATCAGGTTAAAAGTATCTGGTGGGGTGATAAAGCTGGCCCCTTTGGCAAGGCCGCGCTTTAAATCTGCCAGTGATGGCATCTGGATTAACGAGGGTCGACTCGCTTCGGGGTCAAATGGGGCCGCCACGCGAAACAGGATGCTACGGTTGGCGGCTTCCACCCACTGAATCTGTTCTTTGCCCTGATCATTGAGCGAACGCACAAACGGTATGATTTGATAGGTGTCCTCCCGATCCTGAGTAAACTTCGGCAGTGGAATCTCCTGTACCTGCGCCAGCGCCTGATCACGCAGACGTTGCCCCAGCAGCTGGCGAATATCTTCGGCGTCGACCTCACTGACAAAGAGTGTCCAGTTGAGACTGCCGTTACCTGAACTGAGGGGCAGCAGCTCAAAGCTGGATAAATTTTCAATGCCACCCGCTTTATCGATTGCGATCTCCTGATCGGCGATCCAACGCACTAACGGATTTTCATTCGCGTTTGCAAAACAGCTGCGTAGATAACCCCACAATGATGATTTTCGATAAGCGCTAAAATGGCTGCGATTTGACTCATGGTAACCCGCTTTTTTTAGCTGGGCAGAGAAAGTACTTTCATCATAAAACCACAGCTGGGCCATTTTTTTCGCCAGCGCATCGTTACTGTCTATCGACTCATCACCGAGGTGATAACGGTTAACCAGTAATCGCAGTAGCTCAAAAAATGGCTGCCTCGGTTTTCCGACGCTCACGGTACGCGCCAGGGTATCGTTCCAGACTTTTTTAAACGGCTTACGATAACCAAAAGGCCAGGAGAGTGACTGCGCATCGGCATCCACTGCTGCTTTCTGTGCCGCTTCATCAAACGCCGCGCCTGTATCCCGATGATAATAAAATCCACCGAGCGGCACATAACCAAACAGCAGGGTATGACGCTTACCTTTTTCATCATTCGCGGTAAGAGGGTGTAGCGGAAAGACCTCTTCGCCGCTATAGGTGGGCCGTTGCGCTCGCTTCTGTAACACCCCGTTGGCGCACAGGCGACGATGAATATCGGGATCACGCAGTTCACTCGGCGCGGGTTGCCAGCCAAGTGCCTCGCCATCTTCAAGCTGCCACATATATTCCTGGTCACCATCGATACGACGAATCACAAAACCGGCCGATGTGATCCGCTGCGGATCGAGCGCTGGTTTACCGAACTGGTCACACACCACTTCACAGCTCACCAGATGAAAAGCGCGATGCAGCGGCAACCGTAGTACTGGCTTATTATCGTGCAGGCTATGTTTATCTTCCTCCATCCAGCTGGAAAATTGCGGTCGCGTAAACTGCTGCTGCTGCATGTCCTGTTGAAAACGGTTAACAAATTCCGCATCAAGATAGCGGTGCAGCGCACTATCAGTACCGTTGTGATAAAACGGTGGCTGAATACTCACGGCGTGTAATGACTGATTAATATTCATCCCATCGCTTACCAGATGTTACCCGCGCCAGGCGTGTACGTAGTGCCGACCACCGATGTGGCAATCACAGTATCGGCCTGCACCACACCGCTAAACTTTGACATGCCGGCATCTACCTGCACCATTGCCGCCGAAACATTCACCGTTGAACTGTTGATGTTAACCGGGCCACTGCTGTCAATATTGATCTCAGACGCAGTCAGTTTAACGCTCTGCGCACCGCGTTCGATGGTCACCTCACCGCTACTGCCCTCATTGATATTGATGCGGTAGCCAGAGCGGGTGCGCATCTCTATTTTCGGACCATCACCATCATCGAACTCCACCACCGTGCCTGCCGGGGTGCGCACCACATAGTGATCTTCCTGCGGGTCGGCATCTTCAGGGACACTGCTCTGCCCGGCCCACACGCTACCAAGCACCAGCGGTACCTCTGGGGTGATAAATGCAAGCACTACGATCTCATCAAGACGCGGGATAAAACTCACCCCATACCCCTGCCCCGCGGAAGGCGCGACCACACTGGCCCACAACTCCATCTGTGTCGCTTGCAGACGAATCTTGATGCGCCCACGGCCGTCGGGGTCGACATTATCGACCACCTGCGCCAGCTGTAGACTTTGCAACTGTCCCAGTGAATGATGATTCATACGCGCCAGTCCGCCCTGTTTACTTTTAGATGTGTCTCAAAACCGCTGTTGTTATCAAACTGATGTACACAGTGAACAATTTGATACTTGCCCTGCAAGCGGGGCGATACACCATTCAACTCAATCTCACGACCACTTTTCAAACTTGCCTCGCCCTGACAGACAATCTCACCCTGCACAAAACGTTTTGCCTGACGACGAAAGTGCGCCTTCGCATACGCCTGCGCTTCGGCACTGGAACGCGCAAATGGCTGTGGCATCACCTCATCCCCCGGCCAGCTCAGCTCATTGAGTGTAATACGCGCCGTGGTCGCCTCCGGTGCCGGTGTCATGCTCGCAGAGGTGTGGTCAACCGCTACCGCATCCGCCACGTTATAACCCTGCGTGGTGGAACTTAACCATTGATGATTGAGATCAGCCATCAACCGCACCCTTAACGCGCTATCCTGTGCATCGAGCTCAATCGCATCGCTATCCGCCTCTTCTGCTTTAGCACGCAGTCGGCCATCTTCAAGCCGTAGCGCAATATCAAACCGGCTTAACAGTCGCTGTAAAAAGGCGAGATCACTTTCATTCAACTGGTGCCAGGTTGACACCAGACTGGAGACATCGACATCGACGCTCATCCCGGCATCGCTCGCAATAGTACGTACCACATCATCCGGGCTCTGGTCTTCAAAGCTGCGATTGTTACGCGAACGTGCAAGACGATGTAATTTATCCTGCAATAGCAGCGCTAAAAATGGCGAGCCTTCGCCGTAGCGCTCTTCGATTGCTGTCACCTCACCGCTAAAAATAGTCACAGGATCCTCTTCGCCCATTAATAATTCGCATTCACTACCAAGTCCAATCTCATCAAATACAAAATCCGGCTCTTCTTCACCTTCGGGCCTCCCCCAGTTGGTCAAATGCAGTTCTGCATGTGCGCAACCGTGCAGCGGCAGATTAACCACCATATTTGTCAGTGCCTCCTGCATATCTTCACGTATCTCTCCCGCGACTTTTAACTGGGGCCGACTGCTAATAAATGCCGCTTCACTCATAGATAAAAAATGTCCACTGCATTAATCGATCTTTAAACGTTGCTGCCGCTGTTGAATCAGCGCCAACGTTTGCGCCAGTGCAGACTCCTCCTGCGCCAGCGGGAGCTGCTGCGGGGCGGCGTCAACTTCAGCCGTTTCTGTCACGCTGTTTTCAATCTCAGCGATAACCTCGTTAATCAGTACCGGCATCTTTATCGCCCCTAAAATGGTTGTTATCGTTAATCAAAACCCACGCTCCCTTTCGCTTTAACTCCCCCACCCGCACTGACTGAAAGCTGGCCTGTCGCGTTAAGCGAAGCACGTGATGTGCTGCTCTCATTGCGCAGCAGTAATGTGCCATTGGCGATGCTGCCTGCGGTCAGACCAGCGCTGGCTGATCCTGCATTAAACGCACCTTCGATTCCTGTTCCCAGGCTGCTGGATGCACCAAACTTAAAGGCCGGTGGGGTTAAACTGGCACCTGCACTCATGCTCGCGCTGCCCCCCACACCGGCTGAAAACGAACTGCTTACACCAGCAGAGGCAGATAATGAAGAGGAGATACCCGCAGAAGCTGAAATGCCCCCACTGATACCTGCACCCACTTTGAGCGATGCACTGGCCGATACTTTGGGCACTGCGATCATCGATGCGGAAGGCAACCGGGGGTTCTCCACGCCGTTGAACATTGCTGTATCACGCCAGTTACCCGCTTTATCATCACTGCCGCCCGGCACTGGCGCTGTGTCCTGACCCGGACCGCTGTTCCCGCCGGGGTTACTGCTGTTATTACCGGTTGCAGTGAGCGTAGGGGTTTGTCGCTTTGCTTGCGCAACGTCGCGATTGCGAAACTGGTAGCGATCTTCACTCAGTTTTAATGACACCGTTGCGCGCAGTGGTCGTCCTTCGGGTGAGAAAAAATCGAGCGTCTCTTCAAAGCTCTCAATCAATCCAAGGAATTCAAATGCCCCCCATTGGAAAAGACAGCGACTGGGCGCCTTGAGTTTGTTACCGGAGGGCACCGGCTTGATAAACTTGTCGCCAATACGCTTGGTGATCAACCGAACATCGCTGCCCACTTCAAACGTATTGCGTGTGCGCCCTTCATTCTGCGCCCGTTTTTTGTACGCTTTTGCCGCCTCATCATCGATGTACGTGGTGTCAAATATCAGCTCGACTGTGAGGCTCGATGAGCTTTTATCGACAAATTGAGACGAACGACTGTTACCGCCACGCTGGTTTTCTTTCAGTGTATTTGAGAGGCTGACCTTTAACGTAGAGGGGTTAAACTGTACATCAACCGCATTAGGCAGGTCAGGATTGTCATTATTGCCAGTGACAGGAATCAGTTTTGCGCGTTCAGGATTGATCATGCATCACCCCTTTGCCGGCCGTTCTAATTCAAGCCCTTCGTGCACCAGATGCAGCTCTTCAATCGCCACCTGGTTGGCTGTCGACGATAGATCAGGCCCTTTGAATTTGGTTGGTAACACCCCGTAAATTTTCCATACCATGAGCGGGTTTTCGGTGCTCGACTGAACCCCGTGCTTGCCCTTGGTGACGGTGGTGGTGGGATTGCCGAGCACAGTAATTTCACCGCTAAGACGATAGGCGTAGTTCGATTCACGGGTGGTAATGTCAAACCATGACCACAGATCATTCACGGTAGTGACGCCGCGCTTTAAAATGATCGGCGCAAACTTTGTCGCGCCACTACGCTGGATTTCACCCCAGTTGCGCCCCCCTTCGGTTATCACCTTGGGCTCCATGGTCAGCTCAAAACCGGTCACTTCACTAAAGTAACCGCCACATAACAGCTGACTACGATCGCCACTGAACAGGCTCACCTTAAACCGAAACGGGACAAACTCAGCCATTAGTCACCTCTGCTTGCCACGCCCCATTTTGGTTGGCGAAGGTGAGGTAGAGACGGTCGATCGGAAACGTGGGTGCGATCATGATTTCAAACAGTATCGCGCCCGGTTGCGGTTGTGATTCAGTGATCACATAGGCCTCTTCAGGCAGTGTGCCGCGCAACGCGCCCTGAGTATGCAGGCGACGAAAGAAATCTTGCAGCATGAGCCGCGGTCGCGGATCACGAAAATCAATATTAAACACCAGCACTTCGCCCAGTGCCTGCAACTGGCGACGTAAATAGCCGAGAAAACGCATCACTTCTGCGGCGCGGTAGCCGTCGTAACGACGCATATTATTACTGCCGCTGTAATCCGCCGCCGGCAGTGCTGGCACCACCAGACGTTCATCATCGAGGCTCACTCGCCCAGAACGTTTATGTAAAATACCGATGCCAGGCTGTTCACGCAGATGAAGTGTCTGTGCCAGCGACGTGGCGGGATAAGGCACCGCATCTGTGATCATCGTGCGTGCGGCCATCGAGTGCCACGGCCCTTTTTCCCACGCCACTGCGGCTTGTTGTCCTGCGACGAGACCGACCGGGCTTCGCAATGAAAAACGGGGGCCGCGCAGGTAAGGGTAGAGTAGCTGCAAGTGGCGCAGGGTGTGGCCGCTGCCACCTTCGCTAATACTCTCCACCGTAGCAATCGCAGTCGGATCGACCACCGGACTCCCCAGTTCGCCGGAGTAGCTCAGTGGCAGACTAAACAGGCACTGCAGGTCGGGCCGGTAACGCACAATCGCGCGCAAGATGCCTTGCAGTAGTTCTGCACTCGGTCGCGGTTGCGGCATGGAGGGTAGCTCATCAGAATGGCGACGCTCCCGGTGATCATCATCCAGATCCTGACTGCACGGCATAAAACGGGGGTCGGGATTTTCCAGCCGCACGCGTGGAATATCGCTCATCCGCGGAGGAATCTGCAGCCGCTCCAGATCGGGCATCGCCACCACTGCAACCTCGGGAATCACCAGTACCGTCGCCAAGCCCTGCAGGGTTTCGGTATCGTGGATGACTGTGTTCTCAGCCGGTAAAAATGCCGCCTGCCGCCCCGCTTCAGGCACCTGTACGATCCATAATTTTTCACCACCATTGGCAAAATAATCATCCACCGCCTGCGCCAACCACGCCTGCGCACCGGCAAGCAGGCTCACATACGCCGTTTTATTGGTCGCGGCATCGGGAAAGATGTCGTGAAACTCTGCGCTTGAATAGAGCGGTATCGGCAGATGATAGAGTTGCGTCAGGGTGCCACTGCTCAACGCATCGACGGCAACACCAAAGCCCGCTGAACGCATCTCTTCCAGTGCGCCCGACAGTGCAAGCAAGCGATCCAGCCGTACCCGACCGGGGCAGTGCCCCAGCATGGCGACTTCAAGCGCGGCTTCACGCCGACGCAGTGGCCGTGGCGTTAACGCAATGCGAGATCCAGCGAGCAATTCCATTAAGAGCGTAACCCTTAACTTTGCTCGATATGTTCAACCGATAACACCAGCTCTTCCATCGCGACATCACTCCCTCCCTTGGCGGTGAGTGTTGGCCCCGTCCATTTGATCGGCATCGCGTTGATCAGCTTCCATGTCACTACCGCTGAGGGATCGGTGGCGTTCTCGCGCTTTAGTTTCACTTCAACATTACGTTTGGCGGTGACATCTCCTTCGCGGATCTGATCCAGCCAGTTGTAGATGTTTTCGGCACCGATCACGCCGCGTTTAAAAGTCACATCACCCGCCTTACTGATCGCTGGAATTTTAGTAACGTAATTTGCCGGTGCATTACCATTACGGTATTCCGCTATGGTGATTTCAGCATTCAATCCAGAGACTTCAGAAAAGCCGCCCTGCACTTCGCCCTCAGTGCCATCACCAAGATTAACCAGATAATTAAATACGCTATAGGGTGTTTCGCGTAACTCAGCCATGTTTAATTCCTCCTGAAATGATCACTAATAACGTTTAACTATCTGCGGTTTTCTGGCCAATGCGGAAAATCACAAACTCCGCTGGTTGCAGTGCCGCGACACCGACTTCACACACCAGGCGGCCATTATCTAAATCGTTCTGCGTCATGGTGCTGCGGTCACAGCGCACAAAATAGGCG
>Ga0316207_10004120_pt1 | contig 12893 bp, 16 predicted proteins | sample 6weekpyrite_MG_FD_204943 | JGI IMG/M metagenome (GOLD analysis project Ga0316207, IMG submission 204943) | Microbial mat bacterial communities from mineral coupon in-situ incubated in ocean water Damariscotta River, Maine, United States -... | ecosystem: Environmental > Aquatic > Marine >... | reverse complement strand
CCAAGCACAACAAATATACCTACCGAGGTTTCGATAAACTTTGTATTCATTTAAATATCTCCAAACATTAATGCTGTCAGCAGGAAGTCCAGCCCCAGCACGGCGAGTGATCCATGCACTACCGTGCGCGTGGTCGCCTGACCTAATCCTTCCGATGTCGGTACACTATCATGACCTTCAAATACCGCGATCCAGACGATGACCAGACCAAAGACGATACTCTTGATCATGCCATTCATTAAATCGGTGTAAAAATCGACCTTGGTTTGCGCCAGTGACCAGTACACCCCTTCATAAATACCCACACCGTGGACAGCGACCAGATAACCGCCAAGCACACCAACGGCGATAAATATCGCGGTTAATATCGGCATTGCTAAAAATCCAGCAAGAATTCGTGGCGCCATCACCCGTTGCATTGGGTCAACTGCCATCATTTCCATGCCCGATAATTGTTCGGTACTTTTCATTAAACCAATTTCTGCGGTTAATGCTGAACCGGCACGACCGGCGAATAACAAACCGGTAATCACTGGCCCTAATTCACGCATTAATGACAACACCACCATCTGGCTGATGGAATCTTCGGCACCGAAATCAACCAGCACATAGTAAGCCTGCAACGCCAGTACCATACCCACAAAAGTGCCTGCAACCAGAATAATCACCAGCGTTTGTACACCGGTGGAGTACAGTTGCTTAGTGATGAGTTTGGGGCGAATCAGCACACCCGGCATTGTCAGCAAAATTTGATAAAGAAAAACGGTGGCCTGACCCAGCCTTGCCACCGTAGCAATCAGTTTGTGACCAATCAGCTGAATGTTATTCATCATGATAATAAATCCTGCATCAATGGATCAGCAGCAAAATGGAAAGGCACCGGACCATCGGCCTTACCCGCAATGAACTGTTGCACCCATGGGTCATCACTGTTTTCTAATTCTTCCGGGCTGCCTTTGGCGACAATTTTACCGCCCGAGATCAGGTAGATATGATCTGAAATCGACATCGTCTCCGGCACATCATGCGAAACCACAATGCTGGATAAGCGTAGATGCTGATTCATACGATGAATTAAGTTAACCAGTACACCCATTGAAATTGGATCCTGTCCGGTAAACGGTTCATCGTACATCACCATCACCGGGTCTAGCGCAATCGCGCGAGCCAATGCAACTCGGCGTGACATACCGCCAGATAATTCCGAAGGCATTAAATCACGTGCTCCACGCAGACCAACCGCATTAAGTTTCATCAGTACCAGTGAACGAATCATACTTTCATCAAGATCAGTGTGTTCACGCAATGGGTAAGCGATATTATCAAACACATTAATATCGGTGAGAAGAGCACCGCTTTGAAACAGCATCCCCATACGTTTACGCAGCTGGTATAAATCTTTTCGACTAAGCTGGTGCACATTATTACCATCCATCGTAATCGTGCCCTGCTCTGGTTTTAACTGACCACCGATTAATTTCAGCAGCGTGGTTTTGCCAGTACCACTTGGGCCCATAATCGCGGTGACTTTGCTGCGGGAAATATCCAGCGAAATATCATCAAAGATTTTTCTCGAACCACGGCTGAAACTCATGTTTCGAATTTCTATCAGCGTATCGCTATCTGAGGTTTGAATAGAAATGACTTTTTCCTTGTTTCGGTTTTATTTTTGTTAACTAATAATACACAATCTTCGACGCTGATCCGCTTAGTGTCAATCATTACTGATCAGCAAAACAGAACCAGTTCTCATTTTTTAACAAAAAAGAATAACAACTTATTTCGCCAGCAAATTCACCAGCGTTGACAGTTCTTTTAATCGCTCTATCGATACTTCATTAGTCTCGTTAGCCGGCATTAAAATAATTCGCTTTAGTGATTGATCTTTTATTTTTAGCTGCAGACTTGCTGTTAAATCTCTGAGTGATTCTTTTTCATCACTGTACAGCAATAAAATATCACTACTGTTTAGCATTTGCTCATCTTCAGAAGCAAAGTGGCTCGCCCCATCCGCGTCATTGTAATATCTGACTGTGACTTGCCCAGATAATTCCTCTAAAACCTGTCGCTGCTGTTCAGTCGCAGCAACCCACTGCAGCTGATCAACCAGTAAAGCTGCAACCTGATCACCCGCTTCGTCAATAAACTCACGGCATTTCGTCACTGATGACACGTCTATATCACCTAGAGGCCAGTGCAGGTAGAATTCAAAATCATCGTCGACATCATCAAGCCAGTCTTCTTCCTCAGAATCGACGGACGCCCAATATTCGGAAGGTATGACCGCCATATCAAACTCATTCGAATAATAAGACAAACGCCAATCGGCCGGTAAATCATCGGGATAAAACAGGTCATTGCCCCATAAAGTATGTTTCCAGCCCCAGGCTCCGACTAAAATCTCCAAGCTCATTCTCTTTATATCTCTGTTAGCAATGCTTGACGCATAATACTGCGATCATCTAAGTTTATAAATATTATTGATAATTGTAGATATTAGAGCTTTCTGACTTGGCTACAAGCCGAATCTGTGTATGATGGCGCCTTAATCCACGCTGACTAAAAAAGAAACTTAATGCTGATTGATTCACTCGCCATTCTGGCTGGCTTTGCCCTGCTCATCTGGAGCGCCGATAAATTTGTCGATGGCGCCTCAGCCGTGGCCCAAAATCTAAAAGTAGCTCCACTATTAATAGGCCTTGTTATTGTCGGCTTTGGAACCTCAGCACCGGAAATGCTAGTCGCGGCATTTGCATCTTATGAAGGCAGCCCAGGTCTGGCAATTGGTAATGCACTAGGTTCAAACATCACCAATATTGCATTAGTACTTGGTACCACCGCTTTGATTGTGCCTCTTCATGTACATTCAGGCATTTTAAAACGTGAAATGCCTATTTTGACCGCGATTATGGCAGTTATCCTGATTTTGCTTTACGACCGTGAACTCAGTGTGATCGATGGTTTAATCCTGGCGATTGGACTGGTACTGGTCATGACCTGGCTTTCGCGTCAGGCATTAAAAGAAACAACGGATCCAATGAGCGCTGAATTCGAACAGGAACTCACGCCACCGATGCCAATGCCCAAAGCTAGCCTAACTTTACTGGTGAGCTTACTGGTGCTGCTCGCCAGCTCTCGGCTGCTGGTCTGGGGCGCGACCAACATCGCGGTAGAACTGGGTGTTAGCGATCTGATTATTGGTCTGACCATTGTCGCGATCGGCACTAGCCTGCCCGAACTGGCTGCGACTATAATGAGTGCGTATAAAAAAGAACATGATATCGCGCTGGGCAATATTATCGGCTCCAATATTTTCAATATGCTCGGTGTGATGGCGATCCCGGCTTTGATGGCACCGGGGCGTTTACCCGAAGGCGTGCTGGAGCGCGACCTGCCGTGGACGATCGGCTTAACGCTACTGCTGTTTTTACTGGCTTATGGCTTCAAATCCGCTGGCTATTTATCGCGCTTTAAGGGCGCGATATTCCTGTCATGTTTTATTGCTTATGAAACCGTGCTTTACCTGAGTGCAACGGCAGGATAACCGTCACAACACTACATGATATGAATAAAGAACAATTAAAAAACCTCGGCCTGGCCGTTATCGATACCGAACTGGCGGGCATCGAAAATTTAAAACAGCAAATTAATGATGATTTTGCCAACGCCTGTGAAATCATGATGGGCTGTGAAGGCCGCATTGTTGTCACTGGCATGGGTAAATCTGGTCACATCGGCAGCAAGATTGCGGCGACACTGGCCAGTACTGGGAGCCCTGCCTTTTTTGTTCACCCCGGCGAAGCCAGCCATGGTGATCTTGGCATGATTACCGAAAAAGACGTGGTTCTGGCATTATCAAATTCCGGCGAGACTGGTGAAATCCTCACCATTTTGCCGATCATCAAACGCCTCGGCGCACCGCTGATCAGCATTACCGGCAATCCTTCATCAACTCTCGCTACCGAAGCCAGCATCAATCTTGATGGCCGGGTCGAAAAAGAAGCCTGCCCACTCGGCCTGGCACCCACGACCAGTACAACCGTGGCACTGGTGCTCGGTGATGCTCTGGCGATTGCACTGCTCGAAGCCAAAGGTTTTACCGCCGAAGATTTTGCACTCTCGCATCCCGGTGGCAGTCTGGGCCGCCGTTTATTACTGCACGTGTCTGACATTATGCACACCGACGAGGCGATTCCCGCGGTGCACAAAGACGACAGCCTGAAAGCCGCGTTGCTGGAGATGTCAAAAAAAGGCCTGGGTATGACCGCTGTTGTTGAATCCGATAACACGGTGATAGGCATTTACACCGATGGCGATTTGCGCCGCACCCTGGATAAAGACATTGATATTCATCAGGCTAAAATAGCCGAAGTGATGACCGCTAACTGCAAAACTCTGCCAGCGAACATTCTCGCTGCCGAAGCCTTAAACCGCATGCAGCAATACAGTATTAATGATTTACTAATCGTCGATGACAATAACAAACTGATCGGCGCGCTGAATATGCAGGACATGTTAAAAGCCGGCGTCATTTAACGAACAAGTAGCATCTGGAGCAAGCATGCAAGACATTCTGGAAAAAGCCTCGCGAATTAAACTGGTCATCTTCGATGTCGATGGTGTTCTCACCGATGGCAGTCTGTTTTTAAGTGATGACGGTCAGGAGTACAAAGCCTTTAATTCCAAAGATGGTTTCGGCATGCGCCTGTTACAGGAGTGCGGTATCGAGATCGGTATTATCACCGGTCGCGAATCGACACTGGTCAAACTGCGTATGGAAGAGCTCGATGTGGCTCATGTGTTACAGGGCCGCCGCGAAAAAGCCCCGGCTCTGGAAGAAGTGATGCAAAAAACCGGATACACACTTGAGCAGATTGCCTATGTCGGCGACGACGTCGTCGACTTACCGATCATGACTCAGGTTGGACTATCGATCGCAGTACAGGATGCACGACCGATTGTGAAAAAACACGCCCACTGGATTACAGAAAGCCCCGGTGGTCGTGGCGCTGGCCGTGATGTCTGCGAGCTGATTTTAGAAGCACAGGACAAGTGGGATGCTATTGTAAATCGCTATCTTGGCAAGTCTTGACCATTTAACACCTAATCAACTCAACCCTGATAAACTACCGTGAAAAACTCCACCCGCTTTGCGCTGATAATTGCTCTACTGGTACTGAGCTGGTGGCTGCAAAATCTGCTCGATACCAAACCCGAGTTGATTACCCGCGAAAAATCACGTTTTGCGAATTATTTTCTCGAAGACTTTACACTAACCACACACGATACTGACGGTTCTGTTAAATACATTCTTAAAGCTAAGCGTCTGGATAATTTTGAAGATGAGGATCTGGCAGAAATTCAGCATATCGATGTACAGTTTATTAATAATGAATCGATTTGGACTTTAAGCGCAGGCAAGGCAACGCTATTTCATAGTAACAAGCAAATAGATTTCTACGATAATGTTAAAATCAATCGACCGGCCGGCAAAAACACTGCAGCGTTAACCATCAGTACCAGCCAGATTACAATGCAGGGTGATGCCGAAATATTAGAGACCGATGAAAAAGTGACTGTTGTCAGTGGTGGCAACACCATCGAAAGTCAGGGTCTTAAATTTGATAACAAACAGGGTATTTTTGAGCTGACATCCAAAGTCAAAGGACAGTATGTTAAGTAACAAGATCACATTTAATTTTCTACTTTTTATCCTGGTGAACCTGTTCATCAACAATAGTGCCGCGCGCGAAGCCGATGGTAACCTGCCAATGAATATTGAAGCCGACCGCATGATTATCAACGAGAAAAAAGGCATTAGTCGTTACCTTGGCCATGTACGCATTAGTCAGGGCAGCCGAAAAATCAGTGGTGACAGCATCGTCATTCATTCAAAAGACGACAAGATCAATAAGGTGGTGATTAAAGGCAAGCCAGCGAGTTTTAACCAGCTCAATGACAATGATGAGCAAATCCATGCCAGTAGCCTGGAAATGATTTATCGGGTAGATAAAGAATTACTAATCCTGAAGCAACAGGCAGTACTCAAACAAAAGGATAGTGTCTTTAAAAGCGAACGCATTTCCTATAATACCGCCAAAGATATCATCAGCGCCGGTACTCCGTCCGGTACTCCAGCGGACAACGAAAACCAACGTGTTAAAATTACCCTTCACCCGCAGAAAGACAAAAATAAAGACAAGACTCCGTAATGAGCGTTTTAACAGCTAAACACCTGATGAAATCTTATGGTCGTCGACAGATTGTTAACGACGTCAGTATCCATGTTGAAAGCGGTGAAGTGGTCGGCCTGCTTGGTCCCAACGGTGCCGGTAAGACCACCAGTTTCTACATGGTCGTCGGCCTGGTTGAAGCCGATGATGGTAAAGTAAAACTGGGCGACGAAGACATCACTCATTTCCCAATGCACAAGCGCGCAACCATGGGTATCGGCTATCTGCCACAGGAAGCTTCTATTTTCCGCAAGCTGACGGTGAATGAAAACATCATGTCGATACTGGAAACCCGCCCGCTGAGCAAATCCGAGCGCGAAGAACATCTTGCCGATTTACTTTCAGAGTTTCAGATCGAACATATTCAGGATAGCCAGGGTATTGCCCTCTCTGGCGGTGAACGCCGGCGGGTAGAAATTGCCCGTGCACTGGCGGCTAAACCGTCATTTATCCTGCTCGACGAGCCGTTTGCGGGTGTTGACCCAATTTCGGTGCTGGAAATCCAGAAGATCATTACCCAGCTAACCGATAAAAATATCGGCGTGCTGATTACTGATCATAATGTACGCGAAACACTGGGTATTTGTAATCGTGCCTACATCCTCAGCAGCGGCCAGGTCATTGCCGAAGGCACACCGGACCAGGTACTAAATGACAAACAAGTGAAGGATGTTTATCTAGGTCAAAATTTTAGGCTATAAATAGTGATATGATGTCATTAAATGATAAAATTAACTTTCCAAAGATATAAATATAAGCCGATCACTAGATGAAGCAGTCTTTACAATTACGCATCGGTCAGTCTCTCACCATGACGCCCCAGTTGCAGCAAGCAATCAAGCTGTTGCAACTCTCCACACTCGAGCTACAGGCAGAAATCCAAGAGGCTCTCGAATCCAATCCTATGCTGGAAGTGGAAGAAAACACAGCAGCAGATTCAGCTGAGAGCAGCCCTGAAAATGCTGAAACCAAAGACAGCGCCAGTGAGTCATCAACCGAAACTGAAACGGCTACTTCAAGCGATTCAATAGAAGTTAACGATCAGGCCGAAAATATCCCCGATGATTTGCCAGTTGATACAGCCTGGGAAGATATTTATGACATTCCCACACCATCAACCAGCAGCGTCAGTAGCAATAACGAACAGCGTGATTTTTTTGAAAACCAGAGCCTTGAAGATGATGGTTTAATCAGCCACCTGTTATGGCAACTGCAATGCACACCGATGTCTGAAACCGACAACGCGATTGGCATGATGATTATCGATGCGATCGATGATGATGGCTACCTCACTGAAAGCAGCGAAAACCTGCTCGAAGGCCTGCGCCAGGAACAGGATCAGATTGAAGGTGTTGATTCTGATGAAATTGGTATTGAAGAAATCGAGGCTGTTTTACATTTAATCCAGCGCTTTGATCCACCTGGTGTTGCTGCACAAAGCTTACAGGATTGCTTACTGCTACAACTGAACCTGATCGATGATGGTTCTGAGTTAGTTGCCGCTGCCAGAAACTTAATTGAGCATCATTTACCCCTGCTCGGCCTGCATGATTACGCCAAACTAAAAAGACAAACTCGACTGAATGATGAAGAGCTGCAGGCTGTCATTACCATCATCCAGTCTCTTAATCCGAAACCGGGTGCGGCACTTTCAGCCAATAAAGCCGAGTATATTGTGCCTGATGTATTTGTTAAAAAAATCAAAGGTCGCTGGACGGTTGAACTCAATGCCGAAACCACACCGAAATTACGCATCAACCCACTCTACGCCAGTTTTATAAAAAACCGCGACCGCAGCGATGACAACACCTACCTGAAAAACAACTTACAGGAAGCACGCTGGTTTTTAAAAAGCCTGTTAAGTCGCAATGAAACCCTGCTTCGCGTCGCCACGGCGATTGTTGAAAAACAGCGCACATTTTTTGACTACGGTGAAGAAGGCATGAAACCTTTAGTACTTCGTGAAATTGCCGAGCAACTCGATTTACACGAGTCAACCATCTCTCGCGTGACGACACAAAAGTTCATGCATACACCGAATGGTATTTTTGAATTTAAGTATTTCTTTTCCAGTCATGTTGGCACGGCAGACGGCGGCGAATGCTCTGCTACCGCGATCCGCGCCATGATTAAAAAAATGATTGAAAATGAGAGCCCGACGAAACCCTTGAGTGACAACAAGATTGCCACCATGTTGGTAGAGAAAGGCATCAATGTGGCGAGAAGAACCGTGGCCAAATATCGTGAAGCCATGGTTATTCCACCATCGAATGAGCGTAAACGCCTTGCATAAGGCAAAACTGAGGAGATTCCTATGCAAATAAATCTGACAGGACATCATATTGATCTGACTGATTCAATGAAAGCATACGTTAATGAAAAAATTCAGAAGCTGGAAAAACACTTCGACAAAGTGACTAATACCCACGTCATCCTCACTGTAGACAAACAGGGCCACAAGGCCGAAGCAACTGTACACATGAGTGGTAACAATGTATTCGCTGACTGCATCGAAGATGACATGTATGCCGCTATCGATGGCCTGGTCGACAAACTCGACCGCCAGGTTAAAAAGCATAAAGAAAAACTGAAAAATCACCTGCATCACAAACAGCAACCATTACAGCAAGAAATAGAATAAAAAATGGACTTCACTCAACTCATTACTCTCGACCGTATTGTTTGCAACCCTGATATCCACAGCAAAAAGCGGGTACTGGAAAAACTGAGCGAATTACTGGCTTCAGCCTGTGATCAGCCATCAAGTGCAATTTTTGACAAGCTGATTGAAAGAGAACGACTCGGTTCTACCGGTTTAGGTCAGGGTATTGCCTTACCTCACGGTCGATTGGGTTCGGGTGAACATGTTATTGCTGCATTTGTAAAACTGCCGGAGGCCATCGCGTTTGAAAGTGCAGATGGCCAGCCGGTGGATTTATTATTCGCACTGCTGGTACCTGAAGCAAAAAACAACGAGCATCTACAAACCCTGGCCGCAATCGCCAAGTTCTTTCAGGATGAAAGCAACCAGTCAATCATTCGTAAAGCCGAAAGCGCCGAAGCTATTTACCGTATCCTGCAAAACAACTTCCTCACCAAGCAAGCCTCTTAAGTTATTTACAAACTGTAAAAATCATCAACAAGACTGTTTTATTCCCGGCATTTTCGTTATGCTTCGCCTATGTCGGACTTATACACCCAGCAGGAAATTTTCGATCGGCTCAGCCAGCTGATTGATATTACATGGATCGCAGGCAAACAAAATGCCGGGCGGCGTTTTAAACGCTCATTATCCTGGAGCGATCGCTCTACTCTCGTCGGTCATCTTAATCTAATGCACCGAAATCGTATTCAGGTTCTGGGTAAATTTGAGTGCCATTATCTACGTCGTTTAAGCGACATCGAAAGACTCGATGTGCTGGATAATATTTTTAACTGGCGTACCGGTGGCGTCATCATCAGTGATGACATAGAAGTTTCAAAAGAATTTATTAACCGCGCAAATGCTAAAAGCATACCCCTGTTTATCAGCCCGCTCAGCAGTAATGACCTGATCACCTCGATTCGTTATTACATGGCCAATATGCTGGCTGATAAAATCACACTGCATGGTGTATTCATGGAAGTCATGGGTACCGGTGTATTAATTACCGGTGAAAGCGGTATTGGTAAAAGCGAATTAGCACTCGAACTGATCAGCCGCAAGCATCGACTGATTGCCGACGATGCACCCGAGTTTACCCGTATCGCACCCGAACTATTACTCGGCAGTTGCCCACCAATGCTACACGACTTTCTTGAAGTACGGGGCCTGGGTGTTTTAAATATTCGTGAAATGTACGGCGACAACGCATTAAAAGCGAGCAAATATTTACGATTGATCATTCACCTTAAACGCATGGATATTGAAGATCGCCAACGGATCGATCGATTATATGGTACGCGTGATTCACGTAAAATCTTAGAAGTTGAAATTCCCGAGTTTATTCTGCCCGTCGCCACGGGCCGTAACCTTGCGGTTATGGTTGAAGCAGCGGTACAGAATCAGATATTGCTGAAAAATGGTCACGACGCCAGTGAAGAGTTTATTCAGCGGCAACGTGACTATATAGAATCTAATGAAAAATAATTCACCCTTACGCCTGGTTATAGTTAGCGGCCTGTCGGGCTCCGGTAAATCGGTTGCGCTGCACACGCTGGAAGACGAAGGCTTTTACTGCGTCGATAATTTACCTTTAAGTTTATTACCCGAATTCACCCAGCGAATGCTCGACCAGCAAATTAATATTTACCATTCGATAGCGGTTGGTATTGATGCACGTAGCGGGCCGAAAGACCTTCATGAATTTGAAAACATCATGATTCAGGTTCGAAAATTCGATATTAAAATTGATATTGTGTTTTTAAAGGCCGAGCTCAATACTTTATTCAAGCGCTTTAGTGAAACACGCCGTAAGCATCCATTAACACAACGCGGCATACCTTTATTTGAAGCAATAGAAATTGAAAACTCACTATTGTCCCCCATTGCCCACGAAGCCGATTTAACACTGGACACTACCAGCACCAATATTCATCAATTCCGTTCTATTGTTAAAGAGCGACTGCTGACACAGAAATCAGAATCGGGATTATCGTTACTATTCCAGTCCTTTGGTTTTAAACACGGCAGCCCGACAGATTCTGATTTTGTGTTTGATGTGCGTTGCCTGCCCAACCCTCACTGGGAAAATGAACTTCGCCCGCTGACAGGACAGGATCCCGGTGTGATTGAGTTTTTACAGTCATATGAAGTTGTTGATTGTATGTTTAACCAGATCGCACAATTTGTTGAGAACTGGATTCCAGAATTTGAAGCCCAAAACCGCTATTATCTCACGGTATCCGTCGGCTGCACCGGTGGTCAGCATCGTTCCGTATACCTGGCCGAAAGCCTGTGCAAATATTTTAATGACTCGAGAGAGAATGTCTCACTCCGTCACCGCGAACTGGAATAATCGAGATCACAACACATGAACGTCGGCTTATTACTGGTCAGCCATCCTGGCATCGCCCCAGCCCTGCTAACAAATGCTTTCCAGATCCTCGGCTCCAGGCCGATAAAAACCAGCGTGCTCGAGGTACCGATGGATACCGACCTCGATCAACTGGCGCTGAAAGCTGAAAGTATTATCCAGGAACTGGATCAGGGCGATGGTGTATTGATTCTTGCCGACTTGTACGGTAGTAGTCCCTGCAACCTGGCCTACCGATTTAAAGATAGTCAGCATGTTCGCATTGTCTCCGGGCTGAATTTATCAATGCTGATTCGGGCAATGAATTACCACCAGGACGACCTGGAAACACTGGCAGAAAAGGCCGCTACTGGCGCAACTCAGGGCATACGCCTGGACACATAATTATTAGAAAGAGAAACACCATGTTAGAAAGAGAAGTCACCATCATCAATAAACTCGGTCTGCACGCTCGTGCCGCCGCCAAACTGGTCAATATCGCGTCAAAATACAGCAGCCTGATCGAAATCGAAAAAGATGGCCAGCGCGTCAACGGCAAAAGCATTATGGGTGTGATGATGCTGGCCGCTAGTCAGGGCTCAACCATCAAACTACTGGCAGATGGTGAAGATGCTGAAGAAAGTCTTGATGCTATGGAAACCTTGATTAATAACTATTTTGACGAAGACGAGTAAGTTGTTACCCTTAGCATAATAATTATTAGTACCTAATATTCAGATATATTGAATATGCTTTGAGCCTGAAAAATTGTCAGGCATAATCGAATATTCGACGACAGATTAACGGAATTTATATGAGCATAATGCTTAACGGTATTGGCGTTTCACGCGGCATAGGCATCGGTGATGCTTATGTTTTATACCGTGAGCAACCTGAAGTTCAGGAATTCTTGATCGACGAAAGCCAGGTCGAAGAAGAAATCCAGCGCTACCAGCGTGCCAAAGAAGCGGCGCTGCGCGAATTAAGCGCGATCAAAAAGCGCATCGATCAGGATACCCCTGATGAAATTATCGCCTTTATCGATACTCACCTGCTAATGATCGATGACCCGGTACTCAACGCCGGTGTGATCAACCATATTAAACGTCTGCGTAATGCCGAATGGGCGCTGCAAATTCAATGTGAAAGGCTGATTTCAGTCTTCGATAATATGCATGACGAATACCTGAAAACTCGCCAGGATGACATCAATCATGTTGTGCGTAGTATCCAGCTCTGCCTCGGCGATGAAAACCCGCAACAGCAAATGCTTGGTGATTCACTTAAAGGCCGAGTGATAGTTGCCGATGACCTGACACCAGCTGACACCTTGCTGATGAAACACCAGAAAATTGCAGGTTTCATTACTGAATATGGCGGCCCACTATCTCATACCGCTATTCTCGCTCGCAGCCTCGGCATTCCGGCACTGGTCGGCGTGCATAAAGCTCGGCAGTTAATTAATGCCAATGAACAGGTGATAATCGACGGCCTGCGCGGCATGCTGATCGTTGCTCCCGATACTAAATCACTACGACATTTCCGTTCATTGCGTCGGCAAGAACAAGAGCGCAAGATTCAGCTCAAACGCCTGGCCAACCGACCAGCAATTACCAAAGATGAGCAGACCATCACGCTGCACGGTAATGTTGACCGCGCCGAAGAC